>Ga0114996_10005404_pt1 | contig 15021 bp, 11 predicted proteins | sample ArcticOcean_MG_C_4_FD_87039 | JGI IMG/M metagenome (GOLD analysis project Ga0114996, IMG submission 87039) | Marine microbial communities from western Arctic Ocean - ArcticOcean_MG_CB4_134 | ecosystem: Environmental > Aquatic > Marine > Oceanic | place: Arctic Ocean: Canada Basin | collected...
AATTAAAGGATGAAATTGGCTTGGAAACAACAATTGAAGATATTATATTGGAAAATGACAAAAGAACAATTTCAAACCTCAGGCCTCTTCTTGAAAAAAATTATTGTGAACAAGCTGCCGAATTAATTATTTCAAACCCTAAAAAGGCTATTATTACTACAGGGTTTTTTATCACTGGACCAAATAAACCTGAAACAGATGGTCCTTCTGGAGCAATTGCACTAGGTAACTCTCTAGAATCAATTGGATTCCACGTTACATATGTAACAGATGAAATTTCTAGTTTCGTAATTAAAAATCTTACAAATGCTGAGGTGATAGAATTCCCCATAACAAATCACGAGTCAAGTAAAACATTTTCCAAGAAAATTCTACATTCTATTCAACCATCAATTCTAATCTCTATAGAACGTTGTGGATTCACGTTAGAAAAGAAATATAAAAACATGGCTGGTTTAGACATCAGTGAAAATAATGCAAAAATCGATTACCTATTTAAAAACAAAATCCCTTCAATAGGTATCGGAGATGGTGGAAATGAAATTGGTATGGGAAATCTAAAAACTAATATTCCTATACTTATGCCAAAAGTACAGGAACCATGTGTTACACAAACCTCAAAACTCATAATTAGTAGTGTGTCTAACTGGGGAGGATATGGTTTAATCGCTGCACTTTCTATCAAATCCAACAAAAATCTATTGCCTTCTTTAGGGGATGAAACTATAAGAATTAATAAAAGTGTTGAGTTAGGAGCAGTTGATGGATTTTCTAAAAAAAACATTAACAAAGTGGATAGCTTCACAATTGAAGAAAATATAAACAAATTAGAAAAACTACACCAATTGCTCAAAACATTAAAAATTCCAAATTAATATCTGAATTCATGCAATCTGTGTGCATAAAAAATAATAGGTCAAGAGATTCACTGACCTACGGAGAATTGCAAGAAAATACTGACAAATCAACAGAAGTAAAAGTAAAAATATCTTCATGTTTTTTAAATAGACTCGATATATTCACTATAATGGGTGTTAAAGGGATTGAGTTAGATTTAACTAAACTACATATACTTGCAGAAGATTTCGCTGAAAAAGTTGTTGAAGTTGAGCAAAAAATAACTGATAAAAAAATCAGAGACAGGGTTTTAGTAAACCCAGGTTTAATTTGTAGCAAATGCGAAAATTGCCTTAAAGATATGACGGAACTATGTTCAAATCCAGGAAGTAATTAACCTTACAATCAACGGGAGATACGCAGAATTTGTAATAGTCCCATCCAATAATACATATCAAATATCCATATCATTTTCTGAAGCTTCAACATTACCCAGAGTTTTTTAACAACATGAACAATGTTAACTCGTAAATCACAACTGAAAGATTACGAAACAGTATTGATCATTTCCGTACCAAGTGGTGTGGGAGCTGTTGTAATTCAAATAGCAAAAATGTTATACAAGCTAAAGTAATCACTACTACAAGTACTGAAAAAAGCATCTAAAAGAAAATCCACAGGTACAGATCACGTAATTTTTCATGAAGAAAATTTAAATCAAAAAATAAAATCACAAATATCAGAGGAACAGACGTAATAATTGACCACTTGGGTCAAAAACCCTGGGAACATGTTTTTACATTATTATATAAAGGCGACAGACTATGTGTTTGTGGAATAGCACCTGAACATAAAGGAGAAATTCATTTAGGGAAGATTTTTACTAATAATCAAGGTGTACTGGATACATTTATTGGTAGGCATTAGTACCTTGAGAAAATAATTCACTTATCAGTAAATAAAAAGACAGGAAAAATTCCTTCATCTGAATTTCCATTTCAAAAATTTAAAAATGCCCATGAACTTATGGAAAACCGTTCATCCTTCGGTAAAATAATGATTTCTATTTGATAAATTTCATGAATCAGGTCTGTTTTGATCCTGCAATCTAATCCCGTGAAAAATATAATGATTGGCATATCCTGCATAATCACCAAAATGATTTCTTGACCAATCTCTAATATTTAAAGGCGATAGTGTTTCACCTTTCAAATAGTTTTTTGTAATTGCCCTATTAATCCAAACATCTACTGGAAAAGCATCAAGTTTATTAAAGCCAAACAATAAAACACAGTTAGCAACTTTGTCTCCAACTCCAGGAAAAGAGACTAATATTCTCAAAGATTCATCATAAGAAAGTGAATATAGGTTATTCAAATCTAATTCACCACATGCAATCATCTTTGCAGATTGATAGATGTATTCAGAACGAAAACCAAGTTTCAATTCTCTTAATAATTTGGAGCCAGCATAAACAATATCTTCAGGCTTTGGAAAAGATTGTCTAGAATAACTGCCTAGATTAATAGTGTCACCCAAATTAATACATAAATCTTCAATATTTTTAGAAATACGTTTAATATTTGATACAGACGAACAAATAAATGAAATTAAACACTCCCAAGGATCTTGTTTCAAAATACGCATCCCTTGATATTTTTTTATCGAGTTTTGAATGAACTCATCATTTGGTAATTTTTTATAAATTTCGTCAATATCTAAATCCAAATTAAAATATTTACTTAATAGCTGGGAAACAAAAAATTCATCTGGATTATCACAATAAACTTCAATCCCATTATCAATTTGTTTAATTTTAACAATATGATCATATATAACACCAAAATACCAACCATCAAGTCTTCGCCAACGAAAAACTTGCCCACTAAATAAAGTGGATTCTAAATCAAAAGGATATTTAATGTTTATAATCATTAATAACAAATAAAATTCTATAAAAATTTGACACAACAAAAACCTTGCAAATTATTATCCCAAAAATTCACTTTTAAACCATAAAAAAATTCATAATTGAGATAAAATTTGAATTTAAAAATAAATTTTCCATAATTTAAATAAGTTAAGTTAATGTATCAAGAATACCAAAAAATCCGAAGCTGGTGGGTTCAAATACCAGTAATTATAAGCTCAATATTTTGCATATATATTTGTTTACAACAAATTTTATTCAACCAATCCCTGACCGATAATACAATCACAGATATTTTTGTAGTACTAATTATTTTTATCATTGGAATTGGAATACCTGCATTCGTTCATCTTGTCCGGCTTGAAACAAAAATACAAAATAACAATCTTACAATTAAGTTTTGGCCTTTCCATTTAAAACCTGTTATATTCCAGATTATTCACATTAAAAATGCTGAAGCAATTACATACAATCCAATCAAAGATTATGGGGGATGGGGAATTCGTTATGGTGTCAAAGGAAAAGCATACAATTTAAATGGCAACAAAGGTGTTTTGTTAACTTTCAAAAATGATCAGGTGGTTTTAATTGGTTCGCAAAATCACGAAAAACTTTGTGCCACCATCACAGACGTAATTAAAACTCTATAATTCATTGGCTCCTGTTAGATAATCTTTCAAAAACTAATAATATGAACCCAAAGAAAATTATAAATAACCCAATTTTTAACATAATCGGCAACCCTGCACTGAATAACATTACCATTATCCAACCCCAAAGAAAGCATCCTACAACTAACAATACACCAAATCCCAATCTCATTTATGATTCTCCTGGTTCGTTAGAATATAACCAGCCCCTGATTTCATGATCTAACATAGGAATCTTAGTTTTTTTGAAATTTACCGTAGGTAATGCTTCAAAAAATAATTTTCCATAACTATTATTTATTATTCTATTATCTAATATGATAAATACGCCTTTCGCATCTTTTTTTCTAATTAAACGACCGAAGCCCTGTCTAAACTTAATCAGGGCTTCCGGTATTGAATATTGTGTAAAAGGCTCATCATAAATCTCAGATCTAGCAGAAATAATAGGATCAGTAGGTACATCAAAAGGTAATTTAGCCATAATCACCAATTTCAACGAATCTCCTTGAATATCAACTCCCTCCCACAAACTTGAAGTACCAAATAAAACAGCATCTTTCGATCTTAAAAATTTCTTGACAACTTGGGTTGCATTTCCATCAATTCCTTGGGAAAAAACATTTATTCCTTCAGGCATCAAAGATTTTTTAAGAGCTCTTGCAGTTTTATTTAAAGAAGCATTTGATGTGAACAAAACCAATGCTCTACCTTTGGTTGCAATCACACTATAATAAATTGATTGCTCTAAAGCTAACTGATAATCATATTCTTTTGGATTTGGTATATCTTCAGGCACACAAACTAAGACAGATTTTTGATAATCAAAAGGAGAACCAAGAAGCATTTCTTCAGAATTATGGAAACCAAGCTTATCCTTTATATATTCAAAGCCACTTCCATTACTTAATGTTGCTCCAGTTATCACAACTGCCTTTTTCTGTTTAAATAAGTTATTTTCTAAATACTCACTTACATTAAACGGAGCTTTATTCAAAACGAAATTACGGTTATTTTTAGATGGATTTGAAATCCAATAAATGCCATTTCCCTCAGGATGCGGGAAAAATTCCTTCATCTGGATTTTAAAATCTTCTGCCAATTTTTTACATTTAGATATATCTGAAATTGCTACTCTCATCTTGGGATCATCACGATATTGGTCTAAATCAAATTTTTGACGCAATTTTGACAAATCACTAAGTAATATATCTTCATCATTGTTAAAATCTTCCCATAATTTCTCTATCTCTGACCATATTGGAAAACTTCGAACAGTTTCTGTAATTCTTACACCTTCTTTTTTATTAAAATTTCCAGATTCTTGTATAAAAAATATCTCTATCTCTTTAAATAATTTTTTTAATGATGTAACAGCATTTAAGGAACTATTTTGAATATTTTTAGAAAAATTATCCCTATCAGATTCATCAGAAGTATTCAATTTAACTTTGAAATCAAATTTTTTTAATAGCTCTGAATATTCTGAAATTCTGGCAAATAAATCTTGTAAATTAGATTGGCTCAATTGGAAACCAAAATGTTTCGTAGAAACTCTTTCAATATCTTGTCCTTCATCTATTATTAACAAGTCATATTCTGGAATCAAAGTCCCACCAGATACGATATCTGAAATCAATAAAGAATGATTCACAATAACTATATTCGACTCAAAAGCATTCTGCCTTGCCTTCTTTAAAAAACATACTCCATTAATACCAGTACAGTCTTTTTCATCTTTGGCTGAAATATTCCTCCAATAATCTAAATACTTACTGGATATCAAGCCGATTTCAGACCTGTCTCCAGATTGAGTTTTAGTAAGCCAAACTAATACTTTAGACATTAACTTTGCACTATCAACAGAAATGTTTTTATCTGTAATTGCTTTATCAAGCCCTCTGAAACATAAATAATTCTCCCTACCTTTTAACTCGCAAAATTTAAAACTTTTCAATAAATCTTTATCAATTAATTCAATCGCAGATAATGCAAAGGGCAAGTCTTTACTTACCAATTGGCTTTGAAGATTAATAGTGTTCGTAGAAATCACAACTCTTTTATTATTAATAATTGAATATAATATACTCGGTATTAAATATGCCAATGTTTTTCCAACACCTGTTCCAGCCTCGACAATCAAATTTTCTTCATACAACATAGCTTCAAAAATTTTTACAGACATTTTCACTTGCTCAGGCCTATATTCAAAAGAATTTAAGACTTCACTTAACCTCCCTTCATTTCCAAAAACCTTTTTGGTAAAACTAAAATAATCTTTTATATCATCATTTATTTCATTAGATTCAACATCATCAAATTTGGGAGCTCTTTCCATAGCAAATTTTGAAATACTAATACCACGATATTTCATATCGAAATCAGATCCAATTTCGTTAGAAGATTTTCCATCCATTTTGCAATCTATGATACGACTCCAAAAACTTTTCAATTCCCAAGATGAATGTAAAGATAATTGTTCTATCTCTTTCAAAACATCTAAATCTAAACCTTCTGCTATTGAACCAAGTTCTAAATATAATTGCCCAGCCGCAATTGCATCATCTAAAGCACGATGGGACCTTGATGATTCAATACCAAAATTTAATTTCAAAGATTCTAAAGTAAAACTATCAACATCAGATAAAAGAGTATGTGCCAAATCCAAAGTATCAATACTACCACCAGGTAATAACAATTCATTCTCAGATAAAAAATTTATATCAAATTGTATATTATGACCAATGACTTCAGAATCACCAATAAAAATTTTCAAAATCTCTAAAACACTGTTCACGTCTGGAGCATAATCAACATCAGATTGTTGAATCCCAGTTAGTGTTTTGACAAAATTACCTAACTTCTGTGAAGGTTTTACAAAACTGTCAAATTTATCGACACATTTTCTGTTACGAAATTTCACAGCACCAACTTCAATGATTTCATCTTTGCCTGGAGATAAACCTGTAGTTTCCAAATCTAAAGCAACCCATTCTATATCCAAAGGAGAAACATTGTCATAGATAACGTTTTTTGAATTTTTTTCACTCATGATTGAATCCTTAAAATATTTTAACCAATTAAGAAATAGCACCCATTAAAGGAAATGCAATCCCAAATAAAACATAAAATATCATGAAAAATATAATGCTTAATCTAATACTATTAAAAACCAGCTTGATTAAGTAAGTAATTATCATCCCAAAAAATAAAACTAACAATTCAAATAAAAGATAACTCCATTTAAAAATCCATAAGTCGTCATTGAACGATGAAATTAATAATTCTCCTGAAAATACAAAGAACAAACCAATCAAAATCCAAATCGGATATAAAACAGTAATAAAACCTATTATCACATTTATCGGTTTAAATTTACTGAGTCCTAAACCTAATTTAGAATCATTTTTAATCGTAATAAACACCATTATTGGTGCCATGCAAATACAAATAGAAGACATGAACATCCCGCTTATCAAGCCTGAAAACAGAAGATTATTCATAAAAAATTATCCTGAAATCAAAGAGGTTACAATTACTTTAAATCCATACATTTCATTAATCTTTTTAACCAAAGAATCTATATCGTCATCCTCGAAAATAGGTAAAAATAATGCTGGCCCTGAACCTGAAACATAACATTTGGAAATTCCCAGATCATTTAAAAAAGTAAAAGGATTATTAATTTCATGAAATACATCAGAATAAATATCACTAAAAACATTAAAAAAATTCGAACAATCTAGTTTAGATTTTTTTTTGATAGTTGTTGTCAAATCATTTGTATATTTGCCATCGGTATAATTTTTTTCACTCAAAAAACTATAAGCTAAAGCTGTCTTATTAATTTGATTAAAATTTGAATATTGATCAGGAAAAATCAAAATAATTTTCATGTCGTGGGTTGCAGGTAATTTCGATACCACTTCGCCTTTGCCAGAGACATATGCTGTGCCCCCAAATAAGAAAAACGTAACATCAGCTCCTATTTGAGAAGCTAAATCAGTCAATTGATCAAATTTTAAATTCAAACCCCAAAGTTTACTTAATCCAATTAAAGTTACTGCTGCATTACTACTACCACCACCTAATCCTGCAGAAACAGGAATATTTTTATCAACTAAAATATTTGCTCCAAATTTTACATTCATGTAATTTTTCAAAAGTATGCCTGCCTGATATACCAAGTTATTTTTATTATTTAGACTTTCTATATTAGTACTTACTGAAAAATCACTAGCAAGCTTAAAATGAAGAGTGTCATACAGGCTAATTGTTTGAAATATAGAAGAGATCTCATGAAATCCATCCTTGCGTTTACCAAGAATTTCTAATGTCAAATTGATTTTTGCATAAGAATTTAACTTAAATGACTTCAATTTATTCATATAAAATTTATCACCAAATAGTTTCCCCCAAAAATAATCAAAAACTAAACCTATTATTAATTAATCGTAACTTATAAGATTTTTGTTCCCATAAGCAATAAAAATATGATGCTTATTTTAATATTTACACGAGATGGTTATAGCAAAATTAATTTGTTAATAAAATCCATCTGAATTATAATCTCATCAAACAGTTAAATTTGATGTGCTCCCTCTAGAACACATCATTTTGTTCTTACAAAAAGTAAAAATAACGGAGAGTATATTGTATCCAATAAATCTGTCAGATAAAACCGCATTGGTATTCGGAGTAGCTAATCATAGAAGTATAGCTTGGTCTATTGCAAAGACATTACATACAGCAGGTGCAAACTTAATACTTGCATATCAAAACGAAAGACTTAAAGATAACATAAGTAAAATCACAGAGGGTATTCCAAATATTTCACTAATTGAATGTGATGTCTCTTCCGATAAAAATATAGAACAGTTATATAATGAGATCGGTGAAAACTTTGATTCCATTGATTATATTGTTCATAGTATAGCTTTTGCCAATAAAGAAGATTTATCAGGCGAATTCATTAACACACCTAGAGAAGGATTTCTAACAGCATTAGAAATAAGCGCATATTCTCTAATACCTATTGCAAGGCTTGGAGCCCATTTACTTGAAAAAAACAGTAGCATTATAACTATGACTTTCCAAGCTTCAGAAAGAGTTTTCCCAGGATATAATGTTATGGCAATAGCTAAATCAGCCCTGGAAAATTCAGTAAGAAATTTAGCTTATGATTTAGGAAAAAAGCAAGTAAGAATTAATGCAATATCTGCTGGCCCCTTAGACACTCTGTCTTCCCGTGCAATAAGTGGATACAAAGATATGAAAACTTACAATGCAAACAAAGCTCCACTACAAAGAAATATAACTTTTGAAGAAGTCGCAAACACAGCACTTTTTTTATGCAGTAATTTATCAACTGGCATTACTGGAGAAGTAATACACGTAGATGCTGGATACAATATAATGGGAATTTAATTACAATAAATTCAAAAAATTTTAACTTAAAAAAATAGAGCCCCGCATTTCTGCAGGGCTCTATTAATATAACTCTAATAAAAGCTTATTATGAAGATCAGGTTACATTGCATTTTTTCTTCTATACACTATTAAAGACCCAGCAATAATAGATATAAAAGCAGCAAAAAGCATAACACTAAACAAAACCGGAACAGTGTTATCACCAGCAGCTGGACTAGTTAATTTTGATTCGTCTAAAGTAACAGCAGTAATATTATAAGTTGCCATCTTTTGAGCCGAAACAGTTGCAGCAGCAACACCTCCTGCACTAGCATCTGTGGAAACCCCAGAAGCTCCTGCAGTTAGAAAAGCTATAATAGTTCCGCCGCCAGGTCCAATTAATCCCTTCTTGAGAGTTACATCAGACTTAGCACGAGCAGTAACAGCTAAATCCCGAGCTGATGTAGCCCAAGAACTAACGTTACTAACTTCAGTATTAACAGCAGCATAATTAGCAGCTACGGAAGTATAGTTATCTGTGGAATCTCCGGTATCAGCAGCAGCAGCAGCAGTAGCTGATACAGTTGCACTCGTAGCAGTAGACAATACCGAACCCTCAATAGTATCAATTACCTGTTTCAAATAATCATCAATCACGGACGTAATTGTTGCATTACTGGCATACGTTGCTGCTTCAGAAGCAGTTTGTATTTCCGATTTAAGATCAGCCAAAATGCCAGTCGTAGATCCATCTGTAGATCCAGACAACAATTTACGGATGTGAACTATTGAAGCTTTGGGAATTACAGCGCTGTAAATCACGCTTGAAGAAGGACTAGAAGGAATAACACCTTCAGACTCCTCTGTAATTAGCAAAGCATTATAATTTCTTATTAAATTTAGACCGCTATATAGCGTACTAGTACTACTGTGCGTGTGACTAACTGCACCATTACTATCAACCGAAATAACACCAATACTAATCTTGCGATATTCAGAAGCTAGCCAACCAACAAATTGTTTACCTGCCGTAGGTGCGGTAACTCCAGTCATAGTGACAGTAATAGCATCACTGCTACCCTTATCATCATATACTACAGCCGTACCCGTACCACCCTGAGCAGCAAAAGCCGGGATTGCAGATAACGCCATCATAAGCGCAATAAAAACCACAAACACTCTTAGCACTCTTGTTTTGACCATGGACATATTCAGCGCCTTTCCTCCTGTGTTAATATATTTACAGGTGTGACATATACAAAATATGCACAAATTAACACTACCACAAGCTGAGCATTAGGCAAAGCCTCTAGAAGTGCATTATTGGAGCATTTCTCAAAAAATAACGAGTTAATCCCAAGATAACACCCCTTTAGGTATCATTTTTTTTCTTTCTAAAAACCAAGAATATCCCTAATGCAACTCTCGATCATCAATGAAGTATACCAAAATATTTAATAATTTTAAATCCATTATATTAATGTTTTTTAATTGACTATATTCGAATTTACAAATAGCATCTGTTTTATTAATAATATTAATAATCTCTATTGATTTTTGAGTGATAAAAACATGAAAGCTGCTGTCTTAAATCAAATCAATCAACCTTTGGAAATAGAAGACCTTTTCCAAGGCGATCCTAAACAGGGTGAAGTCAAAGTCAAGGTAAATTATGCAGGAATCTGCGCAAGTGATGCACACGTCATGTATGGCACAGCAACATTTCCAACACCTGCAGTATTAGGGCATGAAGGTTCTGGAACTGTTGTAGAAGTGGGACCAAATGTCACAAATTTAAAAGCCGGAGACAGATGCATTATGTCATTTGTGTCTAACTGCGGGCATTGTAGTTACTGTAGAACAGGATTCCCAAATCTATGTTCTGAAAATTTACGAATAGGATCTAAGTTATTTGATAATACTTTTCGTTTAAAAAAACAAAACAATGAAGAAGTATATCAAATGGGTAAAATAGGATTGTTCTCAGAATATTCTGTGTGCCCACAACAAGCTTGCTATCCAATTCCTAAAGAAATTAGTTTAGAAACAGCTGCTCTTATAGGTTGTTGTGCTACCACCGGTATTGGAGCAATAGTTAACCATCCAAGAGCTAAAGTAGGCTTGTCTGTTGCTATTTTTGGATGTGGTGGGGTAGGTATAAGTGCAATACAAGGAGCTACATTACTAAACGCATCAAAAATAATCGCAGTTGATTTAGACAATGAAAAATTAAAATTTACAACGCAATTTGGAGCCACTCATACAATCAACGCTAAAGAGGAAAATCCTACAGACAAAATATTGGATATTACTCATGGAGATGGAGTTGATATGGCTCTAGATACATTTGGAAGTAGTACCACAACAGAAAGCGTTTTATCTTGCATTCGGAGAGGTGGTGACGCAGTAGTTGTTGGATTGGCTAAAGAAGGAGATGTAGCAAAAGTTGACATGGTAACTATGGTAAGAAAACAACTAACTCTATCTGGTTCATATTACGGCTCAACAAGCTCCCACGAAACATTCGGAAAAATAGTAAATGCTTGTATAAATAATCAATTAGATTTAGATCAACTTGTAACTAAACAATTTCCTTTAGAAGACATTAACCAGGCTTTTGACAAACTAAAAAATGGAGAAATAACTGGTAGATCTATACTAGCGTTATGATCTCAAGGAAAATTTATTCCAGAACCCACTTTGTTGAAGCACAATGAGTAATACCATCTTCAAGTGTGATGTAGTAAATTGTTAATATGCTACCATCTGTCAGCTGGATTGATACTGGATACCCTACATCACTAGCTGATCTTCCTCCAGTTAAGTTAGCTTTTTCATTTTTAGCAGAAATTACACCTGCATCATCCCGCAATATATACCCCTGGTCCATATTCCAAGTATGACCTCTATCATCACTAACTAAAGCCCTAATACCCATAGGAGGTTTTCTGAACCCATAAGAACACAAAATCCTCTTATCTGAAAGCTTCAACAAATGAGCAGGAAAACCCCAAATATTTGTCTTAGTTTGATTAGACCAAGTAAGTCCTCCATCATAAGAACGAGTGGACAATAAATAACCATCATCCTCTGATGTATATCTAGACATAGCTAAAACTTCATTTGGTGCTACCTCAACTAAAGCAGTTTCATCCCCTTGACCAATTTCAATCAAACTCCATTTATTTCCATCTGACCCTGAACTCAATACAAATGTTACTATAGAACCATCATCTTTAAGACCATACATCGGAACTAGCATAGATCCATTTTCTAAAGCTATCCCTCTTTCAAAACCCAAAACCCATTTAAAGCCTTCCGCAACCCATTCATCTTTTTCCCATGTTCTACCCTTATCTTTGGACCTTTTCACAAATAACCTAGGGGTATTAACATAAATGAATTTATCAGGTTCTTGAGGATGATCTCTAACAACCCATCCATTTTCTAAAGCTATTTTTTTTTGACCGATATCCAGTTTTTCCCACCCGATTGAACCTACAGAGATTAAGTCTCCATTTGGCAGTTTTGTTGTGAATGATCTCCAACCGGATTTTGCTGTTAATGATCTCCAATCAGGAATTACACCATCAACGATAACTTCATCTTCGTTTTTTTTAGGATCAATAATAGTAGTCCAAGAATTACCAAAATCTTTCGATTCAACACAAGCAAAATTTTCTCCAAAATGATCATGAAAAGGAGAAGAAACAAAAATTACTGTAATCTTGTTATTTGAATTAGATAAAATTAAAGGAAATGCAGAATAATATCCAGGGTTTTTAAAAAGTATTGAATGTTGCATATTTCTTCTCCAAATACAATCTACAAAAGATTCCCTTGATTATCTAAGTGTTCAATATCATACCCCAAAGATTGTAAATCTTTTTCAATTCTCTGTACATCACCCACAATAACTATTGGAACATTAGAATTATCGATATATTTCAATGCAGATTTGTTAACATCTTCTAAAGAAAGATTGTTGAATTTATCTAGTAAATTGACATAATAATCTTTTTCCAAACCAAAAAGTGAAATGTTATGTAACTTCTGAATGATTTGTTCATTAGTTGCAAAACCCGACGAAAATCCTTTATTTATACTTTGTTGTGCATCAAAAAATTCTTTTTCAGAAATCAATCTATTATATTTTATCTCATTGATTTCTTTTAAAGTTTCAAATATCGCCTGTGATGTTACTTTGGTTTCGACTGATCCTCCAATATGAATCAAAGATGGTGCAGAAAAAGCCCAATCAATATTTGAAGAATATCCATATGTATAACCTTTGTCATCTCTCAAATTCATATTTAGTCTGGAAATAAATTGTCCTCCAAGAATAAAATTTACCAAAGTTAAGGAGTAAAAATCTTCATGATTTCTAGATATAGTTGGAATACCAATTCTTATTACAGACTGTGGCGCATCAGGCTTATCAATTAAATATATTTTAGTTTTGTCTATCTTCAAATCTGCATAATTAACAATACTATTGGGTAAATAAACCTCAGAAAAATCCTTCAAATCAGATTCGCATTTTCTCTCTATTTCATTAAAATCAATATTTCCAACAAACAATACAGAAACATTTTGTGAATAAAGGATTTCTTCATATCTAGATCTTAGGTGTTCTGAAGTAATAGATTCCAAATTAGACTTATCTCCAAACAAAGGATTAGCAAGGCCTTCAAAATCTTTAAAAAGGATACCTCTAACAATTCTTGAGGCAACAAAACTAGGGTTTTCTTCAGATCTTTTAATCTTTGTTAATTCCAAATCTTTAATTCGAACTAATTCATCATCTGAAAATTGAGGATTCATAACAATGTCAGATAAAATCTCAAAAACATCAGTCCACCTAGATTTTGCAACTTCAACCGAAATAGTTATGTGCTCACGACCAACATCTATGTTTAAATTGGCTCCTAAAAATTCTATTTGATCAGAAATATCTTCACTTGAACGAGATAACGTGCCTTCAGAAAGCATCTTGGCTACTAAATTTGATGATCCAAAAACCCCGTTTTTGTCAGAATTTGATCCGTCTTTTATAACAATAGCCATAGAAACAATTTCTGCAAATTTTCTATCTACAGAAATCAATTCGATTTTTGATTTCAATTTTTTTAATTCAGGGCTCTGAGGAATAAATTTTTTGATTTTTGCAGACTGAGGCATTAATGTACGATCGCTAATAATTGATTTGGAAGGTTTGAATTCCCTTTCATCCAAAACTGATAATTCAACTCTAAAACTATCTAATAAACCTTCAGCCATTCTTTTCACTTCTTCCAAGCTTACACTTAGATATTTATTCAAATCAGAATTAATACGCTCAGGATCTCCGCTCATAACATTATAATAGTTTAATTGGTCCGCTCTACCATTAAATCCACCGAAATTCTGAAGGTCCGAAAAACATTCTGTTTCAATTAAATTTTTAACCCGAATCAATTGTTTCTCATTTAACCCACCAGAAGCAATAAATTCGAGTTTTTTCTGAATTTCATCAATATTTTCATGAATGTCAGCCCCAGATGAAACTGTACTTTGAATTCCAAATTCACCTGCAATTTCTTGTCCATAATACCAACAAGAAATTGATGATGAAATTTTCTTATCATATACCAAGCCTCGATGAAGTAAAGAACTTTTACCATTCCCCAAAATATTTGACAATATTTCAAGAGGAGCTTCTTCTTTAGTAAAAATAGGTGCAGAAGGCCAAGTGATATAAATCCTTGGGAACTGCACTTTATCATATATTTCAACCTGAACATTACTATTCAATGGAGAGTCAAAACGTTTCATTAAATCTGGTTTATTCACACTTGGCAAATCTCCAAAATAAGCATTAACTAATTCTTCAGCTTGATTTAAATCAATATCGCCAACTATCGCCAAGCTTGCATTTGATGGAGAGTAAAATTTAATAAAAAAGTCGTGTATATCTGAAATAGAAGCAGCTTCTAGATCTTCTTGATAACCAATGGTTGGCCAATTATAAGGATGAGGCAAAGGAAAAAGTAAAGGCAATATTTCTAAATGTGATTTTCCATATGGAACATTTTCATAACTTTGTCGTCTCTCATTTTTTACCACGTCTCTTTGAACATCTAAACGTTTTTGGTCAACAGCATCTAATAAAAACCCCATTCGGTCAGATTCGAGCCATAAAGCTAATTCTAAATA
>Ga0114996_10005405_pt1 | contig 15020 bp, 13 predicted proteins | sample ArcticOcean_MG_C_4_FD_87039 | JGI IMG/M metagenome (GOLD analysis project Ga0114996, IMG submission 87039) | Marine microbial communities from western Arctic Ocean - ArcticOcean_MG_CB4_134 | ecosystem: Environmental > Aquatic > Marine > Oceanic | place: Arctic Ocean: Canada Basin | collected...
CACAAGGTGCGAAGGCGCCATCGACGAGGAGGTCAGGCCAATGAAGCTCAGGGATCTGATGACCAGCACGGTATATACGATCGGCTCGGAACAGTCGATCGTGAACGCTGCTGCCCAGATGCGAGAGCTTTCGGTCGGGTCGCTTGTCGTGATGCGGGACGACGCCGTCGAAGGCATCCTCACGACATGGGACATGATCGCCGGCTGCCTCGGAGCCGGACACGATCCCCACGAATGTCCGGTATTCGGACACATGAGCAGCCCGGTGCACACAGGACGCGTTGATATGGAGGCCGTGGACGCCGCACGTGTCATGGCCGAGCGCGGGGTCAGCCGATTGCCGGTGGTAGACGATTCTGGTTCAATGGTGGGGATAGTGACCTACGCCAACCTGTCACAGGTCATGGAGCAGCTCACACGAGACCTGCTTGGCGGCTGGCAGCGCCAAGTTACGTAGACCCGGTTTTGGGACCAACGCATCCCGGATCCTCGATGGCCCGATCTGGTTATGCGGTTTTGCGCTCTTCGATGCCAAACTTTCGAGCTATCTCGAGAACAATGTCGATATTCCTATGGCGCCGGTTTTCTACACGATCAGCATCATGCACGGCATGACCCACTCACTCGCCGAGGGTGGAGCCGGACTTGGAAGGATGTGGGGTCAGGAAAAAGCACGGGAGATGCTGGCTGATGCTGGATTCAACAACGTGCAGATGTCCGATACGGTGGTCCCGGCCGATGGCGTCTACGTCTGTACGAAGAAGGCATCTTTCTAGACTGAACGCAAATGAAAGAGGCGGCCCGGTGATTCGGCCCGCCTCTCTTCAGATTCGTGCTCGTAAATTAACCCTTCAGCGCCGCCGCTAATCGCTCTGCCACGACCTCTTCCTCGCCGTCGTTCAGCCCCACCATGCCGACCTGCATTCCGCCGAAATAGGGGTTAACGCGGGTCCAGATCGGTGGGTCGCCATCCTTCAACCGTGCGACAACCTCATCCTCAGAAATGCCGGTAACGCTCTCGTCTATCGTCAGGAACAGGTTGAATACCGATGCGCCGGTGGGATCGCGGTCTGCCTCTACCTTGACGCCGGGAATTCCGGTGACAGCGCGCTCGATGTGAGTCAGCTTGACGTCCAGTTTGGCGATGCGCTCTTCGTGGTTCATGGTCAGCCATTCACGGACCGCAGCGGCCACGCCGACGATCTCCTGTCGGTCGATCTTCTGCGGTCGGCCGATTCCGCGAACGCGTCGCTCTTCAAACGAGATGAAACTATTCAGGCGGACGCGATTGATCCAGGTCTTTGAGCCTACGACCATGCCCGCGGAGTGAGGGGTTCCGATGTACTTGGTCCCATAGGCGACCATGTCAGCGCCAAGCTTGGCATACTTGCCCATGTTCTCGGTCGGGTACACCTGGCCGGCGGCGTCCACGATCACAGGCAGATCGTGAGATTTGGCGATCGCTATTACCTGCTCAACGGTGAGGACCGACGGGTCTTTGATCTTCTCGTTTGCGACGTAATGAAGCGCCGCCGTCTTGTCGTTAATCGCCGCTTCCAGGTCGTCTTCAGATGTGCCCTCGTCTGTGCCGTATTCAATCAACTTTGCACCGGCGAAGTTCAGCGTACGGTCGTAGTGATAGCGCTGCTTTTTCTGGATGAGGATTTCGTCCGGCATCCCGGTAGTGTCCGGAAGCTGCCCAACGAAATCGTCGTTGTCCCTCGTCATTGAAGCAGCCGTGGATAGGACCAGGGCAGATGCAGCACCGGACGTTATGTACGCGGCCTCCACCCCCAGCATGTCTGCGATGAGGCCACCGGCCTTCTCTTCCAGCTCCGGCAGCGGGACGTATGCCGAGTTGGCCCGCTCCATGGCGTCCCTGACGGTTGGAGATGTCTGAGATCCACCCAGCAGAGTCACCGAACCGATGGCGTTGATTACGGGCGTCACACCGAGTTCGTCGTAGATGTCTCCCCAGCCGGGCACTGCCATCGTGGCGCTCCTTGGAATTTTGTTAGGTACTGGTGTCTAAAGACCGTTCAGACATCGGCTGTTGCGGCACACGCGGCGCAGTCTCGCGCTGGACGCCCCCTGAATCTACCCGTTATGAAATGCATCATAGAATGAACGTGTCGTATTCAAATATCCTCCTCACCTGTCACCCCAAGAACAAAGGCCCCTGCAGGCGTGCCTGCCTGTCGCCATACTGTGATTGACTATTAGAACGTTTGTTCTACTATGTTCTAAGCGGCGGCGTATGGCGCTCCGCTCTGAACAACTCTGGGGGCGGAGTGACTGCACAGCTGGAGAACAAACGACAGGGGCAAGACGGCGGGGTGGCGCTTATCGGGACCCAGGGGTGGACCGGGCCTGACTGGCGGCGCTTGGCCTATCCGAAGAGTCTCTCAACTTCCGGGAGGCTGTCCTGGTATGCACGCGTCTTCGATGCTGTAGAGATCAATAGCACCTTCTACGGCATCCCTTCACGCTCGACCGTACGCACATGGCGCGGGTCTGTGCCACGCGGCTTCACCTTCACGGTGAAGCCGCGGATGATCACGCACGAGTCTGATCTGACGAACTCCGCCCCTGAACTCGCCTCTTTCCTATGCGCCGTGCGTGAGCTTGGAGATTCGCTCGGTGCGGTGCTTATCCAGCTCCCGCCGTGGTTTGGATCCGACCGGCTTCCGGAGCTGACACGGTGGATGTCTGGTCTCCCGGTGAACGAGATGCGCTTCTTCCTGGAGGTGCGCGCTCCTGATCTGTACGGCCCTACCCTGTCCGAGTCGCTAGAGAGCGCCGGTGTGGGTTCGGTGACGACGAATCTATTCGCGCAGCCGGGGGAGATGACGACTTCTCACTTCCGTCAGGCGCGCCAGGGACCCAGTGGGCCTCTTGTCGCCTCCGGCGTGGACTCCTCTATTGCACCTGGCGGGGCCGGTGCACCTGGCATGGCCGGGTACATCGGCTGGTTGGGGCCGCGCCAGGGGGCCGATGGACCTGATAAGAACCCTGACATAAAAACCTTCAAGGGAGACGCTGCGCTCTGGGCATCTGCCATCCGATCTCGGATCGAGCTCGGAGCGATCGTGTTCGGCTTCTTCTCAGGCGACTATCTCGGTACCGGGCTGCTGCCCGCGGCCTACCTCTCCGAGCAGTTGGTACAACCGGTCGATCTCCCGTTGCACCCGTCTGCCGCACCTCTCATGCGGACGGCGCTCATCGACGCCGGGTACCCGCGTGTAGATCTGCCGAACTCACCTCGTAGCTTGCCGGCCTCCGATGATAAAGCGGCAGCACAAGGGTGGCTTCTGTAATGCCTACCCTCGACGGAAAACGCGCAGCGGTCGCATGCGTCCAGATCCCCAATTTTATGTGGCAGGTGGAGTTGATCAGGCGGCATGAACTGGCCGATCGCCCGGCGATCATCGTTGGCGAAAACGGAGCGAACGCCGGCAAGGGTGCGCAGTCGGTACTCGACTGGTCGCCCGAGTTTGGCCCGAAGATGACCAATAATTTTACCAGGGGGATGCCGCTCAGCGAGGCGCTGGCCATCGCACGCAAGGATGTGCTTCTGCTGGAGCCGGACATGCCGTTGTACCGGCGCACATTCGGCGAGGTACTGGTCGAGCTCGAGGCGCGCTGCCCTGACGTGGAGCCGGACACCGAAAGCGCCGACAGTTACGGGCTCGGTCGTGCATACATCGGCATCTGGGGGCTGGACCGGCTGTACGGGGACGACGCCCATGTAGTCCGGGCGCTATCCAACGCCGTGAGCCAGTTCGACGCCCGCATCGGTGTTGGCGAAAACAAGTGGCTGGCGTTCGTCGCAGCATCGGCCAGTTCATCGGGGCGCGGGCTCAAGATAACGGGCGAGCCTGGCCGGTTCCTGGCGAAGCTTCCGGTCGAACTGTTGCCTGTGGATTTCAAGCTGACCACACGACTTCACGGGTTCGGTCTGCACACGATGGGAGACATCGCAGCGCTGCCGCTGGGCGCAATGCAGGCACAGTTCGGCAACGACGGGACGCTGGTGTCAGACCTGTCGAACGGCATCGACCATCGGCCACTGGTAGCGAGACGGACGGAAGAGGCCGTTTCGGAATACCTGGAGTTCCCCGACGCCACGGTAAGCATGTCGGCGATCCTCCCGGCGATCGAGAGCCTCCTGTCCCGTGCGTACGCCCGCCCGCAACTCGCGCGCCGGTACGCACGTGAAGCAAAGCTGGAGGCGAGTGTATTGCGTCGGCCGCCGTGGACAATGCGGGTAGCGTTCAAAGAGCCTGCCGGGTCCCGGACGAAGGCTTTGTTTTCTATTAAATCGAAGCTGGATGATCTGGCGCTGCCGGGACCGATCGAGGATATGCGCCTGACGCTCTCCGGGCTAACAGGTGAGGCCGGCAGGCAGGAGTCGCTGTGGACGGAGGTCCGGCGGGATCAGAAGTTGCAGGAAGCGGTGAGTCAACTAGAGGTACGGCTGGGCACGACGCCGCCGGTCTATCAGGTAAGGGAGTTAGAGCCGTGGTCCCGAATCCCGGAACGAAGGCACGCGCTAGTGCAATTAAGCCCCTGAACGCTCCCGCTCCGGTGACGGTGAACGCCGACGAGCGCGGGATGCCGCTGTCTGTTTCGTCTGGAAATCGGGTCCACGAAGTGGCGGCAATCGAGGACATGTGGAAGATCAACGACGAGTGGTGGCGGGGACCGGGGAAGGAGATAGAGCGGGTGTATTTCCACACCTGCTTATCAGACGGCCGTCCGATAACGCTGTTCCACGATCTGGCCGTCGATGGCTGGTTCCGGCAGTGAGGGGGGTGGTGCTGTCGCTAGAAATAACCACCCCTAACCCCCTCCTACATTAGGAGGGGGTTACAGAAAACCTCCTCCCTGGGAGGGAGGAGGTTTGGAGGTGGGTCGCGCGGCCATAGGCCGCAGATCTGCCCTAATGCTGGTTAGTAATGCCAAGACGTAAGAAGGAACATAGGAGTCTGGCCGGGGGTTATCTCGATCTGAATATCGCGCCGGGTGGGCCGCGTGATGCGGCTGAGATTGCTGAGCAGATCGGTTCGAGGTCTGTTGGTAGTTCTCCGCGGTTGGATAAGCGACGTACTTCTAGCATTCGTGCTCGTGAGGCTAGGGCGCGCGTTGAAGACTTGGAATCCCCCTCATCCTTCCTCGGAAGGACAGGCTCCCAGCCCGCGCCAAGAGGGCACCCTGCTGGGGAAGGCGGCAAAGTGGATTCTTCTCACTCGCCCCTGGTTCACCTGGTCTCTCCCCTCCGAGAGAGAAGCGGAGAGACGGCCTACGCCGAGCTGCATTGCCACTCCAACTACTCGTTCAAAGAGGGCGCATCCCACACCTCTGAACTGCTGATCGAGGCGCAGGCGCTTGGCATGCGTGCGCTCGCCATTACGGACCACGACAACCTGTGCGGGGTGATGGAGTTCGCCCAGGCGGCGAAGGGCGTTGGGATCAAGCCCATCATCGGGGTCGAAATCACGCTGGTGAGCGGCCACCACCTGACCCTACTTGCGGAGAACGCTGAGGGCTACAAAAACATCTGCGAGCTCACCACGCGGGCGCACATGGACCCACCCGAGCGGCCCGGCCCGAATGGTGTCCTTCCGGCGCTCGATCCCTCCTTGCTAAAAGACCACACAAGCGGGGTGATCTGCCTTTCCGGCTGTCGTCACGGCGAGATCTCGGAACTCGTTCTTGCGGGAAGGCTCGGCGAGGCTCGGCGGCTGGCCGCCCAGTATCGGGACTGGTTCGGAGCGGACAACTTTTTCCTTGAGTTGCAGCAAAACCTGGTGCTCGATGACACCGAGCGCAACCGGCTCATGGCAGGCGTCGGCGCGGACCTCGGCATCCCCATCGTCGCCACCAACAACGCCCACTACCACCTCCGTGAGCGCAGCCACCTGAACGACGTCCTGGTCGCCATCCAGCACAACAAATCGCTCGAAGAAACGCACCGGGAGCGGCGCGCCAACGACCAGTTCTACCTGAAGTCGCCCGAAGAAATGGCGTTGTTGTTCGCCGCGTACCCGGAGGCGATCGAGAACACGGTTCGCATAGCCGATAGGTGTGATTTCGATCTCACATCGGCAAAGGTGTACGACTTCCCGGACTACGACGTGCCCGAAGGCCACATCCAGACCAGCTGGCTCCGCAAGCTGTGCGAGGAGGCGGCTATCCGCAAGTACGGCGAGGTCAACGGAGCCATCCGTCAGCGGCTGGATGAGGAGATGGCGCTGCTGGAGAAGCACAACCTGGCCGGGTTCGTGCTCCAGTACTACGAGATCATCAAGATCGCCCGAGATGTGCAGGAAGACCTGGGCCTGATCGAGCCGGGTTTACCGCTTGAAGAAAACCCGCCTGGGCGTGGGCGCGGCTCCTCGGTTGCGATGCTGGTCGGCTACCTGATCGGCCTTTCGCATATCGATCCGCTGGAGTTTGGATTGACGCTGGACCGCTTCATGCCGGACGCCGAGATGGACGGTCCGCCAGACATCGATCTAGACTTCCCGCGCGACATCCGGGAGAAGCTGATCCTGCGCGTCCATGAGCGCTGGGGCAACGATCGCGCCGTGCTCACCGGGATGATTTCCACCTACCGAATCAAGGGCGCCATCCGGGACATCGGCAAGGCGCTCGGGCTGCCCGAGGATGACCTGGACAAGCTAACGAAGCGGGTCGACGGCCACGCCGGCGTGAAGGACCTTCCGGCGGAGATGCGTTCTCTGCCGGAGTACCGGGGGCGTGCGGACCTGCCGCTGTGGCAGGATCTCGTTCGACTCGCCCTCCAGCTCGGCGGATTTCCGAAGTACCTAGCGCAGCACCCGGGCGGCATGATCCTCTCGGCCCGTCCACTCTCGGAAACAGTGCCGCTCCAGCGCAGCGCCATCGACGGTCGATACATCTGCCAGTGGGACAAGGACAGCGCAGACGACGCCGGGTTTGTGAAGATCGATTTCCTGGCGCTGGGCGCGCTGTCACAGATGAACGAGGCCCTCAGGCTGATCGAGCAGCGCACGGAGGAGCGTGTCGACCTGTCACGCATCGATTTCGAGGACCCGAAGGTGTACGCCATGCTGCACAGAGCAGACACGGTGGGCGTATTTCAAGTGGAGTCCGCCGCCCAGATGCAGACGACCCCCCGGATCCGCCCGAAGAACCTGTTTGAGATGGCATGGGAGGTCGGCGCCGTCCGCCCCGGCGTCGGCGTCAACGACGGCGTATCGATGCTGATCCGACGGCACAACGACAAAGAGCCGGGCTGGCAGTACGACCACCCGCTTGAGAAGGCGGCGCTTGAGCGCACATACGGCGTGCCGCTCTACCAGGACCAGTTGATGGAGCTGGCGGTCCACGTTGGCGGGTTCACGCCAGCTGAGGGGAACCGAATGCGCCGTGCCTTTGGTCGGCGAAACCGGCACGAGTTGATCCCGATCTGGCGCGAGAAGTTCATGGCCGGCGCACTTGCCAAGAGCGTGCCTCCTGAGGCCGCTGAAAAGATATTCAGCAAATTCCACGGGGAGTTCCAGTTCCCGGAGGCGCACGCCTTCGCCTTCGGCGTCACCGCCTACCAGATGTCCTGGATGAAGCGTTACTACCCGCTGGAGTTCTTCGTCGGGCTGTTCAACCAGCAGCCAATGGGCTTCTACAACCTAGAGACGCTGAAGGAGGATGCGAAGCGCCACGGTGTACAGGTCTTGAACCCGGACGTGAACCGCAGCGGGAAGCTGTCCGTGATCGACGACGAACGTCTGCGGCTCGGCTTCGCGCACGTGGCGACTGTACGTTCAGCGACGGCGGATCAGGTGCTGGCTGAGCGTGAGTCGAACGGGCTGTTCACCTCTGTCTCGGACTTTATGGCGCGCACCGGTGTGCGGCACGGGCCGCTGGACAAGCTGGTGGATGCCGGGACGTTTGATTCGCTTGTATCACGGGCGGTAGCAACAAAAGCGCCTGCTCTGGTCGGAGTGCTTGAGGTGCCGGGGCCTGTGCCCCTGCCGTCGAGTCCCGCCACCGGCGCTATCGTCCGGGAGCAGCGGACCGTCTGGACGCCCACCGACGAGAACAGGCGTGAAACAAAGTGGGAGGTGGGGCTGCGATATCGGGCTGTCGGACGCCAGCTCGCCTTCGAGTTGCCGGTTGAGCAGGACATGGTGGCGCTGCCGGAGGCGTCTGAGTGGGACGTGATGAAGGGCGAGTACAACACGCTCGGGCTGTACCCACGCGCTCACCTGATGGAGAAGTTGAGGCCGCACCTGCCGCCGGACCTGGTGCGAAGCGCCGATATCCGTGACCTGAAGGACGGCACGCCGATTCGTGTGGCGGGGGTGGTGATACGTCGCCAGCGTCCTCTCGCAAAGGCGGTGTTCATCACGCTGGAGGACGAGACGGGTCACGCGCCGCTGGTGATCTGGCCGGATGTGTACGAGCGGGTTAAGCGAATAGCACGTGAGCCGATCTTGCTGTGCAGCGGTGTGGTGTCGCACCGAGAGGGGACGCTGAACGTGGTGGTGCGTACAGTCACGCCGGTGCCGACGGATGTCGCCATGATGAAGTCAAAGGACTGGGGTTAGGGGGGCCAATGGCCCCATTATTTTGGGAGGGGGTTCGCAAGAGTATCGCTCGAGGTCCCTATTGCGCCCAACCTTCGTCACAGAAGCGGATCCAGTCTGATCCCGACTCGGCACACATTCACCAATCGCCTCCCTCATCTGACGGGGCTGCCGCTGTAGTGGCCGATCCTGAATCAAGTTCAGGATGACAAGGAAGTCTGCTCTCCCGTGATAACGGCGCCGGCTCCTAATTAACCAACCGTCATTCCCACGCATGTGGGAATCCAGTGCTGTGCGAGCGCGTTCGAAAACACGGCCAGCGCTAGTTATCAATTACGCAACCACAGCGCTATTGAACGCCACGATTGGTCATCATTAAAAGGGCGTATCTGGATTCCCGATTACTTGGGAGAGACGGGGGTGGTACAGTGCCCTACTCGTCGTACTTTTCTACGCCGCCTTCGTAGTGCGATTCGCCCATCTGGCGCTGGATCTCGTAGATGGAACCCATGCGAGCCGGTTTGGGTTCTGGGAATATGACCGGGACCTTCTCGAGTCGGGCCTCGTTGGACGACTCCCCACGGACCATCCGCTCGTTCCAGGCATCCCAGTCCGGGATGCCTGTGAGTGGAAAGGCGTCCGCCGCCATGTATCCCTGCAACAGTAATCGGCGCGGTCGGGTCGACAGGTTCGGGGCCGATCCATGCAGTAGTCGCACGTGGTGGAGCGATATGCCGCCCGCCTTCAGCAAAAACGGCGTTGCGTCTTCGATATCGAACTGATCGCGTGAGACGGCTCCCACGAACACGCCGTTTTCGTGGTGGCTCAGCGCCGGGCCACGGTGCGATCCGCCGAGACCCATGAGCGCGCCGTTCTCCAACTCCATATCGTCGAGCGGGATACCAACCTCCAAAATGTCGTCGTTCGTGTGCGGGTAAAACGCCCAGTCGGTGTGCCACTCCACCTGGCTGCCGCCCTCCGGGCTCTTCATGTTGAGCTTTGAGCCGATGGTCCGAATGTTAGGGCCGAGGAACGACTCGACCACGTCCAGGATGGCGTCGCTCCGCACCATGCGCGCAAACACTTCGTGATGCTTCTGCGGCTCCTTGAGTCGGCGTAACTTCGGGTTCTCGGGAGTATGCCCCGGTTCCAGATCAAACTTGTCGGTGTGCTCAGTGACAGAGCGTGATTCCTCAACAAACTCATCAGCCACACGGCGCAGTTCTTCCAGGTCACTCATCGGTAGAACGTCATCGACCGTGATGAAACCGTTCTTGTTGTAGAAGTCGACCTGTTCCTGAGTGACCATTCGGTACGAGTCCTATCTAATGCCGTGAAATACGGCGCCAAAGATTGCAGCTACGGAGTTCAAGGATCATGTGCGCGTGGGGGCGGAGGGTCAAGGTCCTTCGGAAATCTCAAGAGTCCGAAAGCCTCAGTGAATCTGGAACTTTCAGGAGTTGGCGGGCCGTAGAATATCGGTTTGCCATTTCCGAACTAGCATTATTCAGCTGCGCTGGCTGAACCGGTCACCTACATGCCAATCACCTACCGACCGATCACCCTGGACGAATTCGACCAGTTCGACTTCGCCAAGATGCGAGGTTTCTCGGCGCACCCGGAATCCAATCCATGGTTTAAGGACTTCGCAAGGCGATCCTTCGAGCCGGAGCAGAGCGTAATCGCGTTTGACGGCGATCAGATGGTCGGCACTTCAAGCTCCTTCACATTTGAAATATCCGTCCCCGGGGCGAACACACTACCGGCCGGCGGTATCACCGAGGTCACGGTATCTCCCACACACCGGAGGCGTGGAATCCTCACCGAAATGATGCGTCGCCAACTTGACGCCCATCACGAGCGAGAGATCCCGCTGGCGGCTCTCTGGGCGTCCGAATCAGTGATCTACGGTAGGTACGGGTATGGCATGGCCGTCACGCACGAGCATCGAGAGATCGACCTTCGACACACGTCTTTCACTCACGGTCCTGAGATCCGGGGGCAGGTGAGATTTGTGGATAAGGACGACGCCCAGGCGGAGTTCTCGCCGATCCTTGATCGGGTCTGGCGGGACTATCCGGCGATGATCCGACGCGACGATCTCGGATGGGAAGCGGCGATCACCGACCCGGACGGTCTCCGCAGCAGAGCGCCGACGCTTTTTTATGCCGTATACGAAGTTGACGGGATCGCCACCGGATACGTGATGTACCGAATCAGGCACAGTGCGACCGCCGGCGATGCAACCAACAGCGTGCAGATACACGAGCTGGTCGCCGCAGATGACGAAGCGACGGCTGCGCTCTGGCGATTTTGTTTTGATATCGACCTCGCATCCACGCTCACGGTCGGCCACGGCGCGGCCACAGACGATGGCCTGCCGTGGATGCTGTCTGACCCGCGACGGCTCAAGCGCAGCTCGTACGACGGGCTGTGGTTGAGACTGATCGACATTCCGGCGGCGCTCTCCGCACGCACCTACTCGGAAGAGGGTTCGCTAATCATCCGTGTGGAGGACTCGTTCTGTAGTTGGAACGATGGCAACTGGCGGATCGCTGGTGGCCCGGAAGGCGCTGAATGCGCGTCAACCAACGAGCAACCTGACATCTCCATGTCTGCGGACGATCTTGCGTCCATATACATGGGCGGATCACGACCGTCAGAACTGGCGCGCGCCGGTCGAGTTGTCGAGAACAACACAGATGCGCTTGGCCGAGCGGACCGCATGTTTGCGTCAGCTCGCAAGCCCTGGAACATTGTGGACTTTTAGTCCTCTAACGTTTCGGTAACGTTCCAGTTCAACCCCTTATCCCGGTCACATTCATGCCAATCACCTACCGACCGATCACGATGGACGAGTACGACAGGTTCGACCTCGTCGTAGCGCGAGGTTTCTCCGCCCGTCCCAGCTCCAACCCCGTGATAAAAGACTTCTCCATACGGGCTTTCGAACCGGAACGGAGTATTGCGGCGTTCGACGGAGAGAAGATAGTCGGGACTTCTGCTGCCCTAACGCTCGACATATCGGTCCCCGGCAACGGTAGTCTGCCGCTTGGCGGCATCGAGAAAGTAACCGTGGCCGCAACTCATCGGCGCCGGGGAATCCTGACCGGGATGATGCGGCGCCAGCTCGATGCGCACCACGAGCGCGGCATACCGTTGTCTGCGCTCTGGCCTTCGGAATCGGTGATATACGGCCGATTTGGCTACGGGATATCTGTGAGCCATGAACACCGTGAGATAGACCTCCGTCACACGGCGTTCGCCCATTCGCCCACCCTTCGGGGGCAGATGCACTTCATTTCGAAGGACGACGCCAAGAAGGTGTTCACACCGATCCATGAAACGGCCTGCCGGGAGTACCCGGGGATGATCGGTCGCAATGATGTCGGCTGGGAGGCAGCTATCACCGATCCGGACGGGATGCAGGCCAGCGCCCCGGAGCAGTTCTTCGCCTATTACGCGGTAGAGGGGGTTCCAACCGGGTACGTGATGTACCGAATCCACCACAACTCGGTCGCCGGGCACGACAGCAACAAGGTAGAGGTGAAGGAACTCGTCGCGAATGACGACGAGGCTACCGCAGCGCTATGGCGTTTCTGTTTTGACATCGACCTTGCTTCCACGCTTTCAGCCAGTCACGGCGTATCGACGGACGACGGTCTCTCGTGGATGCTTTCCGACCCGCGCCGACTCAGGCGCAGCACGTACGACGGGCTGTGGCTGAGGTTGATCGACGTGCCGACGGCGTTGGCCACCCGCACATACTCTGAAGAGGGATCGTTGGCGATCCAGGTCGAGGACTCATTCTGCGACTGGAATACCGGTGTTTGGCGAATAGATGGCGGGCCCGACGGCGCCACTTGCACAGCTACCAACGATACGCCGGACATCTCGATGTCGGCCGCCGATCTCGCCGGTATATACATGGGTGGCACAAAACCATCTGAGATCGCTCGATCTGGTCGCGTAGTCGAGAACGTATTTGGCGCGCTCGGCCGGGCTGACTGGATGTTTGCGACGGCACGGAAGCCCTGGAACCTCGTGGAGTTCTAACCCGGGAGTCCTCCGGTTCAGCCCCGATCCCGCGGACCGAACAGACCGCCTTTGCGAAACGCAAGGGCTGCGGCAATAAGAAGCACGCCCGCGCCAATCCACTCGCTATCCAACGCAGCGTTGATAGCGAGGATCCATGCCAGGATCCCCGTCGCCAGTGTGCCCAGCAGCCTCAAACGGCGGGCGACGGCGGGCTCATTTTCAGACGGCATACATGATCTCCTTCAGATCGGAATTCTAAAGGGCCAATCTAGTTAACGATGCCCAACGTCATGTAATGACGCCGCTGGGCAACAAGATGTTCCATCCGCACGCGGAATCGCCATTCCGAATACCTGACGAACCGGCATCGGTCGCACCGTGAGATTTTCGTGAAGAAACGCGCACGATGAATATCCCGGCGCGAGACTCGTTTATGGGCACCCGTTCAGACGGAGTCTCCGGTCGAGTTGACGCATCGCTGCCATCCCTCTCTGGCCCGTACCTCGTCTACTGATTACCGGGACCACGTAGGTATCGGCGGTCGCCTAAACCCTGTGACGAGACAATTCAGGGAGGCATAAAATTGCTGAGCGTTACCCGTCTTCTATGTGACGTACACCCCCCCGGGGACGGCCTCCGGTACGGCGAGAAGAAAGCAGATAACCCGGCCCCGGTACATATGCGGCCGATCGTCGTGTGGAACGTCACACGGAGTTGCAACCTCCATTGTGCCCACTGCTATGCCTCATCACCCGACGAGGTTTACCCGGGAGAGTTGACCACGGAGTAGGCGATCGCCGTCATTGACGATCTTGCCGATTACGGCGTCCCGGTGCTTCTCTTCTCCGGTGGGGAACCGATCAAACGCTTCGATCTGCCGATACTTGTAAAGCACGCCGCTGACCGCGGGTTGCGGCCGACCCTGTCCTCAAACGGCACGCTCATGACGCCGGAGATGGCGCGCACGTTGGCCGACGCGGGTATGGTCCGGGCTGGAATAAGCCTGGACGGTCTTGAGAAGACCAACGACAAGTTCCGAGGGTCGAAAGGTGCGTTCAAGGACGCTCTTGAAGGGACTCGTAACGCCACGGCGGTCGACATGCGCGTCAGCCTTCGATTCACGATGACGAAGCAGAACGTCAATGATCTGCCGGGTTTGTTCGATCTTGCGGAAGAAGAAGGCATCCCGCGTGTCTGCATTTATCACCTCGCGTACGCCGGCCGAGGCGAGAAGCTCCTTTCGTTTGACCTGGACAACGACCGGAGGCGCGAGGCCGTTGAGTTCGTTTTCAAGCGCACTATCCAATCGCACAAGACCGGCCTCGCTCTTGAAGTCCTGACCGTGGACAACCACGCAGATGGCCCAATTCTCGCCATGTGGGCTCGTGAAAACGCGCCCGAGCGCGCTGACGATATCGAGCGACTGCTGCGTAAGAACGGCGGCAACAGCACCGGGCGGGGCATCGCCAGTATCGACAACCTGGGGAACGTTCACCCGGACCAGTTCTGGTGGACAGGGAATCTTGGCAATGTCCTGGAACAGCCGTTTAGCAAGATCTGGTCCGATGAGAACAACGGGTTCCTGGCACAACTCCGGGACCGGAAAGCCTTGCTGCCGGAGCGTTGCCGGAGCTGCAACTGGCTAAGTTCCCGCAACGGCAATCTGAGAGTTCGAGGCGAGTCGGCTACCGGTGATCTGTTCGGTATGGATCCCGCTTGCTATCTGACCGACGCGGAGATCGCCGAAACGGTCGCCGTCTAATGGTTGAGCATCACCGTGCGACGCGTCCCACCGGGCATCCCGGCGGCATGCCCGGTGTCGATACAGACCGTGATCCCATAGTCGTGTTCTGGGAAATGACGCGTGCGTGCGAACACTGCCGGGCCGAGGCACAGCCGAAGCGTCACCCGATGGAGCTGTCCACCGAGGATGGTTTACGGCTGATGGACCGGCTGGTCGAGTTCGACCACAAACCGATCATCGACCTTAGCGGCGGCAATCCGTTCATGCGACGGGACTTGTTCGAGATCGTCGAGCGCGCAGTTGGGCTGGGTTTGACCACCTCTGTCTCACCGAGCGCCACAGCGCTCGCAACGAAAGAGCGATTCAAGAAGCTGGTCGATCTGGGCGTGTCACGCGTGTCGTTCAGTCTCGATGGCCCGGATGCGGCGTCGCACGATCTGTTTCGCTGATTTGCGGGTACCTTTGACCTCACCATCCAGATGTTCCGGGATGCCTGTGATGTTGGGCTCGAGTTCCAGGTCAACACGACCATCACACGCCGGACTCGGGAGTACCTACCCCAGATGGCCGAATTGGTTGGCCGTGAGAAAGCGGCGCTGTGGGACATGTTCTTGCTGGTGCCCGTGGGGCGGGGTCTTGAAGCGTCTCTGATGTCGCCGCAGCAGCAC
>Ga0114996_10005406_pt1 | contig 15019 bp, 16 predicted proteins | sample ArcticOcean_MG_C_4_FD_87039 | JGI IMG/M metagenome (GOLD analysis project Ga0114996, IMG submission 87039) | Marine microbial communities from western Arctic Ocean - ArcticOcean_MG_CB4_134 | ecosystem: Environmental > Aquatic > Marine > Oceanic | place: Arctic Ocean: Canada Basin | collected...
CCTTCAGGGAATGGGTTTGGTTACTCTCCCTATCGGAAGGAGTCCCTTTTTCTTTAGAAACTACAGTAGATTATAAACGCCTACATCATAGATCTTGATAGGTGCAAATGAACAGTGTCAAAATGGAAGGGGAATAAATGCCTGAGACGGCGATTTCAATCCGGCAAATGTCTTTTTTGATTAATGGCAAACCAACATATTCAGAAATCGAAAACAGCAATACTGAGGCCCATGGTTTGCTGATGAATGCGCGATTTATTCAGGGGATTTTTGACGACAAGGCCAATCGGCAACGCTATGCGCGCTGGGGCCAGGGTGAATTTGATCCCATGCAGCACACGGAAAATTTGATAGCTGCATTGCCGCAATGGCATGCCCATGGATTGCGCGCCTTTACGGTTGGATTTCAAGGCGGTGGCCCCTGTTTTACGATGAATAACAACGATATTGCCAATAACCCCTTTGGCGCGGATGGAACCCGGTTGGATGGCGATTATGCGGCGCGCATGGACCGCTTGATTCGCGGCGCCGATGCAGTGGGTATGGCAGTGATTGTCAGTTACTTTTATGGTGCCCAGATGCGTTTTTTGAAAGATGGAAAGGCGGTGCGGGAGGCGGTGGTGACCGCTTCCAATTTTCTCAAGGATGGCGGTTATACCAATGTGCTGGTAGAAGTGGCCAATGAGATGAATATTGGTGCCTTTGAGCGCCACCCAATTATCCACGAACCCCAAGGTATGGCCTATCTTATCGATCTCGCCCGCAGTGAATCCGGCGGTCTGGCCGTGGGGTGCAGCGGCGGCGGCGGCTATCGCAATCGAGAAGTGGCCGAGGCCAGCGATGTGATTTTGATCCACGGCAACGGCTGTACGCGACAGCGTTATTATGGCATGATTGAGGAAGTTAAAGGCTGGGGTTTAGAGCGGCCGATTGTGTGCAATGAAGATTCGCCGGCGATCGGACAATTGCAGGTGGCGTTGCACACTCAGACCTCGTGGGGGTATTATAATAATGCAACCAAACAAGAGCCGCCGGCCGATTGGTCGATTACCCAGGGCGAAGATACGTTCTTTGCGCACCGAATGGCTCAGGGCATTGGCATTGAAGTGGAGCCGTTGGTCGCCGAGGATCAGTTTTATCTACAAGGCCTAGAGCCGGATTTGGAGTACGGCGGACAGCGGTGGATCCGCCTGGCGAGTCTATATCCCGAATCCATCAACGCGGTCGATTTTTATCGCAATGGCTCGCTTTATTACACCGCCTACGACGAACCGTTCTCGGTGCACTTTGAGACCAATTGGCGTCAGGGTGGTGTAGCCGTGCAGCCGGATGATCGGCAGTGGAAGGCGGTGGTGCATCTGGGCAATGGGGAAGTGGTGGAACGGGTTGTTGAATTATAGACGCGATGGCAGATCTTGAATCATTTCTTGAATGAGGTGAAATCTAAATGAATGAGCGCCAGAAGTACCTTTTCGACCTCCAGGGTTATCTGCTCGTCGAGGATGTGTTGAGTCCTGAAGATTGCGACGTTGCTATTGAGAAGATCAAGGCGCGTGCCAAACCCATGGAAAAAACGCCCGACGGCTACGCTGCCAACGGTACCTGGGAAAACGCTGCCGGCCTCTACGAGGCGGGCGAGCCTTTTATAAAGCTAATCGACCATCCCAGCATCACCGCAGTGCTGACTGAGATCATCGGCGCTGCGTTGCGTTGTGAGAGCAGCTATAGCTTCGTACGCCACAAGGGTTGTCCGCCCTTTGAGATGCACGGCGGCCACCGCGGCGGGCGCGTCAACTTTCGCTACGCCGTCTATAACGGCGAGATCCACACCGGCCTCACGGTCGTCTCCATCGCCCTGCAAGACATCGGCGAACAAGACGGTGGATTCGCCTGCATTCCCGGTTCGCACAAGTCGGACTTTGTGGTGCCCAGCGAAGACCGCAAAGAGCTCTTCGCGCTGGGCGGGCCGTTGGTGCGCAATATTGCCGCGCCTCGTGGCGCTGCCATCATTTTCACCGAGACCCTGGCGCACGGCGCCGCTTCGTGGCAAAACGACGAGCCGCGCTACGGTTTGTTTTATAAGTTCAACGACCGGGCTGCCATCTACCACGCGCAGGAACCGCGGCGCCCCAGTGCCGAGGCTTTGGCGCAGATGACGGATAATCAGAAGTGTTATTTCAACCTTGCCTACCAGGCCTTTGGGCCACCGGAAAATCCGCGCAACGACCAACCACAGTTCGGCTGAGAGTCGGATAAAATAGAGGAATATCTCAAGACAAGAAAATCCGCCGTCCACAAAGGAACGGCGGGTAGGTCCCCCACGCTTTGATGTGCCGCCACGCGGGGGGACATCCAGCGCAAGAGCGGCCCCAGCACACTTTCGGCTACTCTCACATCCGCATGCCTTTTACCGCCGTTATTTTTTTTTGCCCTCCTGTGCGTCGAGGACGTTTTGCACCAGCCGCTGCATGCGGCGCAGTGTCTCTATATCTCGCTCCTGGGCCAGCGCTCGAGCCACCGTCTGCAGCGGCACTGCTCCTGCGCAGCTAGGCTGACTGAGCAGGCCGGCGACTTGGTGGCGTATCTTCTTACTCGGGTCGAAGAGCAGCGGCAAGACTAGAGGTACAAATTCGTCGCGACGGTAAGCTTCGTCCACGTCCAAGGCCCACATCAGTGACCAGACTGCCCACTGGCGCACCTTGAGATTGCTGTCGGCCAGCGCCTTATTGAGCAGCATGACGCTCTTGTCCAGTGGTAGTGTGTCACCCACGCCGATGTAGTGCGTTGCGGCGCGGCGCGTCTTCCAGTGCGGCGTGGCCAAGGCTTTGACAAAACCCGCCTCTCCAGCCGGGCCGGCCTCTTTGAGTTTTTCCATTATATCGCCGTTCCACACCTTGCCCCCCGCGGGAAAAGCGCTGAGCAGGTCAAAGACCTTTTCGGCAAAATTCTCGTCGGGCGCGCCCTCTTTTAATACTTCTTCGACCATGTCGATCATCTCTTCTTTTAATTTGTGCCGCGCCGCATGCAGCCGGTGTTTGACCGTGCCCAGGGGCACTTCCTGCATCGCGGCCACTTCTTGCTGGCTGTAGCCGCTAATGTAATAGAGCGCCACGGTCTCGCGCTGCACTTTGCTCAGGCGGCCTATAGCGGACAGCACTTGCGCCCGCAGCTCGCTGCGCTCCAGCGCTTCCTGTGGCGACGGCGTCTCTTCGTCGACCAATTCGACCTCATTCAGCTCTACAGCGTGCCGCTGACGCTGGATGTGGTTGATGCTGCGGTGGATGGCGATCGAGCGCAACCAGGCACCGAGCCGCTGTGGCTCCTTGAGTTTGTGCAGGCGCTCAAAAGCCTCGATAAAGGCCTGCTGGGCAATGTCTTCGGCGTCGTCAAAGTGCCGCAGGCGTGCTAGCGATACGCCGAAGATGGCGTCTTTATAGCGTCTGACGATCGGAGAAAAATCCTCCGGCCCACCCGCCAATGCCTGCGCGACCAGCGCCTCGTCCGTCACCTGTGTCTGCAGCGCCTCGATAAATACATCCTCCTCGATCTTCACCTTAATAGTCCCAGCAAAGCAAAAAAAGGTTGGGTTGCCTCTCAGGTCGTTTTGAGTTGGTGCGTCTGGAGCGGCCGGTCGGCGATGGGCAAGTGGAGCAGGGTCGCGGCCAATCCCAGGGCGATGGCCATCCACCAGACGCTTTCGTACGAGCCGGTCGAATCGTAGAGTCGCCCCGCCAGCCACACGCCTAAGAAGCTGCCGATCTGGTGGCTGAAAAAGACGATGCCGAGGAGGGGCAAACCAAAGATCAAGTTCTGCAGCGCCATCGCCAGACTGAACACTTCACGCCCCAGGCCCAGGTCCTGGCTGATCGGCTGGAGAAAGAGCCCGAACGACTGGCGGATCCCCATACTGATGGCGACTGTTAGGGCGCTGAAGAGAACGATGCTTTTTGTTTGGTGCTTTGCTGTGTACGCTCGAAGAGAAGTCATGCCTCTTTGTCTTCTAGGCTGAGAATAGCAGCAAAGTGCGCATCCTGATGTTCAATGGCGACTTCGTGGGTACGGGCACAGGCTACGACGAGCACATCAGTCGCCGGGACTGTTACCCCGTTCTCCCTACAAAGACGCGCCAACAAACGAGCCTTCTCCCATACAGAAGAGGTAGTAGGCAGGCAGATCATCTCTTGTTCTAATTGTTTCAACCGCTTTTTCTCATAGTCCCCTCTGGCGCCGTTCCACAATTCCAGCAGCACGATATCGGACCAGACGGCCTGTCCTTCAACGAGTAGCTTGTGCACGCGCTCGCGCACCTGTTTGTCGCCCTGACGACGCAGTGCCTCTACCCAGCTAGAAGTATCGACTAACGTCAGCGACATATCAACTTGCACGCATTGCGCTTAATTCGTCGGCATCCATAAAGTCTTCGAAGGTGCCCAGCATATCAGCGAGTTTGTTCAGCCGCTGACGGCGGTTGAAATCCTGCACCGCGTGCACTACAGCCTCTTTCTTGGTCGCTGCGCCCGTGAATTTGAGCAATTGGTTAAGCTCCTCCTCGGGAATATCAATGGTCGTTTTCATATTCCATTTCCTTCCTTATTTGCTTCTAATATTTAATATTATAGAATATAGATAAGTCCGAAATAGAATCCAAGCCAGTTTAGAAACTTGGTCTACCCACCCGCTTGCAAGCGCCGCACGCGCGCCGGTAGGTCGTCCCCTTTGACTTCGGCCGAGATGATGCCCAGCGATCGATCTTCCAGGGGAAGTTCGACTTTCACAAATCCGCGGCGATGTGATTCGCGCAGCGCCACGGCAATTTCCAGTGCAGCGCGCTTTCGAGCACGCGGATGCGCCCCTCGGTTCCTAGCACGTCGAACTCACGCGCGGCGATCGGCCCACTGGGGACGGAGCGGAAATAAGCGCGCACCCCGTTGTCGAAAACGAGGTAACCGTTACCGTACGGGTCCTCCTCCCCAAACGCGGCTTCGTCCGATTCTAGCTCGCCGAATAACCAGCTCACATTGCCGTCCGCCGCTAAATAGCGCAGCGCGTCGATGCCGTGGCTGCCGTTGTGCGACAGGTTGCAGGCGTAATACGCCGTCACCTGTAGCAATTCGCCAATCTCGCCGACGTCAATTAGCTCACGCGCCGTGGTGTAGTGCGGATTCCAGCGGCGGGCGCAGTTGACGGCCAGGGTGACGTTGTGGTCGGCGCAGACAGCGACCATGCGGTCTGCTTCTGCCAGCGTCATGGCGATCGGCTTCTCGGCCCAGATCGCTCTAGCGCCCGATCGCGCCACATCTTCGACTATGGTTGGCCGCACCCTGGTACTGGTACAGACGCTGACGATGTCGGGTTTTTCTTTTTCGAGCATTTCTCGATAGTCGGCATAGACGTGCCCCTGCACCCCCCAGCGCTCGGCGTAGATCGAGCGTTGTTCGTCGTGCAAGTCGGCCCTGCCACCAGTTCGGTCAGCGGTGATGCCACATACGCCGGCGTGTGGCAGTACGGGATGTAGATGGAACCGCCTTGCGTCCTTTCGTCATCGAAAGTGCTGCCCATGCGGCCCAGACCGATTACTGCGGCGCGATAGGGAGTGTCCATATATCCTCCTGGTTGATGCGGATTTGTTATCGAGTGTTTCCCTGCCGGTTTATTCGTTTCTAATAAATTATCCAGCTTGCTCGACAAGGGCGAGGACTAGGTCGCAGGCGCGCTCGAAGTCGTCCAGGTCGATCCATTCGTCGGCGGTGTGGATCTGGCGCTGCCCGGCGCCGAAGGTGACGGTGTTGATGCCGTGGGCGACGATCCAATTGGCGTCCATGCCGCCGTCGTTGCTTAAGGTTTGTGCTTGCATGCCACAAGTTTTGGCGGCCGCTAGGGCAATCTGTACTACCGGTTCTTCGTCGGTCAGAGCGAAGGCCTCATAGGTGGGGCCGGGGCCGAAGGCGACGCTGCCCATCTGCCCAGCGCTATTGGCGACCTCGGTGGCGGCGCCGGTGAACGCAGTTTTCCAGGTGTCGATGATGTGGCGGCGGAAGGCGGGATCGTGGGAGCGGGCTTCGGCCAGCAAGTGCAGGGTCGGCATAACGACATTGGTGCCCTGGCCGCCCGCCAGGGTGCCGACGTTGGCGCTGCCGTTGTTTGTGTCTTTGACGATTTTTCCGTGCCAACCGCCGCGGTCCAAATCGGCCAGGGCGCGGGCGGCGATCACGGCGGCCGATACGCCTTCCTGGGGTCGGCTGCCGGCGTGCGCGGGAAGGCCCGAAATGTCGATGGTGAAACGCTGGGTGCCGATGACCGAGGTGACAAAATGGTCCGGTCGGCCGCCGTCTATATTAAAACCCATGTCTGGAGCGCCGAGGATCTCCAGGTCGACGCCGCGGGCACCGACCAGGCCGACTTCTTCTTGGATGAAAAAAGCCAGGACTAGGGGCCGGTGATCGCGGTCGCCGCACATCAGGTTGCGGGCCAGGTGCAGCAGCGCCGCACACCCGGTGCGGTTATCGCCGCCAAGCGCGGTGCCACTGGCGTCGTTGACGATGCGGCGGTTGGTTTCATCGAGGCGGGGTTGGCAGCCCACCGCATCGGGCACTGTGTCCATATGGGTGCTGAAGAGCAACGGCGGTCCAGATCTTTTGCTGTCGATGCGCGCGATCAGGTTGCCGGTGTCGCCGCCGTATTCGCTCTGCTCCTGGGCTCGGTCGATAAAGATGTCCGTGGGCGTTAGGCCAATTTCGATTAACGCTTGGCGCAGGAAAGCGGCCACCTCGGCTTCTTGGCCCGGCGGTCCGTCGATGTTGAGCAGGTCGAGCAAATCTTTAAGGGCCTGGTCGCGCATGGTTTCTATCCTTTAAAGACAAAATCTACCGCTGCGAGTAAGTCCAGCTCTCGAAATTCGCAGTGAGTCGCTGGGTCCTCGATAGGAACACCGGTCTTTTTGAATATAGCTAATATAGCAGCGGCGATATTCTCTCCGTTGTCCTGCCACTGGTAGTGAGTCGTCTCAATTGCTTCGCGGAGAACCATCGCGCATGCCGCTGCACAGGCGTTGGAAGAAGAGGTGGCTTGCGCTGCCACTAGGAGGTCCGTATTGGCAAAGCGGTCGAGGTGGGCTTGGCGTTTTCCTGGCATTGTGGCGCCGATGCCAAGGCAGTCGGGCTGGCAGGCGGGCCACGAAATGCCGTCGGTGTAGTGGTGGTTGCCGCACGGTGCGCTGACCCAGATACCGCGCTGGCGCAGAGTGGCCAGCACTTCATCGATGGATGTGGTCACGGGTGCACGGTGGCGCTCGTCGTCCAGTGGCGAAAGATTGACCGCCGTTATATTGTATTTTTTGTGGTGGTCCAGCACCCATTGTAAACCTGCCGCCATGGTCGCTGCTTCTCCTTGCCCCTGGAGGTGGACGATGGTGACACAGCGCACCTGGGCCACAAAATTATTGTAGGCGACGCCGTGGACTCCCAGATGGTTGAGTGAAGAGGGATATCCCACTGAAGTGCCGTGATAACCGGGTGCTACGGGGGTGGGATCGTCGTTGCCGTCGATGCTATTGTGTGCGGCGGTGACCTTGGGTCCCCAGGGCATCTCGACCTGCCATGCCGGATCGGCTAGGTCGCAACCGTCGTCGAGAATGGCCAGACACTGCCCTTTGCCCCAGCTGAGTTGATCGGCGTATTTGTGCCAGGTGGCGCCGACCCCCAACTGGTCGAAACTGGCCGTGTCGTAGGGTTTTTTGGGGGAGGTGCTGGACTGCGAATTCATAGTAGCTCCGCGACGTTTTTAGCGATCACTGCAGAGATACAATATAGGAAGTCATGTGCTCTGAAATGAATAAATTTGCTTCCGCGCTGGCAGCTGACTAGATTGTGGGCATCATGCCACAGATATGTTTCCGCCTTCATATTACTTCGCAATTACCTACTGACCTGGGCCATATTCCCATGGCGCCGGAGATCGATTTTGCCGTCCTGGCTGCCCAGGCCGGTGCGTCAGGTGTGTTGGACCCAAATTCTATAGAGATACGCGACGGGCGCAGTGGAGAGCAGGTAGAATACGCACCTGGCGAAGATCTGCTCTACGGCCAGCGCGGCCGCGTCGAGTGGGTCATCACCGATCCCCACTGTCGCACCTACGATATATGCTTTCGCACAGTTGACCGCCGTCCGCCGCCCGTGGCCCGCGACTGGGTGCCGTTGGTCGGCGTTGGCGATTTGCTGCGCTACAACGCCGGCGTGCCGCGGCCGATTGTGCTGAACGGATCGACGCGATTGGTGGATCTGACAGGCGATGGCCGGGCAGATCTGGTTGGCTGTTGGAACTACTACCAGCGCCCGGGTTGGCCCATTAGCGGGGTGGTTTGTTATCCGCGCACGGCGGGAGATTTTTGTTTTGGCGAGATGGTGCGTTTGCGTTATGTCGAGGAGAGGGGTGCGCCGGAGCTGCTGCACTTTCCCGGTACGTATATTTGTGCCGATTTTGCCGACGTGGACGGCGATGGCCTAATCGATCTGGTCTTCGCCGAGCAGGGCGGCGGCGCCGTGTGTTTTTTTCTTAATACGGGCGAGCGCGACGGGGGCGGTTGGCCGATCTTTGTCCGCGACCAGACCGTTGAAGTACCCTTTGCCAAAATTGCCGATGTGCAACTGTTGGACTTGGACGGTGACGGGGCGCTGGATCTAGTAGTGAATGGCCATTTTATTCACAACCTCAATGCCAACGGCTGGCCTTTTACAGTGGCAGAGCCGGTGGATCTGGGCGGCGGTGAGCTACCGGCTTTTGTGGATTTGGACGGCGATGGGGTGCTGGAGATGGTCCATCTAGAGAAAGGCAAGGACGGCCCTTTTGCCGAACGCTTGGTCTGGCAACGACAGCAGGCCCCATTGGAATTTGGTGCGGCCGAGGACTTGGGCCTCGTTGCCAAAGAAGATCGCTGCACCCAGGTGCGCGCCGTGGAAGACGGGACGCGCCGCGGCCTTTTGCTGCAGCGCCGCGCCTTTCAGGAGTTGACTTTCTTTGCGCTGCAGGGCGATCTGCGCTTCGGGCCGCCAAGGCGCGCCGAGTCGCTTGCCGCTGTGGCCTCTTGGAGCGACCAGGCCTGGCCCTGCATCTGCGATTGGAATGGCGATGGGGTGCAGGACTTGCTAATCGGCGGTGGTTACGGTTGGCCGCAGATCGTCTTAAACAAGGGCAGTAATGCGCGCCCCGTGTGGTCGGAGCCCGAGTATGTCTATACGGAAGGTAAACCGATTCGTCTCTTGCGCGACGAGATTCTCCACAGTGACCACTGGCACAATATGGGTTATCCCTATCCGGTCTTTGTAGATTGGGACGGCGACGGCTTGCCAGATTTGCTCTTGCCCAATGAGACTAATCGCATCGTCTGGTATAAAAACATCGGCACGCTAGAAAAGCCCGAGTTTGGGCCGATGCAATTTTTGATAGTCGATGGTTTTGCCGATTCGCCGGCCGCGCGCGCTGCTTCGGGGCAGGACGGCGAGAACCCGGACTTGCCCAATCATCCCTACCCCCACGACCCGCGCTCGCCTTTTTTTTGGCGCACCGGTGCTGCCTTTGCCGATTGGAACGGCGACGGTTTGATGGATTTTATTGTGCACAATCACCAGTGCCAGGCGACGCTCTTTGTGCAGTACTTGGACGACGATGGCCAACGGCGCTTGCGGGTGCAGGGCCCGGTGCGCTTGGAAGATGGACGCCTGATAGACGATTCGATTGTCGGGCGCCAACAACACTGGACCGAGTCGTTTCGTCCCGTCGATTGGCATGGCGATGGATTGGTCGACTTGATCTACAATCTGGCCGCTACGGGTGAGATTTATCTGTTGCGCAATGTGGGCACTAGCGCAGCGCCGGTCTTTGCCGCGCCCCGGCAACTGGCCTGTTACGGCGAGCCGCTGGCCTTTACGATTCACGGTCCCAACGCCTGGGCCGGCGATTTGAACGGCGACGGCAAAGCCGACTTGCTCGGTTGCGTCGAGTGGAGTGTCTATCCATTTTACGCCCATGCGGCGCTGGAGATGGCGGAGCATCCGCATTATATAATTGACGGGGTCCACTTGAATGCCTGAACACCAAATATAAAAGGAGCGTTTTTCGATGATTGATGCCACAATAGGAATCGCCCGCATTCTCAAGCAAGAAGGTGTGGAGTGGGTTTCCACATTTCCGGTTTGCAAGGTTAACAATGCGCTTGGACAAGAAGGCGTGCCAATGGTTATGATGCGCGACGATCGCTACGCCGTTGCCGTTGCCGACGCCTATTCGAGAATTACTGGAGGCAACCCCATTGGTGTCTGTACGGTCCAGGGTGGCGTCAATGCCGCTGGATTGCAGGTAGCTTATGCGGGTTTGGCACAGGCGTACGAAGACAATTCGCCGATGCTCTGCATTACCGACGGGGTATCCGTCGGCGAGTCGGAGAACTCGCATTTTGATCTGACCGCCAGCCTTAAATCTGTGGCCAAGTGGTACGGTTATATTGATAAGCCGGAACGCGTGCCCGAGTTTATGCGCCGCGCCTTTACCATGTTGCGCAGCGGCCGGCCCGGCCCGGTCATTATCGCCCTTCCCGAAGCCGGCGGGCAATACGACGAAGCGGCGGACCCCTATGTGCCGGTCAAAGGATGGAAGTCTGCACCCGACCCGGCCGATGTGACCACGGCCGTAGAGTTGTTGCGCAAAGCGGAAAGCCCCCTGGTCTACGTCGGCGAGGGCGTCATTTACGCCGACGCAGTGGCCGAACTCAAGGCCTTTGTCGAATTGGCCAACGTGCCCGTCATCACCACGCTCAAGGCCAAAGGTGCCTTTCCGGAGAATCATCCTTTATTTGTTGGCGTGCGCGGCGATCACACGGTCGATTATCTGGCGCAAAGCGACCTGGTGCTGGCGGTGGGATCCAGTCTGTCGCCGGGCCGTTTCAGTCACGGCATTCCCGCCGCGTCGGGCAAGATCATTATCCACGTCAATGTCAGCGAATTGGATATCAACAAGATCTTGCCGACTGCACATGCGCTGATCGGCGATGCAAAGTTTTCTCTGTGCGCCCTGACCGCCGAATTGTCGTCCCAAACAGATGGAAAGGGCTGTGCCGTTGGCGACGTCACCAGTGCCATTAAAGCGGCGCGCGATGCCGCCCTCAAGCCCTACCGCGAGGCCATGGCCGCGAGCGATAAACCGATCAATCCGTACCGAGTTTACAGCGAATTGATGAAAGTGCTGGACCCGCAGAAATCCTTTTTGACACATGAGTCCGGCAATACGCGCGACCAGCTCAGCACCATCTACGAAACGCTCATCCCCAGAGGTTTTCTCGGATGGGGCAATATCTCCTCGTTGGGATTTAGTTTGGGCGCTGTAGTGGCTGCAAAGCTGGCCCATCCCGAGCGCCCGGCCGTCGCCGTTACGGGAGAAGCCGGACTCAGTTATATGATGGGCAATCTCGAAGTGCCGGTGCGCGAAAAACTGCCCGTCACTATAGTGCACATCAGCAACGGCGGCTTTTCTGGTTATGGCCCGGGCTTTTGGGGCGCAGGCCACGACCCTTACACCTACAAAGTCATGGGGCCCGACGAAGTTAATATGTCGGCAGCTATCGCCGAGTTTGGTTATCACGCGGAACGCATCGACGAGCCCGACCAAGTTGCCGGCGCCCTCGAACGCGCGCTGGCCGCCAACGCCAGTGGCCAGTCGGCTTATATCGAATTTATCTGCAGTCAGTTTCCTGTCTATGGCGCTTGGGCCAGCTGAGAGTATTACCATTTTTCCGGAGGACAACTCAAATGAGAATCGCCCGTACTGCAAAAGATGATTTAAAAGCGGCCGTGCACTGCCACGGCGGCGCCGGCCAGCTGAATTATAGCGGTCACTGGGACCAAGACGATTTTGCGACGCCTTGGTACTTTGTCCACTACGGCTCGCTGCCACCCGGCGGCGGCATTGGCCACCACCGCCACGAACACTGCGAAGAGATGTTTGTCACTTTCGACAATGCGGCGCAATTCACCCACAACGGCCGCACCGTTGAGGTCGAAGGTGCGGCTTGCGTGCCCTGCCGCAAGGGGGAGTCGCACGCCATATACAATCACACCGACCAAACCACCCGCTGGATGAATTTCTGTGTTGCCGATCCGGGCGGCGGTTACGATGCCACCGACTTTGGCGATGACCGCGTCGGCGCCGTGCTGGAAGCGGCCGATCGCATTCCATTGGGTCGAATCGACCCATCGCTGCTGGTCAACCGCGCCAATGTACATCAAGGAAAAGGTGAGATTGGTGTCCACGCTATTTGGACGCACGCCGATTTTCGCACTCATTGGGGCAATGTCGGCCACGTGCTCATGCCGCCGGGTACGTCGATTGGCTATCACCGGCACCAAACGATCGAGGAGACCTATATCATTATAAATGGTTCTGGTCGCATGACCGTCGACGACGAAACCGAAGAGGTGTATGCGGGAGATTCGATTCCGAGCAAGCTGGGTGGTTCTCACGGTTTGTACAACCACACCCAAGAAGATCTCGAGCTCTTCGTGATGGCCGTTTGCATGGAGCGCGGCCAGTTCGATAGCGAGGACCTGGGCGACGACTTGCTGGGGCGCTGATGGTGAGCAGTTACTTTCCAGATCGTACCTAATTCCAACTCGATTTCCGAAAAGGATGCCCAACGCGTCATCGCTCGCGAATACAGGTTTGAGGAGTGGTCCGCGCTAAAAAACCGCGGCGAACAAATTGGGAAAGAATTCGATTCTTGATTATATGGCCCTAATCTTGTATAATTAGCCAAGATTAGGTATTAATTATATTAGAGGTTAAAATGGCCCAGGACATTACGCTCCATGTAAAACTCGACAGCGAGACCGATGCTCAACTCAAGCGACTAGCGGCTGCTCGTCGCAAAAGCAAAGGCCAATTGGTGCGCGAAGCCATCTCGGCCTGTTACCAAACCGTCTTTGCCGAGTTGCCCTTGCCACAGAGCCAGGCGCTGATGGCGTATCAAGGCGGTTATATTAGCATCGGCAAGTTGGCCAAAGTGATGGGCATGCAGGTGTTGGAACTCAGGCAATGGCTCGCAGAGCGCGATATCGCCCAGCGCAATGCCTACGGCGATGCCGATGCCGCACATGCCTAAAACCTTCTTCTTCGATACCGTCTCGCTGAGCAATTTTGCCTTGGCCGGTCGTCTAGATTTATTGGTTGCTCGTTATGGACCAAAAGCGCAAGTCACGCAGGAAGTTTTGGACGAAGTGAGCGACGGAATCGTTGCAGGTTATACTGCGTTGCGCCAGATCGAAAAGGCGGTTGCCGACGGCGAGTTTGGCGCTGCGGGTCCGCTCTCAGCTAAAGAGCGCGATGGCTACCGGGCATTGCTGCAATTTCTGGGAGCTGGGGAAGCATCGTGTATCGCCTGCGCTCAGTCGCGCGGCGGCACAGTTGTCACTGACGATCGGGCCGCGCGCAACGCCTGCGCCGAGCGTAGTGTAGTAATGACCGGTAGCATTGGAATTCTCAAGGCATGTAGCCTCGATGGCACGCTAGTGCCGCAAGAGGCGGATGAAGTCTTGCAGGCGATGATGGACGCCGGTTTTTACGCGCCCGTCAGCAGGATTAGCGATCTCATCTGAACTGCATCACACCGACCGATTGTCGAGCGAATACTCGCGGTTGCCCCCTAGTTCCCAGGTGCCGCGGAAGAGCGAGCGGCGCTTGGGCGGCATGGCCTGGATGATTTCGTGGCTGAGGTTGAGGCGGTGCCACTGCGCCCATAGAGAATTGTAGCAGTTAAAGACGGCGCAGCGCGGGTTGTCGAGGTTGGTCCAGTCATTGGAGGCATGGGCCAGACTTTCGGTGAAGATAACTACCGAGCCGGGTGGGCAGCTGTACTGGTCCATGGCGGCGCGCATGCTTTCCTCCCAGGGCGATTCACTTATATTGGGGCGGTACGGGTCCGGACCGCCGTAACTGAAATGCGCCTTATGCGAACCCGTGAGGAAGGTAGTACCGCCCTGTCCGGCCTTTACCTCTTCGAGCTCCCACACCACGCGCGTAAGCCCGGCAAAGATCTTATTGCCCGCCACCTGGTAGCGCATGGCGTTGGCTTGCTGCGGCGGGCGCACCACATGGGGCATGCCCGTGCCATCGCTGTTGGCGGGGCTCTCCCAGCCGGGCGGCCGCACGGTGTGGTTGTATGCTCTGGCATGGCGATCTCCTATATGAATGCAAATAAATCTCACCTAAAAAAAGAACATTATTGGTCGCGGTGTAAACATATTATGTCCAAGTTTTTTTATGTGCCGCTAATATGTTTCCCCTTAATTCCCCTCAGCCCCCTAATAGGCTCGTGGGCCTGGCCATCAACCCACGAGACAGACCGCTATATAATCCTTTTACACTGTTTTAGAGAGGCCTTCCTCCAGGGTTTTTTGTACCCAAGATGGATTCCCAGCTTACTTGGTGGATACGGTTATCCAACGTTCTGTTTCTACCAACCAGGTTTTTTTTATTTTGCCCTGCCCTTCTCTTTCCTACCAGGTTATCCGTTTGCCACAATACAGCTGACGCTCTATACAATTTTTCTTATTGGAACGGTCGGCATGTATAAGCTTTGCAGCGAACTTGCCGGGCGTGGCATAGCCATGATATGTCTGGTAATTTTTTTGTTTACCCCTTACCTATACGTGAATCTATACGTTCGCGGTGATCTCTCTGAACTGACTTCTATGCTCCTGTGCCCATGGCCTCTGTTTTTTTTATTGCGTTTGAAAAAGCGAGTGGAACAAGAGCAGAGATCCTATTGGCCACTGATTTGCCTGGCTTTTACACTGGCCGCGGTCATTGTCTCGCATCCAGCTACGGCGTTATTATTTTTTGCGATTATAGGCGTTATAAGTAGTGGTTCATGAATTTCGTGATGTATTGAGTTCCTTACTGGAAAGCGATTTTATATTTTGATCCCACGTTCATCAGAATCTCTTCCACCGCCTCAACCAAGGCATCGAAATTCAAA
>Ga0114996_10005413_pt1 | contig 14998 bp, 16 predicted proteins | sample ArcticOcean_MG_C_4_FD_87039 | JGI IMG/M metagenome (GOLD analysis project Ga0114996, IMG submission 87039) | Marine microbial communities from western Arctic Ocean - ArcticOcean_MG_CB4_134 | ecosystem: Environmental > Aquatic > Marine > Oceanic | place: Arctic Ocean: Canada Basin | collected...
AAAGCAAAGCAGAACCGCAAAGCAAAGCAGAACCGCAAAGCAAAGCAGAACCGCAAAGCAAAGCAGAACCGCAAAGCAAAGCAGAACCGCAAAGCAAAGCAGAACAAAAAAAACAGAAAAGGCCAAAGAAACTTACTCTTAAAAAATCACAAAAGGTAAAAACAAATCATATATCAGATTTTAAAAAAGAAGGTCTTTCGGCTCTTAAGAAGCTAACAGAAGCGGGATTGAGCACTGCGATTCGCGCTGCAAACGATGCCTACTATTGTAATAACAATCCCATCCTCACCGATAATGAGTATGACGTTCTCCGCGAATTTACCACCAAAAAATATCCGGATAATAAAGCCGCAAAAGAAGGACATACAGCGTGTGAAATCGTAAAAGGAAAGGTTAAACTACCATTTGAAATGTGGTCTATGGATAAAATAAAACCAGATACAAAAGCCTTGGCGAAATGGATGAAAACATACAAAGGACCTTATGTTCTTTCTTGCAAGTTAGATGGTGTAAGTGGACTTTATTCCACTGTTGGAGGCACTCCAAAATTATATACTCGCGGTAATGGTAAAGTTGGACAAGATGTTAGCCATCTTATTTCATTTTTGAGGCTTCCCGACACGCCTGACATCGTAATTAGAGGGGAATTTATTGTTGAAAAAGCGGTTTTCCAGAAAAAATACGCTGGTACGTTTGCCAATCCCCGCAATTTTGTCGCCGGATTGGTCAATCAGAAAAAAGTTAATTCGGATAAATTCGCAGATTTAGATTTTGTGGCATACGAAGTTATCCTCCCGCCACTCACACCATCACAACAAATGTCTTACCTTGAGGAAACATTAGGTGTCCATACAGTGCGCAATGTCACCGAAAAAACTGTCACAAATGAGCTTTTATCCGAATTGCTGGTCGCATGGCGTGATGATTACAAATATGAAATAGATGGTGTCATATGCATTAATGATGCACTATATTCACGCACAACGGGTAACCCTGACCATGCATTCGCATTTAAAATGGTCCTGTCTGACCAAATTGCCGAAACCAAAGTCCTTGATGTCATTTGGACACCAAGTAAAGACGGTTATTTAAAGCCTCGAGTACAAATTGACCCCGTTGTGCTTAGTGGTGCCAAGATTGAGTATGCTACAGGATTTAATGGTAAATTTATTGAAGATAATAAAATTGGCGTGGGAGCATTAATTAAGCTTATTCGTTCTGGCGATGTCATACCTCATATTGTGGCTGTTATTCAGCCGGCTTCACAGCCTCTGATGCCCTCGGTGCCTTATGAATGGAATGATACGCATGTAGATATTATGTTGAAAGACAAGGGCGCAGATTCCACAGTAAAGGAGAAAACCATTACCGGATTCTTTAAAATATTGGGCGTGGATGGGTTGGGTCCAGGAAATGTTAAGCGTCTGATTGCTGCTGGGTTCGACACTGTTCCCAATATTATTGATATGGGCAAAGAGGATTTCCTCAAGGTAGAAGGATTTAAAGCTACCCTCGCTGACAAGATTCATAATGGCATTCAAAAAAAGGTAGAACAGGCTACATTACCAGAATTGATGCATGCGACCAATTTATTTGGTCGTGGATTTGGTCGCCGGCGTTTTGAGGCGATTCTCAAACAAGCCCCAGATATTTTGGTGTCCAAAAAGTCCGATGCAGAGAAGCTAGCAGAGCTCGTTGCTGTGGACGGCATGGCCAAAAAGAGCGCGGAGAAATTCTTGGAGCATATGCAATCATTTGTGGAGTGGGCAAAAGCTGCCAGATTAGATAAGCGTCTTCGATATACACCAACAAAAATATCGGCTGGCCCAGAGCATCCTTTATTTGGGAAAAAATGGGTAATGACCGGCTTTCGCGATAAAGAACTCGTTGAAAAACTAAACAAGGTGGGCGCAGAGCAGCAATCTGCAGTATCCAAGAAAACCTTTATGGTAATTGTAAAAGATAAAGACGAAGATACAGGAAAGGCTGATGAGGCAAGGAAGTTAGGTATAAGTGTGGTGACTCCAGATGAAATCACACTGAAATATAACTTATGAGGGAAGAGTATAATAAATTATTATAAAATAAAAATAAAAGCTCAAGTATTATAAATGGAATATTGGGGTAAAGTGAGAGACAATAAAATAATAATAATCGAACTATCAAAACAACGCGACGAATGTATTTCACGAATTATTATAATGGAAATGGAATGCAACAAGGCAAATAAAAAAATAATAGAATTCCATGCAAGTCCCGAGGTTGTTGCAGCACAAAAACGTGTTATAATTGCAGCACAGGAGGCTGTCACGAGATATATCAATCAGCATGATTATTTACACCCTTGAAGATTTAAAACGGGACAAAGTCCCGTTAAATCCAAGGGTAACGTTACCGATAAAAGAATTAAAATGGCACACAAAGCGTGCCATTTTAAATCTTCATCGGTGTAAACGGGCGGTTATCTGAATTATTTATCAAAGACTAATACGAAAACTCTACATGCACCACGTCTGTAAGACTCATTGATACTAATTTATGAAGAATTGTTGCCATTCGTTGATATAATTGTGCATTGTTTTGTTTAGATGATGTACATTTTTTCATATAACATACATATAATTCTTCATTATATTCACGCTGATGCTCGTTTTTGCATGTTTCAGTATTTTTTTTGTCCCATTCTGTTAATGTCCGTATCAACTTACGATAGATGCAGTACATAAATTGTTGAACTGTATTACTTTCCATTTTTATCCATCCTTCTTTGGAAAACGCATACAAGGCACGATTGCCTTTGTCAAATCCGCGAATCGTCTTTTCACTATCACTTGCACAAATATTATCTTGAAATATTTGTACAAAAGTCGCTATCATATCATGTTGTTTAAGAAATTTTAAATGAGTATCATCGACTCGAATAGTATCACGCCATTCTTCCCATGAAATTCTTGGGGTATATTGTTGATTAAGCCACTCAATAACATCTACCTTTTTCTTTTTTGTCCTCACCCATTTTTCCATTTCATTCATGCGCTGTTCCATGCTTGAAACCATTTTTCCCATCTCTAAAACCATATCATATAATTTTCGCACTGTTGGTGTATCATCTTGCTCTTCTGAAGCAATATCGCGCGCTTTTTTGGATTTTGACATCAATTCACAAACGATAATATGGCGGTCATAGTAGACTTTACGGTTATACACGCGGTTACAATAATTGCATTTATGCTTACTTTTTTCCATATTATATTTACCTTTCAATGTTATATATTATGGAAATCTTCTTCAATTTAATCTAATAATAGTATATATGGTTTGTCAAACATGCGGTAGTTCAATAACAAATATAGGAAATAAATATCAGTGTGACTGTAGTTATAATGAAATTACAGCTACACCAAGTCAATGTACATCATGTACATGTACATCCGGTACAACATGTTGTTTGCACACGGTAGAAGATAATAAAACTTTGCAGAAGAAAATATGGAAACAAGTTGGAACCTCACCGTCAATGTTTATGAGTAATTTAACAGCAATAACTGTAGAAGGTTCTCAAGAGTGTCCCGATGTTAATGGTTTAACAAATGCTCCTCTCAAAAAATTCGCTTTTGTAAATTGGAATCAGTCTAGTGATAGAGCTGCACCAAGTGTGCAGCGAACATATGTACCAACCCGTGGAAATTCAACACGAACTACAGTTACATCCAACCGACCTGGCGCAGCAGTCCCAGGAGGACGAGGGGTAGATATTAAGCATAATAGCTATGCACGTTATTTAGCAAGAAAAAAGGGGAAAATTTTTAATGTGAATGAGAGAATTGCGAACGTGCCAAATTTTGGTAATAAAACACAAACGTATAATATTGTTCATTAAACCAATTCAAATATTAAGACATAATTAAAATATTTTTATTTTAATTAATATACAAAATATTTTATTTTTGTATATTATAGATGAAACGACGTATTGGAATGAATTTTAGTAATATTCAGCGCCCGGTTGGGTGTCCGAATGGCTATTGTGGGCAAAATTTTGCGCTCCGCACGATTTCTGGTATGGTAACAAGCAGACATCGCATCGCACAAGCGAAGCAGACACAAGCGAAGCAGACACAAGCGAAGCAGGCGCAAGCGAAGCAGCAGGCACAAGCGAAGCAGCAGGCACAAGCGAAGCAGGCGCAAGCGAAGCAGCAGGCACAAGCGAAGCAGGCGCAAGCGAAGCAGCAGGCACAGCAGCAGGCACAGGCACAGCAACAGGCACAGCAGCAGGCACAGCAGCAGCAGGCACAGCAGCAGCAGGCACAGCAGCAGGCACAGCAGCAGCAGGCACAGGCACAGGCACAGCAGCAGCGACAGCAGCAGGCACAGGCACAGCAGCAGCGACAGCAGCAGGCCACTCGTGGAAAAGCAATCCATGTATATGGAGCTGAATGGTGTGGATTTACACGTCGCCAAAACACCGAAATTAAAGAGGCCCTTGCGAATGACCCTGATGGAGCAAGCAAACTTATTTATACTGATTGTAACGAGCACAAAACAGATACTGTGTGCTCGAAGTTACAGGCATTCCCACTTACTGTCGTACACGAGGTAGGAAAAAAATACACATTGGAGGAACTTATTAAAATAAATCCACCTGGTTATCGTCCTGGTACTGCTGTTGTCGCTGAATTAAATGGTAATGTGCCTGCACCTGCACCCGCTCCGCCTGCACCCGCTCCGCCTGCACCCGCTCCGCCTGCACCCGCTCCGCCTGCACCCGCTCCGCCTGCACCTGCACCTTCCCAACAAAATGACGGGACTCCTGCTATTCATGTATATGGCGCAGAATGGTGTGGATTTACTCGCCGGCAGAACACCGAAATTAAAGAGGCACTCGCAAAAGAACCAAACGCTGGAAATGCACATATCTACTTTGATTGTTCGAGCAAACAAGAAGAGGGCAGGGATGGGTGCGCAGGCTTGCCAGGATATCCGCTTACTGTCGTTCATGCGCGTGGGAAATCACACACACTGGAAGAGCTTATGAAGATTAACCAACCAGGTTATCGCCCGGGAGCAACTGTAGTTGAAGAATGGAAGGCTGCTGTTGGCAATGCACCAGCAAAAAACAACGTTCAATTTGAGATAAATTCCAGCGAAGACAAGAAAGATAAAGCAATCCACATTTATGGGGCAACCTGGTGTGGTTACACGCGCTCGCAAATTTCAGAACTCAAAGACACTCTTAAAAACGAAGCTGGGGGTTTAGAATCACTCCAATTTCATGAATGCACGGACCAAAATCTGGCGCCACAGCATAAGAAGATATGTGGCGGTCTCCAAGGATATCCATTTACTATCGTCGATGACAAGGAAAATATTAAAGACAATGTTGAAGAATTACTCAAAAGGAATCGCATGGGCAAGAGACCAGCTGTAGAAGTTGTAACAGAATGGAAAAAGGCATGTGGTGATAATTCCGCGATAAAAGCCCCAGCGCCACAGAAAAAAGGTGGTTGTGCGAGCTGTGGAGACTAATAATGTAACTATCAAATTATTACTTAAATATATCTACAAAATTTCAAGTGAATAACGACAATGCAATATATTTGTACGAATTTTATTTTATCGAACTGTTTTTCCATCATATATTAAAATGATACCTTACATTTAATATATTTGTAAATGGGAATAGAGATAGGTTCATAAATATTACACATATGACTGATACAGCGCCCCCACAAAAAATGTATGGGTGGTTTTCAGATAGTGCACACTCGATTTCAGCACTACAGATTACATATAATACTCCAAGTAATAAACATGTTATAGTAACAAGCGTCACAGATTCTTCAACGGATCCTAAAAATACTTGGGCGGATAATGTTTGTCTCGGAGAGGTAACCAACTTTGTTGATTCTACAAATCAGTTTACAACAAAATTTAAAAAAAACTAAAAATAGTTATCATACAAAATAGTTATAATACTAAAAATAGTTATCATACTAAAAATCAATTAAACATTATATATCATATCTTTTTAATGACAGATTGGTTAAAAAAATATGACGATATTCACGCAAAGGCGATTGAATTGTTTAAGGAGAAAAATGCCGATTATGGTGACGCCTTTGCAGAATACGGTCCGATAGGAGTACTTGTGCGCATAGGCGATAAGATAAAACGTCTCCAAACCATTAAGAAAAATGGCATTACTATGGTAAAAGATGAGAAAATGCAGGATACCTTACTTGATTTGCATAATTACTCGGCGATGGCGTTGATATTAATGGATAATACAGGTACAAGTGTAGAAGCTTCCTAAAATAAGTTTTTATTTATTGAAGTAGGTGCTCCATGTCCAAATAATATCATGTACATCAACGCGAAAGATGCCCAAAATATACTACGATTTTCTGCTTGTGATTTATTTTGTCCTAAAATATACGCCATAAATCCATATAATATAACGCAAATAATTACGGAATGAAAAAACATTGTAAGTCCTCTTTCCATTAGTTATATACGTAGTTAAGAAAATAATATTTGACCTTTAAATCTTTTATAAAAAGATTAACTAAAAGAAGTTCTATTTTGATTAAACTTTTTCTAAAAGTTTTATATAATGTCTTTACTACATGATTACACATATCGAATTTTGGTGATAGGTGATAGTAATACAGGAAAAACCCACCTATTATCTAATTTAATAACGAACAAGCATATATCAAATCAGATATTTCGTCCAACAATAGGTGTTGACTTTCATGGAAAATTAATTTCAAGTTGTTCTAAAAAGATAAAATTACATATTTGGGACACTTCTGGAGACCCTAATTTTAAACGCATTGCCGAAGCTTATTACACAAGTGTAGCCGCCGCAATAATTGTATATGATATTGCGAAACGAGATTCATTTTTACATGTTAAAGAGTGGATAGAAAAATTTAGAGAGAAAAATAAAAAACTATGTCAACATCCAATTTTGGTCGTGGGCAATCATGTAGATTCTACCAAAAAGCGAGAGGTACAGTACAATGAATTAGAAGAATTTGGGAATATAAACAATACAATGATAGCAGAAGTAAATTCTTATGACATGATTCATCTTCAACATTTATTTCAACCATTATGGAATAAAATAACAATTCAGTATGTCATATCTGAACAATATAACCCGGGTATAAAACGATTAACAAGATCTTTATTTTTACCTAAAAATAATTTTATAAATCCTGTACATGTACTTAAACCTTATTCCCCACCCAAAAATCCAAAAAATGATATGTGTCGAATATCTTGATACTTATCGAATATCTTGATACTTATCGAATATCTTGATACTTATCGAATATCTTGATACTTATCGAATATCTTGATACTTATCGAATATCATATTAAATAAAATTCGTATATTATAGTAATGACATCTTTAAATCTAAATCCAGAATCATATACGGACAAAGAATTACAAAAATTACTATCTTTGCCAAATAATTATACACACCAAGATATTATTAAACATAAACAAAAACTACTTCATCAGCTAAATAGAGACAGCAACGATACAGACATAAAAAATCTACATGGATTAACAACCTTTCTTGATACTGTTACGCGAAGACTAACATCACATATAACAGATAATTCACCTGCTGCAATCACAGGGCATATGAGTGGCCTTGGGCAAACGAGTAGCCTTGGGCAAACGAGTAGCCTTGGGCAAACGAGTAGCCTTGGGCAAACGAATAGCCTTGGTAGCCTTGGGCAAACGGATACATCAACAATTTCACAACAAGTACATTCTCTTCATACTCAACCCAATACTTTACCTAATCCAATGAAAACATTAAATGCAATTACACAACATGGTAATAATATTTTGATTACAAATAGAAATCAACTTGATGGTCTAGAAGCGAGAATACCTGATGGGCGAACGACGGGAGGCGCTATTCCAGCAGGACACATGAATCCTATTAATGTACGAACGATTGAACAATCCATAAATATAGATAGTCGATTTAGAAAAAATTATTATTCTACTTTATCTACACAATTTTCACTCACACTTCCAGAGCCACAAAAAAATGTTGTCAAAATGTCAGTGGATTCATTGGAGTTGCCACTTACTCATTATGCAATCTCTTCGCATAATAAAAACAATACATGTCTTATTATTAATGCGTCACACACAGCACTCGAAGAAGCTTTCGAAAAGTCATGCGACAAAAAATCTACGACAACCTATAGCGCATGGTTATTAACCCTCCCCGATGGTAACTACGAGCCAAGTTGGATAGCAGAAAGTATGGCGAGACCCATAGAACCCGCTATGAATATCGCAATTGCAAGAGCTGTACCCGGAATGGTTGACTACGAAGGCAAATTTACACCAAACAGCACATCCACAAATTTGTTAAAACCGAAAAATGATATATTTTATGGTATTGACCGTACCAGTGGAAAATCATTTTTCCAATGTCCATCGGGGACCACCACCTCCAATAACTGGACCCCAAATAACGCCTGTGTGCGTTTCAATGTAGATATGGAAGGCAATATATCTATGGATGAAAATATCCAAATGCGTTTAGGGTGGGTATTAGGTTTTCGTGCAGCGCGTTATGTCGCCAGCAACACTTATACCATTGCATCCGAAGGAATATGTTATCCTGTCGGCCCAATATATGGATTTTTAGCGATAAATGATTATCAAAAGAATACAGGACCCGTCTTCTTGCAAGCATATACTCAATCCGCTATGGATAACAATATTATTGCCAAGATTAATTTATCTAATGAGATGGGAAGTAATGCAGTATTTAAAACATCGGACAGTTCTATCGTAAATAATTCGGAACACAGTATTCGAGAGTATTTTGGTCCGGTAAATATACATAAATTGGACATCGCGTTATACGATGAATATGGCCGCATTGTTAATTTAAATAATATGGATTTGTCTCTGACACTGCGTTTTGAAAAACTTTATGATTAGATTCGCATATTTCATTTATTTATCTATTTCATTGCATATAAAATTGATGCATAAAATTATAAAGTATACGATACACAAACTCTCCGAACAATGACCACATCGTTACGAAGTAATTTTGAAACAGCCAATCCTACACAAGTGTTTCGTTTAGACAAAGACCAGCAGGCGTCTACAAAAACTGATGACACCACACGATTTTCCACTCACCAACCATCATGCGAAACAGTCATGGCGACTGCCACACACCCACCACAGATGTTTGGTGGCGATTATCAAACATTTGATGAAAAGTATCAAATTCAAAAACATTTCATTAGACGCATTTATTCGCTTTTGTGTGTGCAGCTTGCCGTAACATTCTCTATGTGTATTCTATTCTATAATGTCGATTCTGTTAAACAGTATGTTCTTCAAAAGTCTGTGTTGATGTGGATTGCTATTATTTTGACCTTCGTCTTCTTATTTATTGGGTCTCCGCCCTGTTATGGTCGTCATCATCCAATAAATCTTCTTGCTTTATTAGGCTTTACACTATGTGAGTCTTATCTTGTGGGCTATACTTGTTTGTTATACAACTCTGTAATTGTTCTTATGGCATGTGGAATTACACTATCGACATTTGTTGGACTCACGCTATTTGTTATGTATAGTAAAAAAGACTTCAACTTTCTTGGCGCTGGTCTCTATAGTAGCCTATGGGTGATCATCCTAGGCGGCATTATCACAGTATTCCTACCGAATATGCCAATCTTTAACGTTGTTATGGCAATTATGGGATGCATGGTAGCAATTGGGTATATTCTATATGATACATCGGAAATCGTCAACCGCATGGAGATTGATGAGTATGTGTTTGCCTGCATGTCGCTTTACATTGACATCATTATGCTATTCATGAATCTGCTGCAACTACTAACAGGAGGAAAAAATCGCGATACATAATTACATCCTTGAAAATTTAAATCTTCATTGGTGCAAATAATAATTAATATTTGATGTTACACCCTTGAATATATCAAGGGTAACTGTTACCGACAAGTTATGCTTCGCATAACGGGTTCGGAGCTATGCTCCTAATAAATATTCATCGGTGTAAAATATTTATAGATAGATGATTTTTTATTACTTGATAGGGATGACTTTTGTGCCTTGTGCCCGTTTAGCTCCTTGTGCCCGTTTAGCTCCTTGTGCCCGTTTAGCTCCTTGTGCCCGTTTAGCTCCTTGTGTCCGTTTAGCTCCTTGCGAAGTGCAAAAGCAGACGAATATTTTTTCTCTTCCAGTTCTCTTCGCGCATCTCCGCAATCAAGCTCATCTAATTTTCTATAGAAATCTCTAACCTTACGATTAATTTTGATTTGTTCAGGTTTAAATGATGTCAAATATAGTCCCTCGAGGCTTTTCACACGCGATAGCGCCACATATGTTTGTCCACACTCGAAAATAGCTCTGCCTGCATCAATCTTCGCCAAATCAAGAGTTACACCCTGTGCTTTATGGATGGTAATTGCCCAAGCAAGAATTAGCGGTATTTGTTTTACACCTATTCCAGGAATATTATCACTTTCCCAAGTATGGCGTGTCATAACACGAGCCTGTCCATCATGGAAATTCACTAATGGTGCATCGCCAACAAATTTTGTTACCACACCAAGGCTACCATTAACAATCGGATATTCGCCTTCCATATCAATATTCGCCACGCACATTACTTGTGCTCCTATTTTTAATACTAGTTTTTTATCAGCCATGATACTGTTTGATAAATTATCAAGTTCTTGTTTTTGCTTATCTGGTGTGATTGCTGAACCAAATCGTTCTCGTGCCGCATCTCCATTTAAATCATCATGATATGTATGATTAAAATCTCTTGGTTCGTGTTTGAGTTTAGATAATTCAGCGTTATTAATTGCGTCTACTTGACGGCGTGTTGGCAATAGGACAGTGGGTCTACATTTTTTACCAATAGGTACATCAGCGCTACCATCCCCATCCGCATCCACATCCGCATCCGCATCCACACAAGAATATTCTTGAACACGACTACATAGATGCCGACAAGATGATTTTGATATTCTGCCAGTTCGGACTTGATTAAGAATTTTTGTATATACCTGGTCTGTTTGACGAAATATTTTTGTTAATTGAATATGGTGGTGGAATGTTGTATCCCAAAATGGGCTTTCAAAGCAAAATGCTGATGTTTCCGGTGCATCATTCGACCCAACCGGCGGAAGCTGATAGAAATCACCAGAGAATACCACTTGTAAACCACCAAAAGGCAAACCAGGATTTTTTTTAATACGCCGACCAATGCGGTCAAGAATTTCAAATAATTTAATCGACATCATACTAACCTCGTCAATAATAAGAATGTCGGTTTGTTCCCATGGTTTTCTACGCCGCTTTTGACGCGCAACCTTATCAACCACTCCAAAAATATCACCATTCGCGAGACCAATACCTGACCACGAATGCAATGTTTTTGCGCCTTTGCAACCAAGTAAAACTGCTGCGCACCCGGTTAATGCACATACTTGCACCTCTTTTTCTTGTTCGTTGGCAATTTGAACCATATGTCGAATAAGTGCAGTTTTTCCCGAGCCACCCGGACCAGTGAGAAATACGTTATCGCCATTTCTAAATGCTTCCAATGCTTTGGCTTGTTCATGAGAGAATGTAATAGTATCAGAATCCTTCATTGCATCTGAATTATTCATTGCACCTGCTCCGGCGGTTTCACTTGCACCGGTTTCACTTGCACCAGTTTCACTTGCACCGGTTTCACTTGCACCAGTTTCACTTTCACCGGTTTCACTTGCACCAGTTTCACTTGCACCGGTTTCACTTGCGCTTGTACCATTCATTACACAAGCTTTATATATTGATAATGTTATCTATAAATATTATCAATTTTATATTATAATTCGTAAGAATTGCATGCTACACATATAGTTTTATTTTTTACATTCATCGAGACACGCCGTGTGTGTTTCTATACAGGGTTGTTGGTGTTCTAAATTAACTTTTCCAGGGTACGTAATACCGACTAATGGGTCGGCATGTGCACCCTGTAAATAATAATATGATTTTTTGAAAGCAGGTATTTTACTTACAGTTGTTTTAATCCATGGAGGAATATGTGCCGGCGTAGAAAAATAACAAGGTGTATTAAATACATTATGATATGGGTCGATAATATAATAGTTTTTATTATCTGAATTTTCGCCATTTGTATTACATTCTGTATTACATTGTGTATTCTTGAAGCTAGATTCGGCATTGTATGGAATGTATATGATATTTGCACCAGGTACTTCCGTTATCGTTGTCAGGTCGGTAGATGTCGCATATTTTACAGGCAGCATAGGTACTTTCTGTTCATAACTTACATTCATGATATTCCCACCCCACATTTTATATCTGTTATGACCCACATTTGGTATAGGATTCGCGAACCGTTTCCCTTTTGTAATATCTAATAATAATTCATGGTTTTTTGCGGAAGCTAATTCATATTTTACTTTATCATTCAAGGGGGATGTTATCTCTTTTGTTTTAAAATTCTGATTATACTGAAAACCATTTTGTTTTTGGGGATCAGGACCAACAGTATTACAATTATGTTGCAGTTCTCTGTATATGGTTTTTTGACGAAGAGCATTTGTTCTGTCGCTGCCATTTACAATCGTTGTATCTAGATTTTCAAAACATTTATTTGTAGACATATATACTTAATGTACATTTAATTCCATTTTATTACATAAAAAATATAGTTCTGCAAGTATTTATTTATATACACACGAGTATATTTACGTGTATATACATTATTATCTAACAACAAGTATTGCAATCATTATAGCAACATGATTATCTAAAATGAATTGACATATCATGTCCATATCATTTTCATTGCCAAACATAAGAATAATTGTGATATATAGCCCGACGAGTACAAATAGTAAAAGCATACTAAATATAATCCATCGAATAACCACATCGCTCACACTCTTTGCAATAAATTCATTTTGTTGTGTATTGAATATATAATATGTATAAAACAAACTTATCCAGACAATTGTTTTATTTGTGATAGAATATACGCGCCTTGACAATGCAGCGTTTAGACTCATTGTAAAAATTTGACACAGGTTATATTGTATATTTCAATATCAATTTTTTGTATGAATCGCCTATTTCTCTCTTTGTGATTTATTATCGCCCATATACTGTATGGTACGATTAATAACACTGAATACATGCGAATATATATGCGAATATATATTCAAATAAGTGTAAAAATCAAAAGTCTTTTGATACACCTTTGAACATTCAAAGGAAACATTGCTGAAGCGGTGCCGCGTCGCATCATGGGTTTGGGACTATGTCTCTAATAAATGAATTGAATAGCATGAAAAGCATAGCTTTTTATGCGAATTCAAATCTTCATCGGTGTAAAATTATTTTTTAATAACAAAATCATTAATCACAAAATAGCTAATTATCGCCCATAATACTATGGCTACCAGGCTAATCGAATCCACCGAATAAGATGTCACAGTTGATATTTTATGAATAAATAATATCGCTAAAAATAATGTAAATGAGCTGTAGGCATATCCAGTATAGTATTTCTTTTTATCCTTATCATTAGACAAGAAAAAAGCTGCCAAAATTCCCGTAGGCATACCACCAACCAGTGGTGCGAGACTTGGATTTACGAGTGTAGATACATATTTTGATGTTGCGATTATAGACCCTCCAATAAGAAATGGTTTCAGGTATTCCATATAATTATACAATAGATTTTATTTTACCATAAGGTTATTTTACCATAAGGTTATTTTACCATAAGGTTATTTTACCATAAGGTTATTTTATCATAAGGTTATTTTACCATAAGGTTATTTTACCATAAGGTTATTTTCATTTAGTCAATTAATTTTATAAATATATATATATGAATATTGCGTTATCATCATTTATTATAATAATAATCCTAATTAGTATGATTTATATATTAAAAGGCTCTAAACATAATCAATATAATAAATCCGCTGAAATTAATATATTAATTCGTCAAGCTGCACGTTGGTCCGCTGCCGCACAACAGGATGATAGTCCTATTATAGCATTATTGCACGCAAATTATGGTGCTGGGTTTTTATGGGCATTAAAAGATATTGCCTCTGACCAAGAAATATATAATAGTTCGGGTATAGATATACTAAAGTTTAAAAAAACAATTATCGATATTCAAGATGAAGCAACGAAACGGGTCAGTAATGCATGTCCGCAATTTACAGGTAATATTAATAAATATTTATTAGAATTAGGGGGAGATAAATAATTAATTTCCAATATTATCTATAAGGTTATTTTACCACCGACAGCACAAAATCATAAATACATTGTTTTATACTCTTGCTTATTTTAATATACGATTCGTTATTTAAATTTGCCAGGCTTACTCGAATTCTCCACTCATCTGCACCAAAGCCTTCTCCTGGAAGGAGAACAATATGGTAATATTTAGCAAGATGGAAAAGAAACTCCATATATTCATAATTATCTTCAAGATATGCACGGGCTTGCTTACCAAAAAGGTTTTCTGTTACCTCGGGGATATGTATAAGATTATAATAGTCAGTTGCAAGTGGGTCCATCATAGGCGTCGTATTAAGTTCTCTATACAGACTTAACATGCGGCGCTTAAGTTCTTTTGTATTTCGGTTCTATACCTATATGTTTCATCGTGCATATAGTAGAATAAAAATAAACCAATAAGTGTTTGCTGTGGCGTCGATAGTCCACCAACGTGTGCTTCTGCAACTTGTCTACTATCCAGCACAAGTCTTTGCATAAACGATAAGCTTTCAGGCGAAATAGAAGCAGTGTTATATCGGTTATGCAATTGGTCCTTCTCGCGCTTTGGAAGTTTTTTTAGCAAATCATTAAAGCGATTCTGCTTTGCAATCATGACCAGACCAAGGCGCCACCCAGTCGTTCCAA
>Ga0114996_10005415_pt1 | contig 14995 bp, 18 predicted proteins | sample ArcticOcean_MG_C_4_FD_87039 | JGI IMG/M metagenome (GOLD analysis project Ga0114996, IMG submission 87039) | Marine microbial communities from western Arctic Ocean - ArcticOcean_MG_CB4_134 | ecosystem: Environmental > Aquatic > Marine > Oceanic | place: Arctic Ocean: Canada Basin | collected...
AAGCGGGATCTCGATCACCATGCCATCCTGGGCGACCTGCGATGCAGGGAAAACAGCCGTGGCCTCCTCATCAAGGGCGCGTGGGTTATCGGCATACCGGGCTGAGATGTGCGTCAGTACCAGGCGCCGGACGCCAGCCTCTAAGGCGGTGCGAGCCGCGCCAGCGGCTGTGGAGTGGTAGGTGTCTCGGGCCCGATCGGCCTCCTCTTCAGCGAACGTGCAGTCGTGAACCAGAAGATCGGCGCCACGCGCGATCTCTGTAACTGCATGCGATGGCCGGGTGTCGCCAGAATATACTACACACCGTCCCGGCCGGGACCGACCCACGACCTCATCCGCACTGATGGTGCGACCGTCCACCTCAACCGACTCCCCCCGATGCAGGCGACCGAAGAGGGGACCTTCCAGGACGCCCAGTGCACGAGCTCGCTCTACGTCAAAACGGCCGAGACGCTCGTGTTCGGCGAGCGCATACCCCAACGCCCGAACCCCGTGATCGGCCGCAAAAGCGATAACATCGTATCCACTCCGGCTCACCGTATCACCCGGAGCCAGCTCACGGATAGGCACCTCGAACGGGGTCCGCTCCGTGCCCAGGTGAACCAGCACTTCGAGGGTCGGCTGACTACCTATGGGACCATACAGTTCGAGGGGCTCCACCCGACCCTGTAGGCCTAGCGTTCTCAACAGTCCCGTGATGCCAAGGAAATGGTCCGCATGCATATGCGTGACAAAGATCGCGTCCACCGCAAACCCCGTTCCATAGCGCATCATCTGACGCTGCGTGCCCTCACCGCAGTCGAACAACATGAGATCGCCCCCCCGCTGTACTGCCAGACCACTCACGTTGCGGCCAACAGTAGGACGGGAGGCTGCGGTACCAAGGAAGGTGACGCGGATCACGGCTCGAGTCGTCCCAAAGTGCGAGGGGATGCGGGTGCGAAAGACCTAAATGTAGCGCAGCGGAGACCTTTGTCCTCTCCTCCTCGCGGATGCCGTGCCGGCAGATGCGTAGACACCGCCCCCCGCCCCGGATATGGTGCCCGGACGGCAAGCTGCTGAACGCTGCGCGGCATCACCAGGAGCACCACGATGAAGAAGGTGGAACTGAACGTCTCTGGCATGTCCTGCGGACACTGCGTTGAAACGGTGCGCTCTGCGCTCACCGCAGTGGAGGGGGTCGCGGACGTGGACGTCTCGCTCACGGACGGCCTCGCGAGCGTGCGTGCCCACGATGGGGCGGACGAGGAAGGGCTCGTACAGGCCGTCGAACAAGCGGGCTACGCCTCGAGTATCCGCCCACGATAGATCGACCCGAGGACCCCTCGACGGTAGCCTTCCTGCCGCGGAACTGCGGGTAACAGCAGTCTCCGACCGTTTAGCCGAAGAAGGTCTGAATCGCATCTACGATCATCGACGTGCCGGGAACGTCGATGCCGTGAACCGCTGCGAACCAGGGCGCCAGCACCAGAGATACGACGCTCATGAGCTTGATCAGGATGTTGAGCGACGGGCCCGACGTGTCCTTGAACGGGTCACCGACCGTGTCACCCACGACCGCAGCCTTGTGGGGCTCGGAGCCCTTACCGCCGTATGCTCCCCCCTCGATGTACTTCTTCGCGTTGTCCCAAGCTCCACCCGCGTTCGCCATGAACAGGGCCATCATGACACCGGTGACGGTAGCGCCGGCCAGCATGCCCCCGAGCGCCTCGACGCCGAGGAAACGGCCCACGATGACGGGAGCGAGCACCGCCGTGACACCCGGGAGGATCATCTCCCGGAGCGCAGCCTTGGTGGAGATGTCGATGCAACGGGCCGAGTCGGGCTTCGCGGTGCCCTCCATGATCCCGGGGATTTCCCGGAACTGACGGCGAACCTCGTCGACCATGCCCTGAGCCGCTCTACCAACCGCCGTCATGGTCAGCGCAGCGACGAAGAACGGCAGGGACCCGCCGATCAGGAGTCCGATCACCACGATCGGTTCCAGGAGGTTGAGGCCCGTCTCCTGGAGTCCAACGGTCGTTGCGTAAGCCGAAAAGAGAGCCAGCGCGGTCAGCGCCGCCGAGCCGATGGCGAAGCCCTTCCCGATCGCGGCCGTGGTGTTACCAATCGCGTCGAGGGAATCCGTGATCTCGCGCGTCTTGGGGCCCAGGCCACTCATTTCACTGATTCCGCCCGCATTGTCCGCGATCGGACCATACGCGTCGACGGACATCGTGACGCCGGTGGTCGCGAGCATGCCCACCGCCGCGATTCCGATTCCGTAGAGGCCGGAGAATTCGAAGGCGACATAGATGGCGGATGCGATCAGAAGAACTGGAATCACGGTCGACTCCATGCCGACGGCCAAGCCCGTGATGATGTTCGTGGCCGCGCCTGTCTGACTGGCCTCGGCGATCCTGTCCACCGGCTTCGCCGACGTGTAGTACTGCGTCACCACGCCGATCAGCACGCCGGCGAGCGTGCCCGCGACGATGGCGATCCACGGTCCGCTCGCTCCGTAGGTCTGACCGCCGTCGGTGTAGGTGATCCCCAGGCTCTGGACGACGAAGTACATCGCCCCGAGGAACAGCACACCCGCGATCCAGGTCGTCCCGTGGAGCGCGTGCGCCGGGTCACGCTTCTCGAGCACCTTCATGAGGGCGATGCCGACGAACGAGCAGATCAGCCCGATCATGACCGTCAACAGCGGCAACGCCACCGCTTCGACGCGGTTCGACGCCAAGGCGGGCGCCGTCGCGGCGATCGCGATCGTCGCCACCATCGAGCCGACGTAGGACTCGAAAATATCCGCCCCCATACCGGCCACGTCCCCGACGTTGTCGCCGACGTTGTCCGCGATGGTCGCCGGGTTGCGTGGGTCGTCCTCAGGGATGCCGGCCTCGACCTTTCCAACCAGGTCAGCACCGACATCGGCCGCCTTGGTGAAGATCCCTCCACCTACACGCGCAAACAGAGCGATCGAGCTCGCACCCATGGCGAACCCGGAGACGATCTCGGCGTACCGCGCGAACTCCGGAGTGGTAGCAGCGCTCGCGCCGTACACGAAGTAGAGGGCGCCGATGCCCAGCATACCCAGGGAGGCCACGGCGAGGCCCATGACGGCGCCACCGAAGAACGCAACCCGAAGGGCCTTCCCCTGCCCGTCCGTGTTGGCGGCCGACGCCGTTCGCGTATTGGCCCGCGTCGCCGCCTTCATGCCACTGAAGCCGGCCAGCACGGAGCTAAGGGCTCCGAAGATGTAGGCCCCCGCAGTCTCCAGGCCGATCGCGAAGTTGAGCAGGATCGCCACGACAACGACGAAGCCAGCGAGCACGGTGTACTCGCGCCGCAGGAACGCCATCGCGCCGTCGTGGATCTGCTCGCCAATATCGATCATGGTCTCGTTGCCGGGCGGCTGCTTCTTCACGTAGCCGTAGATGCCGGCGGCGGCCCCGAGCCCGACCAACGAAAGCAGCCAGGCAAATCCGGTAAAGTCGACGAAGTTCATCGAATCAGTCTTCCTCTGGTTCGTCGTTCGTAGATGGTCATGCGCGTATAACGGTTGAAGCGGTTCATCGCCGCCTCCACTCCCTCCCCGAGCCAGGCCTCGATCGCTTCCGTCAATTCCGGGAGCAGGCCCACCACCACGTCCTCGTCTTCTTCGGGCATCCCGGACAGCACCCAGTCCGAGAGATCCTCACCCTCCGGCTTCTGCCCGACCCCGATCCTGAGCCGGTTGTAGGCGTTGGATTGAAGCGCGCCCGAGACCGACTTCAATCCGTTGTGTCCACCCGCCCCGCCCTCGGGCCGGAATCGCAGCCGTCCAACATCCAGCGCTGCATCGTCCACCACCACGAGCAGATCCGTACTCACGTCGAAATCCTCGAGCGCTCGGAGCGGCCGCATCGCCAAGCCACTGCGATTCATATAGGCGGTCGGTTTCATGAGCCGGACCGGGATCTCTCCCACGTCGCCCTCGCTCACGAGAGCCTTTCCGTCACGCACGAAGGGTCCGAAGTCCCAGTCGTACGCGAGCCGGTCCAGCACCCACCACCCGACGTTGTGACGGGTCGCATCGTACTCAGGCCCCGGATTGCCGAGCCCTAGAACGACCTTCACGCAACGAATCGCTCAGGGAATCGGTCAGCCTTCGCCGTCCTCGGACGCTTCGTCCTCGGAACCGTCGGCCTCTTCGCCAACAGCCTCCATTCCCTCTTCGAGCTCCTCGTCCACGACGACGACCTCATCTTCCCTCGGCTGCGAGACCGCGCATACGGCCCTGTCGGGCGCGATCCGCACCTCCACGCCCTCGCCGATGTCGATATCCTAAACGTGAATAACCTCGTTGAGTCCCAGGTGGTTCACGTCGACCTCGACCGACTCGGGGATCTTCGACGGGATGCAGCGGATCGGAAGATCGTGGATGATATGCTCGAGGTTACCGCCGTCCAGCTTCACGCCCGCCGGGATACCGATCAGTCGCAGCGGAACGTCCATCTCGACCGCCACACCGGCCTGAATGCGCAGGAAGTCGATGTGGACGAGGTTGCCCTTCCACCATGTTGTCGGCCGGCGCCGTCGTGGGTTGGACGATGTAGACGTCCCGGCCGCGAGCGTTCCGGTCGATGCGGACGAAGATCTCACCGTCCGCGAATTGTTTGATCGTCGCCGCGTCGGGCGACTTCCCGATCAGCTCACCGATCTCCATGGCCAGCGGACGGTTCGCCCGACCAGCCAGCAGGAGGAGAGGTGCCCGCCTGTAAGTGTCGTCCATTCGAGAACGCTGGGAAGGCCGATGGAGAGAGCGAAAACGAGATAGCCCAAGAAGCTAGAAAGAGCGCGTGGGGGGGTCAACGAGGGAATCTCGCGAGTGGAGGCACGCCGCGCCGTGCGACTCGGGCGCTTCGCTCCGGGGCTCCGTCTCCGATGGTTCCACCACTTGGGAGCGAGTGCGTTCCGGGTGCTAGTCCCTTTCCAGCACGCGGAAGGTCGCGGTGGATACGGCGTCGGAGCGGTTGGCGGTGCGTAGGACCAGGTGGATCTGGTATCGGCCGGGGTCGAGGGGGGGGGGAGGTCGAGGTCCAGGTAGCGGAGTTGGTGGGTGGGGCGGTCTGGGGCGGGCTCCTCCCAGCCGAGAACGAGTGGCTGTGGGCGGCTGGAGAGGCGGAGGAATTGGCCGATGCGGCGGACGACGCCCACCCCTTCTTTCTCAACCGAGACCTCGTATAGCAGCGTTTCCGGCCGGAAGCCTAGTCCCGCCACTTCCCACGCGATCGCGAAGGTCTGACCCGGCCGGATCACCGGCCGGGAGAGGGCCGCATCGAGCACGGACTCCCTTCGGGCGGGACGCACGGTATCGTCGATACGACCCTAAAATCCTCAGCCAGAGCGGATCCCGTGCCGTTCGTAGTCAACGCCTTCTTGAGCCTCGCGCAGGCGACCCCCGCCGGCGGCGAGGCCAACCTGATCCTGCCGGACCTTTCTTCCGTCACCATGCTCGGATTGGACGGCCGCACGTTGCTCATGTGCGGGCTTCTCGTGTGCGCCGCCGGGCTGGGGTTCGGACTATGGGCCTATCGCGGACTCCGCGACCTGCCCGTCCACGCCTCCATGCTCGAGGTGTCCGAGCTGATCTACGAAACGTGCAAGACCTACCTCGGCACGCAAGGAAAATTTTTGGTCGTGCTGGAGTTGTTCATCGGTACGATCATAGTCGTCTACTTCGGGATGCTGCGCGAAATGGCCGCCATCAAGGTCGTGGCGATCCTGATGAGCAGTGTGTTGGGCATCTTGGGCAGCTTCGGCGTCGCTTGGTTCGGAATCCGAGTCAACACGTTCGCGAACTCCCGCACCGCATTCGCGAGCCTACGCGGTAAGCCCTACCCCTGCTACGCCATCCCTCTAAGGGCCGGGATGAGCATCGGCACGATGCTCATCAGCGTGGAGTTGGCGATGATGCTCGCAATCCTGCTGTTTGTGCCGGGCGACTTCCCCGGCCCCTGCTTCATCGGGTTCGCGATCGGCGAGTCCCTCGGCGCGAGCGTGCTGCGCATTGCGGGAGGCATCTTCACCAAAATCGCCGACATCGGCGCCAACTTGATGAAAATCGTGTTCGGCATCAAGGAAGACGACGTGCGCAATCCGGGCGTGATCGCCGACTGCACAGGCGACAACGCCGGCGATTCGGTCGGCCCGACTGCGGACGGCTTCGAGACCTATGGGGTTACCGGGGTCGCTCTGATCAGCTTCATCTTGCTCGCGGTGCCCTCTACCCAGGTACAGGTTCAGCTCCTCGTGTGGATTTTTGCGATCCGCATAATGATGATCGGTGCCAGCGTCGGCTCGTACGTGATAAACGAGACCATCTCCAAGGCGCGCTGGAGCGACGCCGACACGATGGACTTCGAGGCACCCCTGACCAATCTCGTCTGGATCACTTCGATCGCCTCAGTCGTGCTCACGTTCCTGGCATCGCGGGTCCTGATCCCTGACCTCGGCGACGGCTCCATGTGGTGGAAGCTGTCCGCCATCATCTCGGTCGGCACGTTAGCGGGAGCCGTCATCCCCGAGATGGTCAAGATCTTCACCTCCACCAAATCTGCGCACGTGAGAGAGGTCGTCGCTGCCTCTCGCGAGGGCGGAGCATCGCTGAATATTCTGGCGAGACTCACTGCCGGAAATTTCAGCGCCTTCTGGATGGGACTCGCCATCATGTCCCTGATGGCTATCGCAGCTGCCATCAGTACGCTGGGCCTGGCAGGCATGATGGCAGCGCCTCCCGTGTTCGCCTTCGGGTTGGTGGCGTTCGGCTTCCTCGGCATGGGGCCAGTCACGATCGCCGTGGATTCCTACGGTCCCGTTACCGACAACGCCCAGTCGGTGTATGAACTGTCCATGATCGAGACGGTCCCCAACCTGAGCGACGAACTCCGCTTCCAACCTGATTTCGCACGCGCCAAGCACTTCCTGGAGGAGAGCGACGGGGCCGGCAACACGTTCAAGGCGACCGCTAAGCCAGTCCTGATCGGAACAGCGGTGGTAGGAGCGACTACCATGATTTTCTCGATAATCATGATTCCTACCGAAGGCCTCTCGGTCGACCTTGAGCGCCTGTCGATCCTGTACCCGCCCTTCCTGTTAGGGCTGATCGCCGGAGGCGCGGTGATCTACTGGTTTACGGGCGCGTCGATCCAGGCCGTTTCGACCGGCGCCTACCGAGCCGTCGAATTCATCAAGGACAACATCCGGCTCGACACGACCATAAAGCCTCCATCGAGAATTCCAAAAAAGTCGTTGAAATTTGCACGACGTACGCACAGCGAAGGATGATCAACATCTTTATGGCGGTGTTCTTCCTGACGCTGGGATTTGCCCGCGTCGAGCCCTTCTTCTTCATCGGCTACTTGATATCAATCGCCATCTTCGGGCTTTACCAGGCAATCTTTATGGCCAACGCAGGCGGTGCTTGGGATAACGCCAAGAAAGTGGTCGAGGTGGACCTCAAGGAGAAAGGCACGGCTCTGCACGACGCTACGGTGATGGGCGACACCGTCGGAGATCCCTATAAGGACACCTCTTCGGTAGCGATGAACCCCATCATAAAATTCACGGCCTTATTCGGTCTGCTGACCGTCGAACCGGCGATCGAGCTGTCCCGCGGATTGAGCACGGCGCTAGCCGTCCTCTTCATCGGCATCGCGTTCGTGTTCGTGTTCGTGTGGCGTTCCTTCTATGCCATGCGGATCGAATCAGTGGTTAGTTCCGGCAGTCCAACCGGGCAGATCTCGACGGAGGCGGCGTGACGAGGGCTGTTTCGTTGACACTTCCCCGCCATGAGGACGAAAGCGGAACTCGCGTAGGGTCCGCCGGAGCGGCCGTGATCTTTCACGGTCTGATCGTCGCGCTCATGCTCGCGGTACCGGTGCCAGCCGAGCCGGGGCCCGGCGTCACCGGTTGGACACTGGACGCTAACACCGGCGTGGGAGGGGGCGGTGGTGGTGCTGGAGGAGAACACCTCCTCCTTCAGCTTCCGGTCCCACCCACTGCTGAAGCCATCCCCGACCTCCCCACCATCCCCTCCCTCATCGCTCCCACTTTTCCGGACCTAGTCCCTCAGATCGTCTCCCCTCCAGCGGTAGTTTTTGAGAGCGCCGACCCTTGCTTCGGCGCTTGCGATTCGCCATATGTGGGCGCCGGTGCGGGGACCGGCGGCGGCCTGGGCACTGGAATCGGTACGGGTTCAGGCACAGGAGTGGGATCGGGATCGGGTGCGGGATCTGGACCGGGTGGAGACGGGATCCGCCCTCCCGCACCCCTAACGATTCTGATCCCACCCACCGCAACCGCAGGGGTTCGCGGCAAGGCGGCCACAGTTCTGCTTCAGGTCGACACCATGGGGGCGGTCCGGGACGCCAACGTGGTGGTCTCGAGCGGCGACCGTGACTACGACGAGGCGCTACGGCGCATCGCGTTGGGTTGGCGCTTTCGCCCAGCCCGTGATGCGGCCGACCGCCCGGTGCCCTACCCCTTCGAAGTGTCCCTCACGTTCTGAGGCTCAGCCCCAGTAGAACGCGAGCAGGGCGGCCCCGAACACGATCCGGTACCACGCGAACGGAACGAACGTGTGCCTCGACACAAAACCGATGAGAGCCTTGACGACGATAAGTGCCGACCCGAAGGAGACTGCAAAGCCGATGGCGACCATGGACAGCTGCTCTGCTGACAAGAGATCGATGCTCCCGATCAACTCGTAGCCCGTGGCCGCTAACATCACGGGTATGGCGAGAAAAAACGAAAACTCAGTCGCCGCTACGCGGCTGGTGCCCAGTGCGATCGCGCCCATGATGGTAGCTCCCGAACGCGAGACACCGGGGATGAGAGATAGTACCTGCGCCAGCCCGATACCGAGCGCCGCTCTGGCCGAAATATCGTCCACGATCTCCGTGGTAGGGGTGGGACGCCACTTCTCGATCACAAGCATCGCGATACCACCGACCACGAGCGATAGGGCCACCACGCGCGGATTGAATAGTCGCTCAGTTATGAACTCATGCATGAGCAACCCCATGACCGCAGCGGGTACGAAGGCGATAATGAGATTGATCAAAAGCCGTCGCGAGGCGCCGTCACTCTGCCAATTAGCAAGCGTACCGAAGACCCTCGCACGGTAGAGCCAGAGCACCGCCAAGATGGCACCGAGTTGGATCACGATCTCGAAGGTTTTTTCGGCGTCTCCTTCGAAGGAGAGCCATCGACCGACCAGGATGAGGTGACCCGTGGAGGAGACCGGAATGAACTCGGTCACACCTTCGACGAGACCAAGCACGACAGCCTTTACCCAGGAAGATAAATCCAAGATGCTCTCACGTACGGAGGTAGATAGAATGTGTAGGCGACACCATAGGGAGTCCCAAGCCTCCCTGCCACTCAATGCGTTAGCAACGCTCGTTCCTTGATCGAAGACACGCTGGTCTGGCTGGCCGCGTTCGCGGTCCGCGTGATCGAGTCGGGAGGGTACGCGGGCCTCACCCTGCTGATGGCAGCGGAGAGCATGGTGCTCCCGGTGCCCAGTGAAGCGGTGATGCCGTTCGCCGGGTAGGTGGTATCGGCCGGGGACATGACGTGGGCCGGCGCCATCCTGGCCTCTTCCCTCGGCAGCCTGGCGGGATCCTGGCTGAGCTACCTGATGGGTCGCCACGGCGTTCTGCCCATGGTCGAACGCTACGGCAAGTACGTCCTCGTACACCCGCACCATCTACGCCAGGCCGAACACATGTTCACTCGGCGCGGCGTCGTGGCGGTCTTTCTTTGTCGCTTTATCCCGGGGGTCCGACACGTCTCGAGCATCCCTGCGGGCGCAACGCGGATGCCGATCGTGCCGTTTCTGGTGGCGAGTGTCGCCGGAGCGACCGTCTGGAACGTGTCCCTATTGTGGGTGGGGTGGCGCTTCGGCCGCGACGAGCAGGCCATCGCCGCGCTCAAGTCCCGCATGGACCTGGTCGGGCTCGCCTTGCTCGTCCTACTGGGTGCCTATGTCCTCTACGAGGTGCTGGCCTCGCGGCGTAGAAACTGAGGGTCAGGCCTACCGATTGGCTGGCGGCGCCGGGACGGACGGGGGCGGCGCGCGCATGACGACGGTGCGGATCGGGAACGGGATCTCGATTCCCTCCCGGTTGAACCGCTCATGCAAGCGTTTGATGAACTCGTGTCGGATGAACCCCTGACGGGTGAACTCGCTCACCATCATGCGGACCTCGAAATTGATGCTGGAGTCTCCGAACGTGTGGAACAGCACCAGCGGCGGCTCGTCGAGGACCCCGCCCTCGGCTTCACTGAGGACCTTGTGCGCCACCTCGAGCGTCACCGCCTCCACCATCTGGAGGTCGCTGTCGTAGCTGACCCCCACGTCGATACTCACCCAGAGCGCGGTGCGCGGCAGGCTGAAGTTCTTCACTATCGAGGAAGCCAGGGATGAGTTGGGCACCACCACCAGGTTGCGATCTGGAAAGGTCTGGATGGTCGTGCTGCGGCCCCTCACGTCGGTGACGTAGCCCTCCTCGCCGCTCGCCAGGCTCACGTAGTCCCCCCGCCGCACGTGGCTCGAGAGGATGATCTGCACGCCCGCGAACAGGTTTCCGAGCGTGTCCTGGAGAGCGAGGGCGACCGCCAGGCCGCCGATCCCCAGGGCCGTGAACAACGGCGTGACATTGATGTCGAGGTTTTGCAGTATGATGAACACCCCTAGCACCCCGACCACCAGACGAGCCAGGTTCACCACCAGGGTGGGCGAGCGGACCACTGAGCGCGCTGCCAACGCTTCCACCGAGCCGGCCGCCAGCCGCATGGTCGCTACGATCAACGATCCGATCACGAACACGATCAGGACCTTGCGAACGGTCGTGCTCACGAACGGATCGACGGGTCCCACACCCAACGCGAGGTAAATGCCACCCGCCGCCAGCCAAACTGGAGCGACCCCGCGGATGGCCTCGGCCAGAACGTCGTCCCATCGGAACGCGGTCGCGGACGTAAATGCTCGCACACGCGCTACGACAACCTTCTCCAGCACGAGGCCGATGATAAAACCTCCTGCGACGAAGGCTCCCCTCTGCACCCAAATGTTGGACCAGACCTCATTCATCGATCCACGTCTCCGATGTCCTAGGCTCCCACGTCCTCATCCAGAGAATCATGCCCGGCCGAAACGCCCCTGGCAACGGCCGCATGCGATGGTCACCCATGACAGTTCATCTCGACACGGGAAACCGAGCGCGCACCTGACCCCCTCGTTGCCCGCGCCGCTGGCCCACCGCGTCGGGACCGGAGCGGAGTAGGCCGAGAAGGTGGGCGAACTGCTCGAGACCGGCAGGATGGCAAGCGAAACGCTGGAGCGCTATCCGCACGAGTTATCGGCCGGCCAGCGGCAGAGGATCGGAATCGTGCGCGCCCTCGCGCTGGACCCCAAGCTCGTGATCGCAGACGAGCCCGTCTCTGCGCTCGACGTCTCGGTGCATAGCCAGGTGCTGAACCTGTTTTTGCGGCTGCGGCGGGAACGCGGGCTAACCTACGTCTTCATCAGCCACGACCTCTCGGTCGTCGAGCACGTGAGCGACACCGTCACGGTCATGTACCTGGGCCGGAGCGCCCTCAAGGTTCCCGACGGCTAGCCACAGAGGCTTGGCGAGCGAGGGAATATGGACAGTGGTGACCAGGAACGAAAAATCTTCACTGTCTTGTAAATATTTACCCTGCAGCATGATAACGGTGGCGGCGGTCAAACCAGAAAGCATAGAACGGCACGGTCGAGCCAATTGCTGGCCTGCCCCTCCCTCCCCGCTGTGCCCCAATATCACCCCTGACTGATGTGTTCCCGTGTGAGGCGCACGGGAACTACACGCGCGCCAGCTCTGGCTATCTTGCGCTCCATCGTCGGTGCGTGGGATGTTGCCACATGCCCACACCTATTAACCGGAAAAACCGGCAGCACGTGTCGGCGACGCGCTCACCCCTTATCGGAACCTCGACGGCGTGGAGGGAGCACCCGCTGGTCCGTGGGGTCGTCGTGGTCGCACTTCTGTACGCCTTCCTCGTCGCGGTCAACGGTCTCGGTGCAGGCTTTCGCGCCCTCGGCGAGGACGTACTCGACTCGTTCTTCGCGGCGACGGAGAACCCGTTCGTCGGCCTCATGATCGGCATTCTTGCCACCACGCTCATGCAGAGCTCCTCGGTCACGACCGCGATGATCGTGGGGCTGGTCGCAGCGCCGGAGAACCCAATCCCGATAGCCAACGCCGTCCCGTTGATCATGGGCGCCAACATCGGCACCACGGTGACGAATACGATCGCCTCGCTCGCCCACATGGGTCGCAAAGAAGAGTTCCGTCGGGCGTTCAGCGTGGCTACAGTCCACGACTTCTTCAACTACCTGGCGGTCATCGTCCTCCTTCCTCTGGAGATGGCGACCGGATACCTACAGCGGTTGGCCGTCGCCATGACGAGTATGCTCGCAGGCGTAGGGGGGGGCGACTACGACAGCCCCATCAAGAACGCCATCAAGGCAGGCAGTGTACCGATCGAGGCGGCACTGGGCGCGCTGCTCCCGACCGAGCGGATGGCTGCAGTCTTCTACGTCCTGCTGAGCGGCGCTCTCATCTTCGCCACGTTGCTCGGGATCGTGGCGGTCATGCGCGCGTCGATGCGGAGCCACATGGAATCGCTGGTCTCCCGCGCACTGATACGGCATGCGTCGGTCGCGATGATCGTGGGGGCCGTCGTCACCGTCATGGTGCAGTCGAGCTCCATCACGACGTCCCTGCTCGTGCCGCTCGCGGGCGCAGGTGTACTCAAACTCGAGCAGGCGTTTCCGGTCACTCTCGGGGCTAACATCGGGACCACGGTCACTGCGCTGTTCGCAGCGCTAGCCGCGACGGACATCAACGCATCGGCCGGTCTCACCATTGCGTTGGTCCATCTCCTGTTCAACCTGTCGGGGACGCTGCTGATATACCCGTTCGCGCCCATTCGACGGATCCCGATGCTACTCGCGCGCAAGCTCGCGGACGTGGCTGTTGAGTCTAAGGCTTTGGCCATCGCTTACGTCATCGGCCTGTTTTACGTCATTCCTGTTGTATTCGCTATTCTTAACGAGACGCTGGGATAGGGGGAGCATATGCTCAAGGAACTACTCAATCTGTTTCGTGCCCACGATGCGCTCGCGCTCATGAAGCGTGATTTCAGTGAGATGTTGGCGTTGTCGTACGACCTGACGATTGACGCTGGGCGCATCCTGTTCGGTGAGGTGTCGGAAGGACACCGCCGGGCCGAACTCAGGGAACGTGATGTCCAAATCAACAGGGTAGAGAGGGAGATCCGCAAACAGGTTATCACTCACCTGACTATCAACAAGGACCCCGGTGACGTCCCTTACTGTCTCCTGTTGATGAGTATCGTAAAGGACGTGGAGAGGCTCGGCGACTACGCGAAGAACCTCGCCCAGATCCGCTATGATGGTGGCGCGCCGGTTCCGGGTGACACCAACGGCGTCGAACTCCACAGAATTCGAAGCGCCGCCGAGGCGACGTTCGGGACGGTGAGCGAGGTGTTCGCCACCTCCGACAGCAAAAGGGCGGTCGGGCTGATCCAGGATGGGCGTAAAATCAACCGGCGCTGTGACGAGCTCGTCGCTAAGGTCTCGATGAGCGCCTACGATGCCGCAACGACGACATCGATGGTGCTCGGTGCCCGCTACTACAAACGGATCGAGTCGCACCTGCTAAACATTCTGTCCGGCGTCGTCATGCCGCTACACAAGCTCGACTACTATGACGAGAAGGTGCTGGGCGCCGCCGCCGACTCTTGAGGGGGCTGCATGACGCTCCTGGCGGTTCGTTCGACCTGAGACGACCGAGTCGCCGCAGGAATCCGTGTTCTCTCTGTTCAGCGCTCTTCTCCCCGGCCGACAGGCATCGGCCCAAGAAAGGCCAGCTCGAACGATCGACGCGGCTTTTTCTCCGAAGGCTCGATCCTGAACCCTTCGCTCATCGCTCCCGCTGTGGCGGCAAGCACCTCGTACCTACATTTGATGCTCTAGGGTGAGAGATTCTCCGTCAGCTGGATCGTGGTCCCCCATGGATCGATGAAGGACGCGGTGGCGAGCATCGGGTCGCCCACGCGCTGATACGGACGCTCGACCGTGACGCCAGCGGCTGCGAGCTTCTTGCTGAAGTTCTCCAGGTCCTTCACCTCGAATCCCACTCTGTCGAGCGAACGCCCCTTGGTCGCGATCAGCGGCTCGTCAGACCGCGAAAAAGTCAGGTTAACCCCAGGCAGATCACCGGCGTCGAAATTTCCTCGCTTGCCGGGAATGGCCCCTAACATCTGCTCGTACCAGGCCTGCGTCTCGAGCGGGTTGACCACGAAATAGTGCACGTGGTGGAATTGCAGAGACCGGGCGACCGCTGCATCTTCCAGGATCTCGACCCTGATGTTATCGGGCCCCATCAAGTAGGCTTGTGTCGGGCGCCTCATCGGTGCGATCTTTAGCCCAGCTGCCTGCCACTTCGGAAGCCAATCCTGCATATCCTGCACGTTGAACCCGATGTGATTGATCACCGATCCAACCGTCCCTCCCGTAGGCTGCCCCTGCTGCAAGACCACATAGGCGCCCGGAAATTCGATCATCTGGAGGTGCCCGTTCTGCACTGGCGTCCCGCCGAGCTCAGCCCAGAATTCCTTCTGGGCATCGAGGTCGCTCACAACGAGACCCACCTGACCCATCACAACGCCGGCCTCACCCGGCATAGCCAGTTGTGCTTCGGCGCGGGACCCTACCAGACCCGCTGCCACACCGACTACTGCAAGCAAAGATCGGGCTCTCATTTTGGCCTCTTCCGAATGTCTAGCAAGCGCATTTCAGGCAAACACTATACGTACACAGGCGTGGAGCTTCCAGCCGGAATTTTCCGGCGGGGGGGGGGGGGGGCACGCGACCCCGCGAGGGCACAAGCACCAAGCG
>Ga0114996_10005422_pt1 | contig 14982 bp, 11 predicted proteins | sample ArcticOcean_MG_C_4_FD_87039 | JGI IMG/M metagenome (GOLD analysis project Ga0114996, IMG submission 87039) | Marine microbial communities from western Arctic Ocean - ArcticOcean_MG_CB4_134 | ecosystem: Environmental > Aquatic > Marine > Oceanic | place: Arctic Ocean: Canada Basin | collected...
CCGGTGGCGGCGGTGGTGCCGGTGGTGGTGGCGGTGGCGGCCCCTCCATTGGTGTGGTGTGTCGGGCGGGTGCCAACCCCACCCTCAACAACGTGACCTATCTCATGGGTGTGGGTGGAGCGGGTGGTCCGTCCAGCGGCAAAGCGGGCAAGACCGGCAAGAGCGCTAAGAAACACAACTGCAATTAATTCACTTGTTTCATGGATGGTGGTTGGGTGCCGTTCGTTCTCATGGGGGGCTAGGGCGTCGCCGCTTCGGTGGCCTCTGGGGTGTACCGAATGACGAGGCGAAGCATCCCCTCCTCGGTCGATGTTTCCTCTGCTTCGATAGCGAACGTGGCGTGCCCACTAAGCGATTCGCGTACAGCAATCTTCCGTTCACTGGATGTGTTCAAGACCACACGAAGGGTGTTGGCCTTGTCCACTCTGGCTTCCACGATGCCACCCAGTTTTTCGAGAAAGGCGCGGTCCTCGACAGACAATCGGCCGAGGGCCAAGCGTGCATTCGCGGTATCGTAGGGCGATGGTACCGAGTGTGAGGAAGAAAGGGACATGCCGCCAATGGCCACGAGCCCGATGACGAGCACGGCGCACAATGCGATTTCCATGCGATACCGAATAGCACCGTCTTTGTGCAAGTCACGAAGTCGTTGCCGTCGACGTATCCGGTGTTGTGTTGCCTCGATCAGCCTGTCCGATGGAGTGACGGTCGGCACGCTCTGGAAGAATTGGACGGAACGTTGGTATTCTTCAAAATCCCTTTGGAGATCGGGGTCATTGGACAAGGCGGCTTCGAACGGTGCACGTTCGCTGGCGGCGAGCTCCTCATCGAGGTAGGCGTCAAATTGTTCTCTGGCCTCTTCACTGGTCATGCTCATCAGTATACCCTCAAGATTCCATTGCTGTGTCGACCGTCTTGTGCTCTTTCAGAAAAAGGAGCACCTCTTTTCGAGCACGGTGTATGCGGGACCGAACCGTACCGATTGGGAGCCCCTCGATGCGCGCGATCTCTTCATAGGATAAGCCTTCAATAGTCCTCAAAATCCAAATCTCGCGGTGTTCCTCACTCAGGCGATGTACCGCTTCGTTCAAGAGCTTCAGCGTTTGTTGGGCTTCCAGTTCTTCGTCGGGTCGCGCGCTCCCCATTGCAGAGGCCTTCCCTACTTCTGCGATGAATTCCGTTGCTCTGTCCTGTTTTCGAACTTTGTTGTGTCGGATTTGATTTCGGCACTGATTGATTGCAATTCTATGGAGCCAGGTACTCAATCGACTCCGACCTTGGAAGTTATCGATGCACTTCCACACACTCTCCAGCACGGCCTGATAGACGTCATCGGCATCGCTCCTGAAACGTCCCAAGGTCTTGTAGATTAGGTCATAGAGCCAAGGCTTGGCGAGCGCTTGCAGCTGGTTGAATGCAGAGTCTTTCCCTGCTTTGAGTTGTGCGACAAGCCGTTTCTCTTCGCGGGGAGTCAAGGGGATCATGGAGCGTCCTTGGTACCCACCTGTGTTCGCCGCATGTTGTTGACTCGCGTTGTCTTTCGCCACCGGTAACCGAGAAAGAGTAGGCCCAGCACCCAAAGGCACAGTGGGATGACGTTGCCATGTCGGCGATAGAACGACAGTGGAATTTCAGGAATAGACATCTCACCATAGAGAACCACCGACGTGTTGATTTCCGTCCGTGCGACGATCTGGCCGGTGGGCGCGACGAAGGCGCTGATGCCTGTGTTGGTTGCTCGAACCAGCCAAACGCGGTCTTCGACCGCCCGCATTGTCTGGAGCATTAAGTGTTGGTCGGCTGCCGCTGTATCCCCAAACCAAACGTCATTGGTCAAGTTGAGTAACACATCGCCCTCACCATCGGGTGCGTTGAGTCCGTCCCTTGTGAAGTCAGAAAAAATACTCTCGTAGCAAATGCTGGGCACCCAAAGCAGGTTGTCCGCAGGAAAAGCGGCGAATGAGTCACCTGCAGCATAGTGGCTGGTGCCCGGAATAGCATCGACCAGCGAGGGAAATGTGTCCGCGAGTGGAATTCTTTCTCCGAACATCAGCAAGAGTCGCTTGTCGTAGATGATGGGACGTGTGCCAGTTCGAGGTACCAAGATCGCGCTGTTTCGGGTTTGGTCTTCCTGGCGTCGCAATGCCCCCACGGCGATGTCCACTCCGGACTCCAAGGCCAAGCGTGCTAGACGTGCTGTATATCGCTGTGCCCGCGTCGGCCGTTCAAAGGCCTCCTCGCCGGACCCGCCAGAATCGAAGTAGAAGGGAAACCCTCCTTCGGGCCACACTACCAACGAAGGGTGGGTCCGCACCGCTTTTTGCGTGAGCTCAACGGTCCGCTCAAACACAGCTTCCCGGACGCGAGGGTCCGCATCACGTTTTTCATCGATGGTCACGTTGGGTTGCACGATCGCGACGGTCGTTTTCGAGCGACTGGGCGCATCGCGAATCCGTTCCATTCGGACCAAGCCGAGGGCAATCACGATCATCCAGACCGCCGTGATGGCTGTGGGGCCGAAGAGCACTCCAGCGCGTCGTTTCTTGATCTCCTCTAGGGTAGCTGTCACCACACAAGTGACGCACATGATTAGCACTGCAGGACCAAACACACCGGCCCATTCGGCCGTCTGAATCAACACGGGATGGTCATAGAGCGCGTGCCCAATGGACAGCGAGAATATAGAGGGGAATACGTGTTCGAACGCCGTGTACAATAAGGGCACGGTGAGTAGCCAGCCCACGCGGCCACTCCAACGTCGAACCGGGGCGTAGAGCCAAGCGAATATCGCCCATTGCAATCCGATGACGGCGCTGTACACGCCCAAACCGGCGATGGCCAAAGGCCAAGAAAACCCGCTCATTCGGACCAAGGTGCCGGCCAACCAGTATTGCATGAGCAATGTGCCGACAAATCCCGTGAGCCATCCTCGCAGAAAGCGTGCCCTGGGTCCGGCGTCTTTGAGCGACAACAGAAGGGGGACAAGGGCTATGAATATGACGGGCCCCCATCCAACGCGGGGGAACGCCAGGACAAAGAGAACACCAGACAGGATGGGCAAAAGTACATTCATTACTATCCTATTCTTACCACTGTCTTACGGATGGATGGAATTCCCCGTCGTTTCGGCAAGGACAGAAAGAACGATCCGAGTTGACTTAGCGAGCCCCTTTCGCTAGATGGGAGTGCCCGTTTGCGCGGGTACGAGTATGAGCCTTTTCGGCATGAGACAATGAGCAAAGAGCATGTAGGCACCCATGGGCGAGGACTTAAACGACATTCTGTCCATTGACGATCTCGATTTGAGTGGTCGATGTGTACTACTGCGCGTGGATTTCAATTGCCCTATGACGGCCGACGGTCTTGTGGCGGACGACACGCGGATCACGCTGACACTGCCTACCATACGAATGGCTCAGGAGCGGGGCGCACGGCTGATCTTGTGCAGTCACTTGGGCCGTCCCAATGGGACCAATCGACCTGAACTGAGTTTGCATAATGTGGGTGGACGTCTGGCACAGATGATCGACACAGAGGTCCTTTTTCCAGACAACTGCATCGGCGATGGTCCTCGCAAACTGGCCAAAAACTTGCGAGATGGCCAGGTGATGCTCTTGGAAAATCTCCGGTTTAATCCCGGCGAAACCAGAAATGATGAGCAATTTGCGCGATCATTGGCTTCGTTGGCGGACGTGTACATCAACAACGCATTCGGTTCATCGCATCGAGCCCATGCATCCATTGTGGGTGTTCCGCGCCAGATGGAGGAGCGGGCGGCAGGTTTGCTGATGACCAAAGAAGTCAAGGCGCTTGGAAGCTTGCTCAGTGGCCCCGCATCCCCCTTTGTGGCGGTCATCGGTGGTGCCAAGGTGCGTGGCAAGATCGAAGTCATCGAGAACTTTCTTGGATTGTGCGACACCATCTTGATCGGTGGTGCCATGGCAAACACCTTTCTCGCGGCGCGGGGCGATGAAGTGGGGGCCAGCCATGTCGAATACGACCAATTCATCGTCGCTAAGCGCGTGTTGCTCAAGGCCGAGTCCATGCGAGCGAATTTGATGTTGCCCATAGACCATGTGACGGCAGCCACCATTGCGCCCGACGCCAGCACAACGATTTGCGTGACAGGAAGCCTTCCGTCGGATCAGATAGCGCTGGATATCGGCCCTGAAACGCAGGAACAATATATTTCGATCATCAACGGTGCCCGCACCGTATTTTGGAATGGTCCCATGGGCGTCTTTGAGATGGAGCCCTTCTCTGCGGGGACCATGACCATGGCCAACGCCATCGCCCGTAGCAATGCTACGAGTATCGTCGGGGGCGGGGATTCTGCAGCCGCGGTCCGTCAGGCAGGTGTTACGCCTTTTATTACCCACCTGTCATCCGGCGGTGGGGCCAGCTTGGAGTTTCTAGAGGGCAGGGAGTTGCCGGGCGTCGAGGCGCTTCGCCCCACATGGAAGAGGACCGATGGCTGATAATCGCCGACCGCTGTTCGCGGGCAATTGGAAGATGAATTTGACCCTGGACGAGGCTGTCGCTTTGGCCGATGGGCTGAAGAATCGGATCGGTCGGTTGCGCATGGTGGATTTGGCGATCACTCCGTCGTTCCCTTACGTGGCGACCATCGCAAAGCGTTTGGCGGGCGAACGCATCGCGGTGGGTGCACAGGACATTCATCCGGGGGATTTTGGTGCGTTCACTGGATCGGTCTCGGGGGTTCAACTTCGGAGTGCGGGTGCGAGTTTTGTGTTGGTGGGTCATTCCGAACGGCGACATGTCTTTGGGGATACGGATGCTGTGGTGGCTGAAAAACTCCAGTCCGCGTTGGCCCACACACTCGATGCGGTGTTGTGCATCGGAGAAACACTTGACGAGCGCGACGGAGGCGATACGTTTGCGGTCTGCGAGCGACAGCTCGCCGAGGCCTTGGCTCGAGTCAATGAGACCGAGTTGAGTCGAATTACGTTGGCGTACGAGCCAGTGTGGGCTATTGGAACGGGACGTACTGCGACGCCGGCCCAAGCGCAAGAAGTGCATCGTATCGTACGCGAGTGGATCGAACATCGTTACAGCGCAGGCGCCGCAGGGCGGTTGCGCATATTGTATGGAGGCAGCGTCAAGCCGGATAACGTCGAGGACCTCATGGCAGGACCCGATGTCGATGGCGCCCTTGTAGGGGGGGCGAGTCTTGACGCAGAGAAGTTTTCGAGGATTGCGACCTACGGGTCTCAGGGGAGTGCCTGATTCATGACTACAGTGCTCATTATATCGTATACCATCGTGTGCTTGTTCTTGGTTTTGACCGTGTTGCTTCAGTCGGGTAAAGGCGGCGGAATGGGTGCGATTGGCGGCGGCGGCGGTGGTAGCGGCTCCGTCTTTGGTGGTCGAGGCGCGAGTACGTTCATGAGCAAGTTGACGGCCGTGATGGCCGGGTTGTTCATGATCATTAGCGTGTGTCTGACCCTTGTGGATGTATCTCCGGTGCAAGCGGCAGCCGACGCGACACAAGGGGATGAAACAGAGCAGCCGGCGGAAGGCGACCAGGCGCCTGCGGATGATGCCACCGAGGCATCTGACAACGCCACGGACACAGCAGGTGAGGGCACCAAGGCCGATTCAGACAAGGTGAAATCCGATGCTCCGGCGAAAGCCCCGGCGCCCGCCGAGAAGCCGGACGATTCTTTGAAAAAAACGGACGAAGCGAGCAAGACTGACGAGCCCGTGAAGAAGGTGGACGAACCAGCTCCGGTGGGCACGACCGATGGTGCCGCCGAAAAGATGGAAGGCTCGTCACCCAGTCCCTCTCTAGCCCCCGTGGAGAAGCCGGCGCCGACACCCGTTGAAACGCCCAATCTGGCACCTGGCGACTAATTCGGCTCTCGATCTCGTACGTCGTCTCATTCAGAATGAACTTGTCGAGGTCCTAGCGATTCGTCTCCCTTGCTTGACAACCTAAATCGCCAATTCTATAACCGCGAAGCTTCACGAGGACTTGTGCTCGTGTGCTTGAAAATGCGGAAGTGGCGGAATTGGTAGACGCGCTAGGTTGAGGGCCTAGTGGCCTTTTTGGCTGTGGGGGTTCAAGTCCCCCCTTCCGCACGCAACTTTTTTCCAGCCAACTCGATGAGGCCCGTGAGCGATCATAACCGATCTTATTCAACAAAGTGTCTTCCCAGCCCTGGGATTGTTGCACTGGGTTGGCTTCAAGGTTCCCTTCTTCGCGTCCTCCCCCTTCTCTGTGTGTTTTCCATCGGTCTGGCCGGGTGTGATCGCCTCTCTCCAGAGCGTGCGATGGATGTCATTATGCAGGCCGCGGAGTCCGACGATGTGGAAGGCTTTCTCCAGGGCCTGACCCCGGAATCACGCCACATTCTAGAGGGTCTGCAGTCCATCTCCTTCGATGGGAGCAGTCCCTTGGCGTTGGGCTCATATGCACACACGGTACGCGCGATGGAGGCGGAGGTGGAAGGCACCTTGGCCTACGTGACGGTGAAAACAAACCAAGAACCGGCAGAGGCGGCGATTGTCATTCTTCGATTGATTGAGGATGAGTGGCGGCTGGATTTGGTGGAAACTGAGTTGTTGTGGAATTCCAAGTGGGCTTTGTCGGGTGGTGCTCCTCGGTCATTGTCCGACGGTTTTCTCGATCCGAACGTCCAGAATGGCTTGCCGTAGAGTTCACCAGCGCTTGAGTGTCGAGCGTGACCCCAGGTAGGATATCGTGTTGTCTGTTCAATGCCCCGATGTGAAAGTGGTGTCTCTGAGCGCAAGGTGTTTGCTTGGGTTCATGGGGATTGTTGCGTCGATGTGGGTGTTGTTGGGATGTGGAAGCGCTTTGTCCCCGCCCAATGCGGACACAGACGACATCCTCGTCGACGTGGACCCCGTGGAAGTGGATTCCAGCGACCTTCCTCCGACCGGAGACACGGTAAAACCGAGCGACGTAGTCTCGCCGCCGGGCAAGGGTGCGCTGGCTTTGTGCACCGGGGACGAGCCGAGGGGGGCCTCGTTCATTAAGGACGTGGAGCAAACGTGGGTAGCCACTTGCGAGAACGTCACACTCCGTCTAACCCCCATGACCACAGACATGGTTCGTTTTCGCTATGTCGGTGCGGTACCCGACGCAGCTCCGGATCGAAGTTACGCGGTGATCGCCTCGCCAGATTCGAGCGTTGAAACACGCTTGGCGCTCATCGAAGGCGGTATTCGATTGTGTACCCAATCCATGGCCATCGATGTGTGGGAGACCGCTTGTCGTGTTCGTGTTCAGGACGCGGAGGGCCAGGTGCTCTTGGATGACGGCGATGTCGGGGGCTATTTCGAAGGGCCGGGAGTGGTGGAAGGAAGCGACGAGTGGGGCGTCGGCGTTCGTCGGACCATCGATGACAACGAGCATTATTACGGGTTTGGTGAGCGAAATGGCGGCTTGGACAAGCGGGGGAGCACCCTGTGGTTTTGGAATAGTGATGTGCCCGGCTACTCGCCCAACACGGATCCGCTCTACCAGTCCATCCCCTTCTTTGTGGGACTGCGCGGCACAACTGCCTATGGTTTGTTGACCGACAACTCCTACCGAATGCGCATGGACATGGGGGCCAGTGACCCGGGATGGTCCGTCATTGAGGCTCCAGGTGGCGAAATGGACCAATACTTGATCGTCGGTCCGAGCATCGCTTCGGTGGTGGAGCGATACACGACGCTCACCGGACGCATGTCCATGCCGCCGCGCTGGACCTTGGGCTACCACCAGTCACGCCACGGATATTTTCCGGACACGCAGGTGATCGACATCGCCACTGGATTGCGGGATCGCAATTTCCCGGTGGACTCGATTTGGCTGGACATCGACTACATGGATGAGTTTAGGATCTTTACATGGGGTGCCGATTTCAGCGCCGATCCGGCGGGGATGATCGCGCAGCTTCGGGGAGATGGTATTCGCACCGTCGTTATCATCGATCCGGGTGTGAAGGTGGATGACCAATGGCCCATCTACACGGAAGGACTGGCCAATGGCTATTATGTCATGACGCCGTCCGGCGTCCCTTTTGAGGGCACGGTCTGGCCGGGTGCCGCCGTGTATCCGGACTTTACCCATCCTGGGGCGCGCTCTTGGTGGGCCGACCTCGTGCCGAAGGTGACGGACATGGGGGTGGAAGGCATCTGGATCGACATGAACGAGCCGGCCAATTTTGATGCGACCGCATCGTGGACGGTCCCCGATTGGGTGACCACCCACGGGGAAGGAACCCCCATGACCATGGCCGAGGCCCACAACCTGTACGGCAGCACAATGGCGTGGGCAACGTACGATGGACTCGACCAACATGTTCCACACCGGCGCCCCTTCGTATTGACACGGGCGGGTTATGCGGGGGTTCAACGCTATGCTGCGGTGTGGACGGGCGACATTCCGTCCACATGGGATGCCTTGGCCAGCACCATGCCCATGCTCCTGAACATGGGTTTGTCGGGGGTCCCTTTTGTGGGAAGTGATGTGGGCGGTTGGATGGGCGGTGCCACCCCCGAGCTCTTTGCACGCTGGATGCAAGTCGGCTCCATCTCGCCCTTTTTCCGAAACCACACACAAAAGAACACCGAGAGTCATGAGCCCTGGGCGTTTGGGTTGGAGGTGGAGGACATCAGCCGCGAGACGATCCAGGCGCGTTACCGGCTTCTGCCGTATTGGTACACCCTGCTCGAAGAGGCCACACGAAGAGGAACGCCCCTCATGCGCCCCATGGTGTACCACTTCCAAGAAGACGGGGCCGTTCATACCTTGGGCGGTCAGGCGATGCTGGGAGAATGGCTTTTGGTGGCGCCGGTCTTGGAAGCCGATGCGAGCGAACACGTGGTGTATTTGCCCGAAGGGCGCTGGTATGAGTTCGGGTCGAGCGCGGTGTACGAGGGCCCCGGTTTGGCCACCGTGACGTTACGGAAAGCCGCGTTACCGACCTTCGCACGTGCGGGGGCCATCATTCCACGACAGCAGGCGTTGGAGTGGTCGGATGAGGCGCCGATCGGTCCCTTGCATTTGGACATATACCCCGCCGACGAACCCACCACCTTTGTGCTCTACGAGGACGATGGGGACAGCCGCGAATACGCCCAGGGCGTGGATTGTCGGAGGACGTACACCCTGAAGCCCACACCCGTCGGGGCGCAGCTGGTTATGGGGGCTCGAGAAGGTGCCTACCAGCCTGCGGTACGCAACACGTCAATTCGTCTGCATCGGGCTGACTACGGTGTCGATGCGGTCTATCTGAACGGTGAGTTGTTGCCGGAGAAGACACCCGACAGTACGCCGCCAATCCAGCAGAGCGGTCCGGCATGGATGTACGATGAACGGGATCTGTCGATCTTGGTCAATGTGCCGGATGGGGATGGCGAATCGACACTCACTTTCGAGTACACGAAAGGGCTGACGGCGAACGCGCCCGATGTCTTGATGCAATTCCGTGTGGAGGTTCCGGTCGACACGGATCCGAGCGAGACGGTTCACATCGCGGTGTCGTCCATGGAATGGGAGCATGTGCCTTTGGCGTGGAGCGTGGAGGAGCCCAACGTGGCCACAGGGCTTATTGCGGCACCCCGCGGGGTGTGGTTCGATTACAAATATACACGAGGCGATTGGTCCACGGTCGAAAAGTACGCGGACTGCACCGAAGCGAACAATCGATACGCCTTTGGTGCTGCTCACCCAGTCAAGAAGGATCGGGTCGAGGCGTGGGCGACAAACTGTCCTTAGAAGGGAGTGTGAGAGGGTGATTCGTTCAGCAAAACAAGGGGCTTGGGTTCTGGTCTTTTGTGCCGTGTGCCTGACCACGACCGCTTTCGCTGCCCAGCGAACGTGGTACATCATGACCACAGGCAATGGGCATGGCTTCCAACTCTTCGACCGCAAAGAGCACAAGATCACCACCTTCTTGGAGCATCCCTACCGATATGTGGCGCCCGAGAATGACCAGCGAAAGCAAGGCGTGGGACGTCGCAATCTGGCACACGACATCTATGGGGGCATTCGCGTGGACGGCGCCTCCGCATGGTTGAGCGATCAGACCACCGTAGAATACGAGCAGCAGACACACATCATTCACGGAACCTCCACACACCAGGCGGTTCGAGTGGACACGTATTACTTCGCTCCCTTCGGCTACCCAGGAAATGGCATGATGATGTTGTTTTCGGCGACGAACACGAGCAGCTCAGCGAAGAATGTGTCGCTTTTTGCCAAGCCCAATCTCAAGTTGGGAGCGGCCCCCGGTGTGGATCGGCTCAATCCAGGTCATGAGGGGGAGACGATCGAATGGAAGTCTGGAGCATCACCGGCTCATGCGGTGGAGACCGGACCGGGCGGTGGGCACGCGATCTACATTCCCCTGGGCGGATGGGACGCGGTCGCGTGTGGCTCGGACGGGGCCCTCTACAAGGCGGTCACGGCGGGTACGCCCATTGGCACGGTGAGTCAGTGCACCAACAAAGCGAATCAAGTGCTGGTGGCGCAACGAGACACGGTCTTGAACGCCGGCGAGTCGCTTTGGTGGGGCATGGCGATCTTGTTCGTCAATGACAACCCGGTGCACAGCGTAGCGACGGATTTCAAAGACGATCGTACCGTGGCGGATGTCTTGACGCAGTGGGAAACCTTTGCGGGCGAGCGCAGCCCCAAGGAACTCCATGACGATGCGTTGGCTGAATTTGAACAATGGCGGACCCAAAGCGCACCTGTTGGGCTGACGGAAGCCGAAAAAGCGCTCTGGCGCCAGTCCGAAACTGTATTGCGGCTGGGCCAAGTCCACGAAGCGGCGCAGTCCAATCGGGACAACCACGGGATGATCTTGGCGTCTCTTCCCTATGGTGAGTGGCACACGGGCTGGGTTCGCGACGCGGTGTACGCCATCGCTGCGCTGGCCATGACGGGGCATGTTGACGAGGCCCGAAAGGCCACGGAATTCTTTTTGGGTGCCGACGGTGGTTTCTTCGCGCAGTCGGAGTATTTGGGGGCGCCCTATCGGATCTCAGTCTGTCGCTATTTTGGCAATGGCGAAGAAGAGGGTGACTTCAACCTGGATGGCCCGAACATTGAGACCGATGGTTGGGGACTGGTCCTGCATGCCGCTCGGATGGTGCTGCAATACGAGTGTGATGTGACGTGGCTCGACAAGGAGACGGGTCGTGGCGACACGGTCTTCGACGCTCTTCTCCAAGTCGCCCAAGACATCGAAGGGCACCTCATCAATCACTTGCCAGAGGCCGATGCGTCCATATGGGAGGTTCACTGGCTCCGGCGGCAAGTGTTCAGCTACACGGTGGCTTGCCAGATTCGAGGCCTCTTTGATTTTGCCGATATCGCCGATGTCCATGGCCGGTCGGATACCGCAACCCATTATCGGACGCTCGCTCAGACCATGCTGGATACGGCGACCGATCTGCTCGTGACGCCCGACAAGAGTTTTGCCAGCAGTCTACTGGTGGTGGGCGACAACGCGTATGTGGACGGCTCTACCGTGGAGTTCTTTACGTGGCATTTGGTGACGCCCGATGATCCCATCTACGCCGGAACTATGCAGCGTTATTCCCGGCTTCAGACCGCATATGGTGGCTACCGGCGACTGGAGCCCAACTTGTCTCTGACCGGCCAAACCAGCGCTAACGAATACGATTTAAGCGAGTGGATCTTGCTCGATCTCCGGATCGCCGACGCGTGGCGACGCATGGGAAAGCCCAACCTGGCCGACTTGCTTCTCGACAAGGTGACAGCAGACGCGACGGCCAACGACAATCTCATTCCGGAACTCTTTGAGCCGAAAAATGGAGAATATGCGGGTCAGATCCCCATGGTGGGGTATGGCGCTGGGGCATGGATGATGTCACAGCTAGAGAAGGCGGGGACGCCTACGCCGTTCTATGGCGACGGGTTGGCTCATTGTGGCGCGTCGCCACCACCGCCGGACTCCAGCGGGGACGTCACAACGCCCGATGCGGGTGGACCGGATGCTTCGCCCCCACCGCCTGTGACGGACGAAGGACCGGCAGCGTGGGATGATGGTTCGGCTCTGATCTGCGCGAGCTCCACGCGAAATCGAAGACAGGGGCTGGTGCCCATGCTTCTGGTGTTGGGTGTGGCCTTGCTCCTCTTCGGGGCTCTGAGAAAGAGAGGTCACAATGCGTAGCCTCTCCAACCGGTTTGTTTGGCTGTTCCTCTGGGCGCTGGCGCTACCGGTCATGGCGAAGGCCCAGACCGAAGACCCCAACGCCGCACTCCAGTCGCCACGATTCTCGGAAGACGTGACGCAGTCGTCCGATTGGCGTTTTGATTGGCACGGCTATGTGCGCATGCCCATTCGGTTTCGCGGATCGCCTTGGGATGCGGAGCCGCCCTATCTGATCGACGATGATTACTACGACTCTGGGTTTGCCTATACCCGAGTCAATGAGACGGAGTGGGCAGAGCTCTTTTTTCAGGCAGCGATCGGTCGAACGCGCGTGGTGATCGGCTTGTTCTCGTCGCAGATCAGCGATTATTCAAGACCCTCGGTGCCCGAACAAGCCGGGATCGCGACGGCGTTTGTCGAACACGGTTTCGAGGCTGGTTCGTGGTTGGACTTCAAACTTCGCGCGGGGATGTTCTGGGACCGATTCGGATACTTGGAGCCCTACGACACGTATCTGTTTGGGCGAACGCACGTGGGTGGATTGTCCATGGATGCCACCTTTGCGGACTGGGTCTCCCTGCGTGCGGGATACGGCATTCACGCGGACTTCTTGAGTGACAACCAAGGCATGACGCCTTTGGCGTGGGCTCGAGTGGGTATCTCGCGCGATTGGCTCGATGTGGGTGGGTACGCCTTCCGGACCTGGACCACGGATAGCAATCGGGGATTTGCCTCGGTGATTGAAGATGGTTCTCTTCGAATTCTCGGTGGTGACGCGCGGGTCGCTGTCCCCCACATGGGTTCCATCTACGCAGGAGTATCGTGGATCAAAGCGCGATCGATTGTGTCCATGTCGGACTCGATCGAGCTCTTGCACAGCACGGGCGGCATCAGCCTGACCCGGAATTATTTGGATGAGAGTGGCATCGGGAGCGGAGAGATTTTGGCCAGCGCCTTTGATGTGCAGTGGCAACCCGCCAAGACCTTGGCGTGGCTGGCAGGCGCCGACGCGGGCCGAGCGTTGCATGGATTGACTTGCCGCTTTTTTGGCATGACCGCTTGGGTGCTCAGCAAACAGCAATCGGACGATCCGAGCATCAATCGCCACGATCGACTCTACTTCAAGTGGGGCGCTCTGCTTCGCTATCAACTCCCGGTCGAGACCCTTGGTGCGCTCTTCGCTTCGTTTCGTTACGATCGGGTGATCTTGGATGTGGATCATGAGGACTTGTCCTTTCGGATGTTGACGCCACGTCTTGGAATCGCGCCGACCGACGGGGTTGAGGTCTTTCTGTCGTACAGTAAATACGTGTACGGCGAGCAGATTCGACTTCGTGACAAACAGATCAAAGGCGATCTGACGGCGTCCCATCCCCACGACCACGTCTTCAAAATCCAGGCCCAAGCGTCGTGGTAGGAGAGGCCACTATGCGTACGTGGATCGGGATTAGCGCCTTGTTCTTGGCGGGGTGCATGAACCCCGCAGACTACGAAGACAAGCCCGACGTGATTCCAGACATCATTCCACCCGAAGACATCGAAGGGCCGCCTTTTGATGTGATGGAGGACACGGGGGACCTGTTGATCTCGGATGAAGGGACCGCCGACACGGTGGACGCTTCCATCGAAGACACCGCCGTGGATGCGGTGGTGGATGGGTCTTCCGATGGCTCCAGTGTGCTCCAATGCGATTGTGTGTTCACGATGCCTGCGACCACCCCCACTCCTCAGAGTTACCTGTGGCTCACAGGGGACTTTCTCGATCCACCGTGGCCGGGAGACAAAGAGGGCGGAGCCATCCCCATGGCGATGGATCCGAACACGGACCTCTGGACCACCTCGAGCACACTCACCGACGGGCAGGTCGTGGCATACAAGTTCTTGGCCGGCTGGCCCGACAATTCGGGTCCTGTTTGGCGTACTCAAGAGGGTGATTCCACGGTCGGTGCAGCCGACTCGATTCTCGTGGTGAGTTGTGGGCAGACGCCGTGTTCTGAGGTACCGTAAGCCCACGTCAGTACGGGCCGATTGATCGGAGAGGGCCATGGCATTATTCGACTGGGTTGTGATCGGACTCTATTTCTTGCTCATTTTTGGGGTGGCGATCTATGCCACCATTCGGGAACGACAAGACAAAGGCTCATCAGCCGATTACTTCTTGGCCGGTCGAAACGTGGGTTGGTTTGTGGTGGGCGCCTCTTTGTTTGCGTCCAACATTGGCTCGGAGCACTTGGTGGGTTTGGCGGGCACTGGGGCCGATAGCGGTGTGGCCGTGGGGCAATTCGAGGTGCTGGCCAGTTTGATCCTCATCATCTTGGCGTGGGTCTTCGTACCCTTTTATCTGCGAAGCGGCGTCTACACCATGCCCGAGTTCTTGGAGAAGCGGTATTCCCCCGCCGCCCGGTGGTACCTCGCGGTGATTTCCATTGTGGGGTATGTGCTCACTAAGATCTCCGTAACCATCATGGCGGGCGGCATCGTCTTCGAAGCCGTGCTCGGTCTTAACTTTTGGACCGGCGCCATTGTTGTTGTTGTGGCTACGGGGATTTACACAATCTTTGGGGGCTTGCGCGCCGTCCTCTACACGGATCTCGTGCAGACCTTCGTGCTGATCGGTGGTTCCATTGCCGTGACGCTCATCGGCCTGTCGAAGTTGGGCGGCTGGGACGAAATGGTCGCCACCGCGGGCCCCTCGTTCATGGACATGTGGCGTCCGGCCAGCGATCCAGACTTTCCCTGGACCGGGATCGTCTTTGGCGCACCCATCTTGGGGGTGTGGTACTGGTGCACAGACCAGTTCATTGTGCAGCGGGTGTTGGCAGCC
>Ga0114996_10005424_pt1 | contig 14976 bp, 19 predicted proteins | sample ArcticOcean_MG_C_4_FD_87039 | JGI IMG/M metagenome (GOLD analysis project Ga0114996, IMG submission 87039) | Marine microbial communities from western Arctic Ocean - ArcticOcean_MG_CB4_134 | ecosystem: Environmental > Aquatic > Marine > Oceanic | place: Arctic Ocean: Canada Basin | collected...
TGTAACATTTCATGTGCCACATGTGGTGGATTTCTTGTTTGAAAAGCACAAATTGTTTTCCAACCAGCTTTTTCAAAAGATTCTCGAGTTTGAGTTGGGGTTAGTCTATTTTTTCTAATTTCAGTATCATTTGGTCTTTGAAGGAAAAATATTTCTCCACCAACCAAGAAATCTTTCATTGACATTGTGTATGCTACACCAGGATGTGATGAATCAGTAGTACCATATACTCCTTGAGCTGTTTTCTCTTTATCAAAAGTAAACGTTTCATCAACATGTAATACTGCAACTCCAACACCATCAGGATTTTTTAATAAAACATCTCCTGCTTCTTTCATTTTAGAAGCAGTTTCTTCATCCACATCAAGTACAATTGGAATAGTCCATGCTAAATCATTTGCCAGCCTTCCTCGATTTACAACACTTTCAAAATCTTTTTGTCCCAAAAATCCCTCTAAAGGACTAAAAATTCCATCAGCAATATTTTCTACATCGTTTGCTAGATCTTCAGTAATAGTAATTGAAAATATTCCTGTAGAATTTCTATCAATAATTCTGTTAACTAGAACTCCACCATGAGGTTTTATTGAATTATTCTCTGACATGTTTAATCTCTATTTATGGTCTATATGAAGGCCACACTCTTTGTTACCATCTTGTTCCCACCACCATCTACCTGCTCGAAGATCTTCACCAGGTTTAATTGCTCTAGTACAAGGTTCACAACCAATACTAGTGTAACCTTTGTCAAGAAGACTGTTGTATGGAAGATCATTCTCTTTGATATATTCTTGAATTTGATCCCATGTCCAATCAGCAATAGGATTTATTTTGAGAATTCCACCATGCCCGGAATCTAATTGAAAAATTTCTACATTTTCACGAATTTTTGTCTGATCACGTCTTAATCCAGTAATCCAACCGTCCAAAGTACTCAACATTTTATTCATTGGATGTACTTTACGGATTTCACAACATAATTTTCTATTTTCTACGCTATCATAAAATAGATTCATCCCCTTTTCAAAAACCATTTTTTCTACTTCTTTTGTATCAGGAAATAATACTTCAATTGAAATATTGTATTTTTTTCTTAAAAGATCCATTATATCATAAGTTTCTTGAGGTAATCTCCCAGTATCTAATGTGAAAAATCTGAATTTTGGGTTTATTTTTAACATAATATCCATTACAACTGCATCTTCTGCACCAAAACTTGATGCTTTAGCAACTTTAGGATGAAGATTATCAGATACCCATTGAAGTGCTTCATCAGTAGTTTTTATTTTTGAATTAAGGTCATCTACTTGATCCTGTGTGAATTTTACCACATAATATTTTGAAGTATTTGTTTTATATTGATTACCCGAAGTTTTAACCTAAATTATAAACAAGTGGATTTCAAAATAGAAAATATGAATGAAATATCATATGTTGTAGTTTTTCCAACAATATTTTCAAAAAATAAAATATCTCAACTTGTTATAAATATTAAAAAAATTCTCAAAATAAAAAATCAACAATTCAAATCGGTAAAACGTGATGGTGATGTTATTTTAATAAATGCAAATGATCCAGTATTTGCATCATCAGCAATTAACTTACTTTTTGGTATTGAAAAAATTGTAATTGCAAGACAAATAAAAAATGATTTTCAAAAAATTGTTTCAGAAATTACATCAATTAGTGGTAATTTACTTTTGAAAGGTGAAAAATTTCTTGTTAAAGTAGAAGGAATATCAAAAGGATTTCTTGTTAAAGATATAGAAATTGCTGCAACATCAAACATTATAGAAAAAAAATCAAATTTAGGAGCTCGTCCAGGAACAGATGAAAACTATGATAAACTGTTATACACTTTTTTAACAAAAAATTATGCATACATCTCTATATTTTCAGATAAAGGGAATGGTGGGGTACCATATCAATCACAAAATGAAAAAACAATTTGTGCAGTATATGATGAATTATCTGCAGTTTCTTGTTTTGAGACAATTAAACAAGGTTATGATACAAAAATTATTGTTTGTTATAGGCAAAAATCTGAATTGATAGATCTGGTAAAAATTATCCATCAGATTATTCCAAGGTTGATTCAAGATGAAATTGAAATTGAATTCTTTTGGTTGAAAATAAAACCTAGTGGAATTAAAAATTATTTAATTTATGTAAACTCAATTCTAGAAATCATGTTAAAAGAATCAAATAATAGAATATCATTGTCTTTATCACCACTAGTATTTTCTTCAGAATTTATTGATAATGCACAAAAAAAAGTATTTGCGAAAAAGAAAATTCCAATTATTCCACTTGCAGGTGTTGACAATAATTTGTTTAACGAAGCCAAAGAAATAGGATTGGGGAAAAGAATTGGAAAATTGGAAAAAATAGTCATATCTAGTTCTGATAATATTACTACTTTTTTGAAAAAAGAAGTGGAAATGAGCATAAAAACAAAAAAAGTAATTTCAATTAAAGTAGGACCAAATAATGTGCATGATATTTTAGATTCTTTAGAAGAGAATCACTGAGAATTTAAAAGGCATAATCAGTCTCATATTGTGCTCAAAATAGGTGAATTTATCTATCCATGGGGAAGTGGCCATTATTCTCGAATGATGAGATTAAATGATGCATTAACAGATCATGTTAAAGATGAATTTGATGTTCATTATTCAAGTAAAGATGATGTTTATGAAAAATTATTAAAGAAATTTCCAGATAAAAAAGAAAAAATTCATGAAATTTTAATGCCAACTCCAATTGATGGAAAGTTTGGTCCTAGTATTTCAAAATCATTGTTGAATATACTATTACCAATTGCAAATAATCCTCCATTGATTAGACAAATTGTAAACTATTTGAGAGAAGAGAGAAAATTATACAATAAAGAAAAGTTTGATTTAGTAATTAATGATGGTGATATGGGTTCAAATATTTTAGCAAATAATAGGAATATTCCAAGTTTATTTGTAACAAATCAATTCAGACCAAAATTATATAATTCAAGATCATATCTGTATCCTTCATTAATTTTTATAGCAAAACAAATCAATAAAGCATCAAAAATTCTTGTTGCAGATTCTCCTCCTCCATATACCATGTGTGAATATAATCTAAATTTCATAAAAGAATCTGAAGAAAAAGTAGTTTATGTTGGACATTTTACAAATAGCAAAAAAATAAAAAATGAGAGTATAACAAATCTAGAAAAATTAGTGGAAAACAATGAATTTGGTTATTGGATGAGAACTGGCAATAAATCTACAAATGATGGAACTGGTGAAAGATATGAAGAAGTGTTTCATCAAAATGAAATGAAAAAAGAGAAAAGAATTATCTCACATGCAAGAAATGAATCAAGCATTGATTCTGTTACTGGAAAAGATGGTAAAAAATATTCAATTTTAGATGCGTTAGAAAAAAAAATAGATTGGATACAAATTGATATTGGTTTTCTTTCAGAACAAGAAAAAGATACAATTTTGAATTTATGTAAATATGCAGTAGTTAATGGTTCTCATACTGTAATGGGTGAGATAATGGGAGGGAAATCAAAACCAATTATCGGAATTCCAATTTATGATGAACATACAAATAATATCAGATGGGCTGAAGAGAAAAATCTAGGGGTTTTAGCCACAAAAACAAAACAAGTTACACAAGCAATTTCAAAAATTAAAGAAAATTATGATAGCTTTGAAGATAATTTGAAGGAATTTTCGAAGGAATTTGTTCCTAATGGGGCAGAAAATTCAGCAAAGATCGCTGCTGAAATCTTAGAAGAAAAGAGATAAAACATTATTGTAATAATTTTGCTCATCTGGCACGCGGGATTTCGATGGGCGAACGGACCGAAAGGGATGATGAAAAAATCCGCGTGTCAGATTAATATCGATCAATAAAGAATGTGCGAACGCTTTTATGGAAAAAATTAAGCCAAATCAGCAGAGTGCCTAATTGTCCTGAATGTACAGCAAGAGAGAAAAATAAAATTCAAACAAAGTACGAAGAGGAAATAGCAGAGGAAGATAGAGGCAGAGAAGAATTATTCAAATTATTTGATGAAATTGATATTCCAATGAAAATGGATGAAAAAAATAGAAGACATTTCATCTGTAAACGGTGTGGACTATATGCTACTAGAGAAGAAGTTTCAGATATCAGATTCAAACTGAATCAAAAAGAAAGAACACGTGATGACAAACATGATGACTATCTTGAGTGGTGGTCAAAGAGTAAAAAAGAAAAAGCTGAAAACTAGAGTTGATTTAATATAGTAAAAAAACAAGAAGCAGTTCCTGAATGGGTTACTGATGAAATTCAAAATGCCAAATTTAAGAAACCTATAGAAATGAAAAAAACAGGATATATTCTTGAATTTTATTATGAAGATAACAAAATAGATGTTCAATTGTATGATGGGTTAGAAGATGGTAGACATATTGTAACAATGGATGTAGTAAAAGAAATCAAAATAGATAATTTGTTAAAAGGAGAAGTGTATGAATTTATTTTTGATCAAAATAAAGCTCCATTAAGTAAGAAAGTAACAGAATTTTTAGAAAAAGAAAAAGAAATTGAGATGGAGGCAATTTATCAATTTAAGTTAAAATCATTAGAACTGATGGATGTTAATTCTGGTGAGGCTGCAGATGATGAAAGCAAAGATTAGAACAATTTTATTTTTTAGAATTTAGCATATTTTTAAAAAATTTTCCCAATAGTGGATTAATAAAATATGGAAAAGTGTTTTTAATCCATACTGCACTTCGTACTACAGAAGGAACAATAATTTCTAATCTTGGAGAATTTGAAGCTTTTAAAATTGCATTAGCTACAGTCTTAGAACTAAGTGATGTTGGTGAATATTTTGGTATTTTTTCAAAAGATGGATGATCAAAGAAATTAGTTCTAACCATAATTGGACTAACAACAGTAATTCCAATTCCAGTATTTTTTAATTCGTGTTTTAGTCCTTCTGAAAATCCTAACATGGCAAATTTTGATGCACAGTATGAAGCAATGCCAGGCAGACCAAAACTTGCTGCAACAGATGCAACATTAACAATATGACCAGATTTTTTATTTAGCATTGTTGGGAGAAAATTTTTGATACAATAAATCATTCCAAAATAATTAGTTTCCATTTGTGATTCAATCTCATCAATAGAAAGATCAGATACGGAACCAAAAATTGCAAAACCAGCATTATTTACTAAAATATCTACAGTATCGAATTTTTCTAATACAGTTTTTGACATTTCTTTTACCTGATCTTTGTTTGAAACATCACATTGACATACGAGTATTGTTGTATGAAATTTTTCTAATTCTTTTGCGACTAATTCAAGTTTATCTTTTCTTCTTGCAACTAAAATTAGATTAGCGCCTTTTTTTGCAAATTCTAATGCAGTTTGTTTTCCAATTCCTGAAGATGCACCAGTGATTAAAACAATTTTATTTTTAAAATTCATAAATAAAAAAAAATGTTTAAAGATAAAGTGGTTTCTATCAAGGATTTATTGTATAGAAATGCTCAAAATTCAGGCGGATTTACCTCTATGAAGTTTTTGGTTTAGATATTTTACTCAAGGCTAATTTCACTAAAAGTAACCATGTAACCAAGATTGGAATATAATATGTTGCAATTCTCCATCCTATTACAGCATCCCAGGCAACAATATCTTTTGAAACTTCAAAGTCAAAAGGATTGAGATTATTAAGATATGCAACAATTCCAAATTCTGCTAAACCAGAACCTCCAATAGTTATTGGTAAATTACCAATTGCATTTGCACCCATTACTGCCATAATAGAATCAAATGCATTGATAACATATCCAGTTCCCCCTGCAATTATCATAAATGAAATTCCATAAAATGACCAAGATGCAAGTGAGATTAGAAATGATACTAAAAAGATTTTTTTAGATTCAGGAGTGTGTATGTTATTTCTTATCATGGTACATGTATCTTCCATCCAAGAATTTGTTTGATCAATGTATTTAGTACCTTTTTCTTTTCCTAATTTTTTAACAAGAATTGTTAGTACTTGTGGAACTTGGAATGTATGTTTGGAGGACAGTAAAAACATCACCATCCACAAAGATGTTACAAAAATACTGGTACCTAAAATAATTGCTCCAACAATATATGCTCCATTCAATACTGCAATTATTCCTGCAATTATAGATAACAAACCTGCTGCAAGTACTTCAGTTACAATATCCATAATTGCAATCCATGTAGATTTTGAAAGTTCTATTCCTTTTTTCTTCAAATAATAGATTACAATGAATTCTGCTCCAACAAACATAGGAGTTGTAAATTTGATAAATTCACTGCCAACTCTTACACCAATTAATTTCCAAAAAGAATCAAAGTTACCCAAATATTTTCTTGAAATGTATGCAAATTTGACTCCTTGAAGACCTAATTTAATCATCATAGCAATAATTGCCCCAACAAATGGAAAAATTCCAATTGCCAATACATCGTCTAATTTAACATCAAATTGGGTGGCAATTATTAAGATAGGAATTAAGGTAACAGGTATAGCTGCAAGTCTCCAGTTCATCTAGAATCTTTTTTTTAGATTCAAATATGAAAGTTAAGTAAACATCTATTCATTAATGGAACAGTCATAGAATTAGGCATGAAAAATTGTTTTAATGATTAATTTTAAAATAGTTTGAAATACTAGCAGATAAACAATCAGAGAGTTGAAAACAATTTTTGTTTCTGGAACTGCAGGCTCAGGAAAATCACTTCTCTCATCAAAATTGTATGAATATTATACAAAAAATGGGGCATTTGCAGCTGTTTTGAATTTAGATCCAGGTGTAGAAAAAATGCCATATACTTGTGATATTGATGTCAGAGATCATGTAGATTATGTATCAATTATGCAACAATACGAACTTGGTCCTAATGGGGCATTAATCATGGCAAATGATTTGATTGCCTCAAAGATAGATAATATTCAAAATGAGGTAAACAAGGTAAATCCTGACTATCTAATTGTAGATACACCTGGCCAAATTGAATTATTTGCATATCGTTCTAGTGGACGTTTCATAATAGAAAATCTTACATCTGAAGAAAAAACAAGTATATTTCTATTTGATGGATCATTAATTACGTCACCCGTAAATTTTGTTTCAATAGCACTTTTAGCTACATCAATTAGACTACGTTTGAATTTACCAACAATTAACGTATTAACTAAAACAGACATTATTGGAGAAAAATTAAAAGAAATACTACAATGGACAACTAGTTTGAATACATTAGAAAATGCAATAGCAAAAGAAACAGATGGTGACACCTATACATTAACTACAAATATTTTACGTGGACTAAATTTTGGTGGATTTGCTCAAGGATTGATTCCAGTTTCAAATGTTACAGGTGATGGATATGTCAATCTAGAAGGGGCATTAAGTAGAATTCTTAATTTAGGGGAGGAGGTAGAAGATTAATGGTATCTAGTATTACAGTTAAAGCACCTTCATCTACTGCAAATTTAGGTCCAGGATTTGATGTATTTGGATTAGCAATTAACGCATTTTATGATAAAGTAACTCTAACTAAGACAAAAAGTGGAATTACAATAATTACAGATGGAAATGTTCCTACAAATCCTGATAACAATACAGCAGGGTTAGTTGTAAAAAATATGAAGAAAAAATTTAGAGTAAATCAGGGTATTGAAATTAAAATTGAAAAAGGTGTTCCTGCAGGATTTGGGATGGGAAGTAGTGCAGCATCAGCAGCAGCAGCTGCAGTAGCATTTGATAAATTATTTGGATTAAAACTTGATGATAATTCTTTAGTAGAATTTGCAGGTAGTGGTGAAAAAGCTAGTGCAGGTTCAATTCATTATGATAATGTTGCAGCTTCGGTTTTAGGAGGTTTTGTAATTGTGAAAACTGATCCTCTTTATGTAATTAGAATAGAACCCCCAACAAATCTTAGAATGTGTATAGCAGTTCCAGAAATAATTGTTCCAAAAAAGAAAACCAAAGTTTCAAGAGGGGTTATTCCAAAAAAAGTAAATTTTAGTAATAGTGTTTTGAATTTATCAAATGCAACAGCAATTGTTGCAGGATTTATGAAAAAAGATCTAGAATTAATTGGAAATTCTATCAAAGACGTGATTGTTGAACCTGCACGACAACATATGATTCCAGGATTTTCTAAAGTAAAAGAAAATGCCATTAACGCAGGTGCATTAGGTGTCACAATAAGTGGAGCAGGGCCTTCAGTAATTGCATTTGCAAAAAAATCTTCTGATATGAAAAAAATTAGTTTAGCAATGACTAAAGGATTTACATCGGCAAATACAAAATGTAAAACAATAATCTGTAAACCTAGTAATGGGGCAAAAAATAAGAGAAAATAATTCTAGATGAAAGTTATGAAAAAGGCAGTAATTGTTTTTAGTGGAGGTGTAGATTCTGTTTGTGCAGTTTCATTTTTAAAATCAAAATATGATTTATACGGAATTACATTTTCATATGGACAAAAAGCAGATATGGAAATTGCTGCTGCAAAGTCTTTTGCAAAAAAATTAGGATTAAAGCAGCATAAAATTATTGATATTAGTTTTATGAAAGATTTGTATGGGGATTCTAATGTTTTAACAAGCAAAAAAAGAAAAATTCCTAGTAAATTTGAATATTCAATTGTAGTTCCAATTAGAAATGCAGTATTTCTATCAATAGCTTCAGCGTGGGCTTTTACACTAAATGCATCACTTGTAGTATATGGTGCTCATACAGGAGATAATAATTATCCTGATTGTAGACCAGTATTTGCAAAAAAATTGGAATCTGCATTTAATCAAGGAGAAATAGATGGAATTAATTTAAAATTACGAAATAGTATTAAAATTTGGTCGCCCTATAGAGAAAAATTATCAAAAAGTGATTTACTAAAATCTGGAATTAAAGTTTTAGGAGATTCTATTTTTAAGACTTGGAGTTGTTATTCAAATAAAAAATATCATTGTGGTGAATGTGAATCTTGTAATAATAGAAAAATTGCATTTGTAAAAGCTGGAATTAAAGATAAAACAAAATATCTTAAATGATTCTAGTAACCATTTCGAAGAAATTTTGTTAAAATTAAACGTCTAAGTCCAACATACCAAACAAGAAAGAATATTCCCATATTTCCTATAAATAGATAATTCTGTATTTCAGGAGTTAGTCCTTCAAAAGAATTAGTAATTTCTCTGGAAACTAATAATGAGACGGCAATAACAATTATGCATTCAATTGCATACCATATCCAATTTGGCCAGGATTCTTTTGGAATGTGAATATTTGGATGTACTCCCATGTGAAGTGTCAAAAAAATAGATTATTTAATTTTTCAGTATGTACTATATGTAAGAATCTGAGGTACGTTTTCTAATTAATATCATTATACCTTCTTTTTCATCCTTATTTTCATAAATTCCTCTAAATGCTGATGAAGATAGAGTTGCATCATTTCTAACACCACGCATTTTCATACATAGATGTTCAGCATCTGCCAATACTACAACACCTCTTACTCCTTGAGAAAATAGTTCATCTGCAATATTTTTTGTTAATCGTTCTTGAATTTGTAGTCTTTTTGAATATTTTTCAACTAATCTTACTAGTTTTGATATTCCAAAAACTCTTCCATTTGGAGAATAAGCAATGTGAATTTTTCCATAAAATGGCAACATATGATGTTCACACATTGAATAGAATTGAATATCACGTGCAATTACTACATCAGAATCTTCTGAGAATTGTATAGAAAGTTCTGAATCTGAATCATATCCGTTAAAGATCTCCTTGTACATATTTGCAATTCTTTCAGGAGTATTTCGTAGACCCTCTCGTGTAGGATCTTCACCAACTTCAATTATTAATTCTCTAATGAGTTTTTTTACACGATCTTCATCCATTTTATAATTTCACAGGATTTTTCCAGTATTTGAACTTAATCGGATTTTTAGGCTTATAATTTATGGAGCACCAATGAATTTGTGTAATTGAGGAACTACTTTGACATCAATATAATGGGGATATACAATATCATACAAATCCAGTAAAAGTTCCAATGATGGTTCTGCAACTCCATAGGTAGGCTGAATAATAAAACCATCAATATTTTCTTTAGAAATAGTTTTGAAAATTTGATTGGTTAATTCTTCAAATTCATTTATCTTTGTTTTCGAACTAACTACTATTTTGATGTAAGTTGTTTTCTTTGTATTAACAGATGATTCTAAGCACTTCATAGTATGTCCAATTAATTTTTCATAATGTTCAGAATCCACAAAATCTGAATCTTTGGTTTTAAATTCAATTTTTATAATATCAATAAACGGTAAAACATGATTAAATCTATCAATATCAAAACATGATGATTCAAGGTATGTTGGAATTTTTTTTTCTTGAATGTGTTTGGCAAGTTGAGCAACTGCTTGATGTTGAATTAGTGGATCGCCTCCTGTAAAATTCACTTTGTATGTTTGTTTTTTTAAATTAGAATCAATTAATTGACATGCTTCATCAATTGAATATTCAATTCCAGAATCAAGTGGGAGAGATTCTTTTGTATCACAATAAAAACAAGTAAAAGGACAACCTGCAAGTCTTACAAAAAGAGTTTTTGTTCCATAAAGAATTCCTTCCCCCTCAACTGATGTAAATATTTCAAATAATCTTACTTTCAAGTAATAATACTGATTTTTTTCATTATTTATTCAATGAGTTTCTAATGCATTACAGGGTCTTTTGTATAAAATAATCCAGAAATAAAGAACACTACGCCCAAAATTCCAATTGCACTTCCAACTAATTCTATTTGATTTTGTAAATCGCCTTCAATTGGAGCCCATAACCAAGCCATCAAAGCACCAACTATTATCATTGGAATTCCCACTCCAGCTGTTATTGCTTTTGAAACCATGTTCAAATTCTTTAGAAAATGTATATGAAGCTTATGTTATTTAACCCACTGAGTATTGGATGTTTTTCAATAATTTGTGTAATTCATGAAAAACTATCTTTGCATCATGAATCTGCTTTTTGTCAATTAAGGCTTTAACTTCATCAATTAATTCATGAGCTTTATTGATTTGATTCTGATCAGCACCAATTTCTTCTGCATTATCTAATATTTTATCAATTCTATCAAGTTGCCTATCTACAAATTGTTTAATTCTATCAAACGCACTGTGTGAAGCAAATTCACGAATATCTTTTTCAATAGATGTTATAGATGATTTTAATTGAATAATAGTTTCAGATGGAATTTCAGTTCCACCTTTAATTTGATTATGTGTTTTAAGGAGTAAGTCATCAATATTTTCAAAATTTATTTTGGCATCAAGTTTTTTAGATATAGTCTTTAAGGTTAAAACATATTTTTCTAATCTATCAAGTTGACTAGATTGATCTACATGAATTAGAATAACTTGTACCTTTACAACAGGTTCAGAAATCATTTTCGAAATTTGTTTAAATAATTTCATTGATGTAAGAAAATCTTTTTTTGCTTGTTTTGCATCATCAGGTAAAGATTTTTCTAATGAATTTACTGTCATGTGTCCTTTATCATATAGAAATTGAATTTTTTCAGGCACATCATTACCATATACCTGATGTAATTGGTTTTGAATTTGTTTGTCTGCTTGTGTAGCAATACGGAGTAAAATACTAAGATCATTTTGTGCGTATGCATCATTAACAAAAGATGTTGTTCCAAAAATTAATACGAATATTGTAAATAATGCTAGAATTTTCATTCCTCTTCCTCCATATTTTTTCTAAGTTTTACTAGATTTTGCAAATCTTTCTTTTCAATTTCAATAATTCCATTACGTTCTAATCTTTTTACTGCACGCCACATTGTAGTTCTTGGTTGTAGGAATTTTTTACGTAATTCACTTTCAAGTGCTTTCCCTCCATTATTTGAAATAAACTTCACTATCTCTTTATCATCCTCACGGATATCTGGTTTTAGTTTAAAAATTTCTTCAGTATCAATTTGTTCAATTGGAGTAGTTTGTTGGTTTTGTGTTAATTTTGTAGTTCTTTGTTTAATGCGAATTATTGTTGCTATAATAGCAGATGCTACAATTCCACCAACTATAGCATATATTAGATAATTTGATTCGGGTGAAGAATTAATTGGTTCAACTGGAGTAGTGATTATTGGAGTGCTGAAAAGATAATTAATTTCAGTTTCACCACTTGGTAGGGTTAATTGGTTTTGATCATTGATTAATTGCATATCAATAGGGAGATTTGTCATACCAATTATTGCCGAATTTTTTGGAAACAGTAATGTAAAATCAGAAGGAGAATCTAGTGAAAATGTCCAAACTCTACTTTGTTTAGATACTAAATCATGAATATCATATTCTATAAAAATTACAGATGAAGCAAATGTTTCAATTAAAACAGAATTTCCTCTAATTTCATGGTTAAGTAAAAATCCATTTTCATTTATAGTTACAAAATTATCAATAGTACTCCCAAACAGATTAAGTTCATAATCAATAGATAATGGATCTACATCAATTTCAGTAGTAACATGAGTAGTTCCATCGGGGTAAATCATAAGATCAAGATTTCTAGGAGAACCAAATGAGGACTGAATTGGAATTAGTGCTAATACAATAATCAAACTAGCTACCAAAAGAGGTATCCTGGTCATTGTATCAATTATACCATCAGTCCTTACAAAAAGCATTCCATCTTCTCGAAGAAACTTTTTCCTATGAGTTTGTATGATTTCAGCATTCATATGATCAATACCTTAGATTCATGGTTTCTACTAATCCCTGAAATCTCTTAAATTCCTGAAAGAATTCTAGTCCTTTTTCAGTTATTTGGAAGATTCTATTTCTGCCATTTCTGACTGATTCTACTAAGCCTGCTTCTACCAATTTTTCACATTTGTCTAATACTGCGTAATGAGAAAGATTTGCCTTTCGAGAGATTGCAGATACTATGATTCCATCACGACCACCATTAGCGGTAACGTCTAAGATATCACCCATTATGCCCATTTCGGATCTGTATTGTTGTTTTGACATGCTAAAGTATAGAATTAATTAGTTAATTAGGGACATTCTGAAACTCTATAGCGGAACACATAGCGGAACAGTGTTCCAGCTCAAAAAATACCCAAAATTATAGATTTTTAATGATTTTGACTAAAAAAGTAATATTAAGAGATTTTGTAACGTGAAAAATTTTGGTTTCTCTTTTAATTGATTAAAATCATTCATAAGGTCAGCTTTGGGATTAATAGAAACCTTTTATTCTTATTTTAGAAAGGAAATCATAAAATGTTTGATAAGTATAGAAATAATGAAGGAGAAGAAATGGAAAAAGAAAGAATAGAGGAAAATTCCAATGTCGAGGAATCAACAGAAACAATTGTTGAGTCTACTAGTCAAATTGGAATTGGAGAATTAATGGGGAAACGTGCAAAATTAGAAGAAGCAATAGATTATGTCGGTTTAATGATTAAGAATCTTAAAGATAAGAGAACTTTACTTGAAAAAGATATTGAAGAAGAATCAGTCGATATTAAAAATCTCAAAGAAAAACTTCAAAAAGTAAGTGAATACATTGATGAAGAAAATAGAGGAATACAAGAACTTGCTAATAAGAGAAAACAAGTAGAGACTGAGGCTGATGAAGTAGGCATAATAATCAATAATCTGAATGATAAACTTTCAGGAGTGGATAGAATTATTGATGATGAAGGTAATAGAGTTAAGAGAATTAAAGAATCTAGAGATCCTATAGGAAATTAAAAACTTTAGAATTAAAGAAATTTTGCTGTTGTTTCTTGACTAGTATTTGGTACTGAAGGGAACATTTGACCAGTAGAACTTTCAGCTACTGCAGCAGCTTCTTTTAGAATACTTTCAGATTCAGCATTTGTAGATTCATTCATACCAAATGAAGCATCACTTGAGAAACTCTCAGTCATAAATCCACCAAGCATTTCTGCCATCTGACCAATCTCTTGTTCTGCTCCAGGCATTACTTTCCCTAGAGATGATTTGAGATTCTTCATCAAGTCCATAGTTGGCATGATAGCTACTACTGAATCTCCAAGATCGTTGAATGTTGTTAGTCTTAATTCAATTCGTTCTAATGCAATTCTAGCACCACTCATAATTTTTGTAACTTTTCTAACTTCAGCTAATTCATTTCCTAAAACTTTACTTGTATGAGTATCATGTGTTTGTGTTGCAACAACTATTCTTTGGAATAATATTGTATCACGCTCTTGTAAACTAGCAAGTAATGTATCTAATTTGTTAATTTGTAATTGTAATTTTTTAATTCCAGTTTGAACTCTTGGTTTTAGAGCACCTTTAGGTCTAAAAGTATCACTAAGTTTATCACCAATTCCTGGTTTTACTGGTTTTGTCCATTTTTTATCAAGACTAGGCATGAATTTGTTTTAAGAAAATGTACTTAATTTCGGGTGTAAAAAATGCTTAACAGTACGTAAACTTTAGTTAGCTAAAATTGAAAACGGAACCAAAAAGTGAATCTCACTAGATAGAAGTCTATTCGGATCCATTGAAGAATTTTAATACAAATTAATCTCTCTCAAATTTATGAATAAAAAAAGTATTGGGATTTTGATAATTTTGATTGTAACGGTTTTGGGCGTATCTATTTTAATGAATTCTGAAGAAAAAGATGACAGTGTTGTATTTCATATAACTTTAGCAGATCCTGAACTGTATACTAATGGAATTTACACAAATAATTTTACAATTGAATCTGGCACATATTTTTTTAGATTTGTCCCAAATGGAAGTAGTCCCGAAATCTTATCAATAAAATTAAGTGGTCAAAATTATAGTTTTATAGAAAATTTTAATCTGAAAGGTATACCACATGAATCAGAAACTTCAAAATATTTTACATGGGAATATGAAGGAGTGAAA
>Ga0114996_10005425_pt1 | contig 14975 bp, 9 predicted proteins | sample ArcticOcean_MG_C_4_FD_87039 | JGI IMG/M metagenome (GOLD analysis project Ga0114996, IMG submission 87039) | Marine microbial communities from western Arctic Ocean - ArcticOcean_MG_CB4_134 | ecosystem: Environmental > Aquatic > Marine > Oceanic | place: Arctic Ocean: Canada Basin | collected...
ATCAGCGAGTGGCAGGAACAGCACGAGCTGCAGCCAACTGGAGCTTTCCAGTTCCAGCAGGGCGGTGTTATCTTTGCCGCCTGCCGGCTCCACGAAGGCTCCTGGATCGACGTGACGAGCGGTAATGCGGCCGTCAAAGGGGGCATCGATACGACGGTAGGCAGCCAGCACGTGGCGCCGTTTCAACTCGGATTGTTCCACCAGCCCTTGTGCTTCGGCCTGACGAACGCGGGCGGCGAATGACTCAATACTGGCTTCCACACGCCGGATGCCGGCACTCGCAGCGGCAACTGCGAACTGGGCCTCGTCCCGCTTGGGTGGTTCCAGTGCTCCGGCCTCAACCAGGCCACTGATGCGGCGCAATTCAAGCTGTCGAAGTTCCAGCAGCGCCTGCTGCTCGGCCAGCTCGGCCTGGGCCAGCTGCTGGTCGGCCTGGCGGCTCTCGACAGCTCGCAAGGCTTCCGCGACAACGTGCTGCTGTCGCTCGATATCGAGGTCCAGTTCAGGGACATGCAGGACAGCCAGTATTTCTCCCTGGACCACCTGGTCACCGATGTCAAAGGAGACCTCGCTGACGTGTCCGGCGATTCGAGAGGTGATTTGCACATGCTGGTCTCCCTCAATGGTGAAGGGGATCGAGGTGCTTCGTGCAACCGCCTGGATACGAACGGTAGCAGCCTGGACGGTCAGCGGTGTGGCGGATTGGGCTGAGGCGCCAACGGCCGGGAGTGGCTGTTGTTTCGTGCATCCGCTGGCGCTGGTCAGCACCAGGCTGGCCACGATGGCGATGGTCGAGCGGCTTAACATCGGTGTATTTCCTCTCAGCTGACGAGTGCTGTAGATTCTTCCGGGCGACGGACTGGAGTGCGTTTCAAGACCAGGTACAGGCAGGGGACGACGACCAGCGAGAGCACGGTGGCCCCCAGCACGCCGCCAATGATGGCCCGCGCCAGCGGCGCGTTGGCTTCGCCGCCCGCCAGGCCGATCGCCATCGGCAACAGGGCCAGCCAGGTTGTCAGGGAGGTCATCACGATCGGACGCAGGCGTACAATCGTGGCGTCAATAATTGCCTCGCGGACCGAGAGGCCCTCGGCCAGTCGCTGGTTGGCGAAATCGACTAGCACGATCGAGTACTCGACCACGATCCCGACCGTCATGATGATGCCCATGAATGCCATGATCGAGAGATTTGTGTCTGTCAGGGTGAGCATCACCACCACGCCAATAAATCCCAGTGGCACGGTCAGGACGATGATCAATGGATCCACAAAGCTGTTGAACTGGGCCACCATCACCAGGTAGACCAGGATCGCTGCGATCAGCAGGCCACCGGCGAATTGCTGGAACGAGTCGCGCATGGTGCGAACTTCTCCCATCAAGCGGAAGCTCATGCCAGTCCAGTCGGGGTGGTCCAGTTGGTACAGTGGGCCGCGATCATCCTGGTCGGCCCGCGCCAGCAAGCGGGCGTCGCCGTCGATTGCCTGTTCAATCCTGTTGACGACCGAGCCGATGTCATACCCGGGCAGGACGTTGGCGTAGATGTCGGTGACACGGGTGATATTGCGATGGTGGATAACGGCCGGCCCCGAGGTCTTGCGCAGCCGGGCCACGTTACCGAGCCGCCGTGGCCGATCCCAGTTGCCTTCCAGGGGGATATTCAGCAGCGTTTCCGGGCCGGTCCGCAGCTCGTCACTGAGATCTTCCTCGCGGTACTGGACGCCGAAGAAATAGTGGTTGCCCTTGTTCTTGTCGATCCAGAAAGTGGGTTCGAAGTTGATTGTGCTGTTGGTCGCTGCCACCAGGTTTTTCATCACGTCGGCCGGCGTGATTCCTTGCCTGGCTGCCAGCTCCCGGTCCATTTCAACTTCCAGCACCGGGTAGTCAATTCGCTGGGCAATCCGCACGTCGACCGTGCCCGCCACCGATGCGATCTTCTCGCGGAGGATGCCTGCCAGCCGTTGGGCGTCGGTCAGGTTCGAACCCTGGACCTGGAAGTGGATCGGTGAGGGTTCTCCCATATTCAGAGCAGCCGTCAGCATGCCGCCGGTGTCAAAGGCGAATTCGATATCCGGGAATCGTTGCTTTAGTATCGACCGCAGTCGCTGCACGTGGTCGAAGACCGAGTGCTTCCCTTTCAGCTGGATCAGCAGGAAGGAGTCCATCGATCCTGAGTTGGGAGTGTAGGCAGCGGGCCAGTCCATCAGTACGCCGATATTGGAGATCAGCATGCGGAGGTCTGAGCTGGGATGCTGTTCCGTGTTCGGATCGGGGTCCGGCTGTCCGATGGCCGCGATGATCTCCGCTTCGACCAGGCTGATCTGTCGCTCGGTTTCCTCGATCCGTGTGCCGGAACGGAGCCGAGCTGTGATTGTGATCTGGCCGGCGTCGACGGTCGGGAACAGCTCCTGGCCCATGTGATTCGTCATCCACCAGCCGGCCACCAGCAGTGCCCCGCCAACGGCCAGGATGACCACGTAGCGAGCATTCAGGATGACTTCCAGGCTGTTGCTCAGCAGCCGCTGCCGGCGGCCCGGTGTCTGGGCCTGTGAGCCCTGCGAGGGACGTAACAGGCGGGCGCAGAAGGCGGGTACCAGCGTGATCGCGATCACGAATGAGGCGATGATGGCGATGCTGGCGGCGATTGCCAGGGGCGTGAAGAGGAACCGAGCGAGGCCCGAAAGGAAGACGACCGGGAAGAAGACGATGGCGAATGTGATCGTGGCAACCATGATCGGCATGGCCACTTCCTGGGTGCCGCGGATGGCAGCCTGGTGTGGTGGCACGCCGGCCTGGACGTGCCGGCTGATGTTCTCGACCACCACGATCGATTGATCGACGAGGATGCCGATCGCCAGGGCCAGCCCTCCCAGCGTCATGGCGTTGATTGAGTCGCCGGTAAAGTAGAGACCGAAAATGGCGGTCAGGACAGCCAGCGGAATGGCCATCACGATCACGATCGTGAGTCGTAGGCTGCCCAGGAACAGCAGCACGACGAGGCCAGCCAGACCGGCACCCAACAGGGCTGCCAGCTGCAGGCTGTAGATACTCTGCCGCACACCGACTGACTGGTCCATGGCAACTTCCAGTACCAGCGATTCCATCTTCGGGTCCTCGGCCCGCTCGGTCTTGAGTCGCTGTTGGATTGTGCTCAGCTGGCCCCGGACCTGGTCCATGATCTCGATCGTGTTGGCACCGGGTTGGCGATAGATCGGGATGTAGACCTGTTTGCGACCGTTGATCCGCACGATGTTGGTTTGGATCTGGGAGGCATTTTCGACGGTACCGATGTCTTTCATCAGGACCGTGACGCCCCGCTCGTCGACCTTGATCGGCGTCTGGTTGAGTTCTTCGACCCGTTCCGGAATGGCGTTGGTGAATATTTGCAGGTCCTGCGTGCCAATCTTGATACTGCCGGCCGGTATCAGCACGTTTTGCTTGAGCAGTGCCCGCTGGACATCCATCAGTGAGAGGCTGTGTGCGGCCAGCTTGTCGGGTTCCACGTAGGCCAGGATACGGCGCAGCTTGCCACCGTAGACGGCGGGTGCAATCACCCCGCTGATCGATTGCAACTTGTTCCGTAACTCGTAGTAGGCAATGTCATACAGTTCTTGCTCGTCCATCTGATTGTTGGAGACGACGACCAGGCAGAGCGGGACCGATGCGGTGGGGTCAAAGGGCATGATCATCGGTGGGATCGTGCCGGGCGGCAGGTAGAACATGTCGCTCATGGCATAGCTGGTCACCTGGGCCATGGCGGTGTCCATCGAGATGTCTTCGCGGAAGAAGTCTTTGACGATACAGACACCCTGCATCGCTTTGGCTTCCTGGTGCTCGATCCCGACTGACTGGCCTGTCCAGCGTTGCAGGCGGCTCATGATGTCCTTTTCCATCACCTCCGGCGGCATGCCGGGGTAAAAGGTGACGATCTGGACGGCGGGCGTATTGAATTGGGGCAGCAGGTCAGCGGGGATGCGGCTGTAGGTATAGCCACCCAGCACGACGACCATCAGGGCCATCACGACGGTCAGCAGTGGTCTTTGAACTGCGATTCGAATCATCGTTTTTACCGGCGAACCGGGGTCTTGGGAGGTCATTGCTGGCGCACTGGGGGCGCAGAAACCTGTTACGTCTTTCGGCCCTGGGATGCCGGCATAACCAGCAAAACCGGCAGACTTTACCTATTTTTCCTCGTTCGCCAACTCCGCCGTCCGCTTGAAGCTGACGGAGGTGCGCGGGTACGATGTCAACAACAGCGGAAGTGCTTGCACACCTGGTGGTGGCCGCGGTCTTCAAAACCGTTGAGCCGTACGTGAACCGTACGGTTGGTGGGTTCGATTCCCATGCACTTCCGCCATTTTTATGCGCGGGCAAGGATGTACCCTGCTGCCATTCCGCCATTGGCGGACAGGAAAGAAGTTTGAGCGATCAATCGTGCGTGCAACCGACTGCGGATCGCAGTCGGGTACAGCTGATAATCTGTGGGTGGGGTCTTCGGCAGCAGCGGTGGCGAGTGGTTATGATTGAGCCACGAGGAAGCTGCTATTTGTGCCCTCGAGAAACTTGGTGGCACTGCTAAGAGTTGGAACTCTTTCGCTGAACCTCATTTAACACTTTCGTTTTTCCCCATCTGACACGAGATAGGAGAGCATCATGCCGGAACAGGAGATGAGGGAATCGGACCGACTGAAGGCCCAAAAGAGAAAGTCTATGAGGGCCATGACATTCGTCTTGGGCGTCCTAATATGCTTTGCAATCTTCTCTGCGACATCCGGCCTGGGATTCTGGAACAAAGAGCCTTTCGGAGTTCACTACGTATTCCAGAGGGTTGAAGCCAATACTTATGGCATTATTTCGTTGGCAATAGTTTGCGCTGTCCTCTTATATCGAACGCGGGGTGGGATAGCCCGGTAGCTCGTGGGAACTCCGACTCGGCGACGCGAGTCGGCCACAGCTGACACCACGCTTCACTCAATTCCTGCCGACTGCGGATGTACCCTGCTGCCATTCCGCCATTGGCGGACAGGAAGCCAGCTCGAGTGATCAACCGTGCGTGCAACCGACTGCGGATCGCAGTCGGGTACAGCTGAAGCGTAGACACCCGTTAGATTCAGCCTTCAGGCAGTTCGATGCCGAATTCTGCGGCCACCTGTTGGACGAACGGCTTGTACTTCGCAGGTACTCGGTCGTGCCAACCCGACAGGTAGTGCTGGAACGAAGCATTCTCTTCTTTCGGTCCGAGATTGATGTACCGCAGTGCTTGCCACGCGGACGGCGTCTTCTCAAACATTGGCAGCAATTTCACAGCCATGTAACCATTCAAGTCGCGCTGGTTGGCGTTCTCTTCGAGTTCCGCTTTGTGCTTTTGATAAAACTCGGAGACGGGGTCCGTGCGACCGTCGTAGGTCTTGATTCTGTCAGCTGCATAGCCTGACAGGGCCGATGCGTAGGACGTCCAGTTTGGATACGGAGCTTTGGTTTTCCATTCCACAGCCATTCGCCTGAGCGCATACAGCGAGGCACATTCACAGAGCGTTTCCTCAAACCAGAGCTGACGATTTGGGACGTTGCGGAAATTGCAGATGATGTGACAGAACTCGTGGGAGAACTGGTAAGCACACTGTGCCCAGGCATTCTCGCTGGTATCCAGTTTCACAACGAACTCGTTCTCTTTGCCTCGCTGAAACAAGCTGATGGGGCCGCTCTGTGAACGCCGTACGAGGATCGGTGCCAGCGTATCGTCAGCCAGTTGCGACCAGATAGTTCCGGCGGAAGAGAGGCACACTTTGCGCATGTCCTCCAGTTCCGAGCCGCCCCAATCACCGGGCAGCACGACGATCCGTAGTTCTTTCGCGTCGCCCGTCTGAGGACTACTGGCTCTCGGCACGGACTCCAGCACGCGCCGAATGTTGGCGATCGTCTTGCGGAGTGCCCGATTCTCGGCTTCCAGCTCCGTGATTCGCTGCTGAAGTTGACTTTCGTCATCGCCTGCGGTCACCGTCTGACCCCAGGCAAGTGATGCAATCGCCAGGATCGCCGCAGAGAGCATCAGGATTCCGCGAGATCGGAGAAGTTGCCTCCGTTCTAAATGTTCGTTCAGATCGACTACCAATTTACTCGCTCCAATTCGGGTAACGTTCAGGGAGTGCTCATTGATACTAACGGCTCTCCCTGCGTATTGCCAAATGAGAAAAATCCAGGCTATCCGTTGCCGCTCTCGTGCTGTTCAACTACATCCGGTCGTCTCTCGACAACGTGCAGTACGTTCCACTCGGTTACACCACGAGCTCCCCTCTTCCCTCCTCCCCTTGTTCTTCGCGCTTGTCTCTCCGAGCCTGTTGGATGATAATTGCGAGAGATCAGCGAAATCTGCCGACAACAGAATTAGACCTGCTGGAACTTACCAACTTTCCCGCTTCCTGGGACACCTGGATGCACGACATTTTCGGCTACAACCCGCGACTTGAAGAGAGCCTGCTGCAGAGGCGCGACCTGCTGCGGATAGGATCACTCTCCATTGCGGCGACTGCCCTGCCCGGCTCGCTGCTGGCAGGACGCCGTGCCCCGCGTGGTACGGCCAAGAGTGTGATCATGCTCTGGATGGCCGGAGGCGTGACACATATCGACTCTTTCGATCCCAAGCCAGATGCGCCGGTTGAGGTCCGTGGTGTACTGACCGATCAAGCTACCTCGCTCGCCGGTGTCCGCTTCTGTGAAACCCTGCCACAGCTTTCTCAGGTGGCGCACAAGCTGTCGATCCTGCGCAGCTACTCCCACGACAGCAACGACCATCTCAAGAGCCAGGCCTATACGCTCTCGGGACGCAAGGTAACCAACGCCCAGCTGTTCAGCGAACCGAATATCGGCTGCATCGTATCTCAGCAGCGGGGACCGAGTAACGGCTTGCCCGGCTATATCGCCATCCCCGGGATCACCCGGCCCGGTCCTCCTCCCAACAACCTGTTTGTCAGTGGCTGGCTCGGCTCGGAGTACCTGCCGTATTGCCTCGGTGGAGTTCCGTCCGAACCCGATTTCACTGCCAGTGACAAGCTGGATGATCCACCGTCGGAACTGGAAGATGACCTTACGCCCCGCTCGCTGGCACTCAGCGAGGAGATGTCACAATCCCGGCTGCAGCGCCGTGCCGGCCTGCGAGACCAGCTGGACCGCACACTCCGGCGGCTCGACAACAGCCAGCAACTGGCAGCCCTGGAAGGGAAGTACCAGGGGGCCCTGCGGTTGTTGATGACTCCCAGTATTCGTGACGCCTTTGATCTGAACGGTGAGTCCGAGGGCTTGCGCCAGCAATACGGACGCACCAAACTTGGCGGACGCTGCCTGATGGCCCGCCGCCTGGTGGAAGCCGGTGCTCGCTTTGTGATGGTCGACTATGGCTATGATTCGGACTACGGCAACATCTGGGACAACCATAATGCCCCCTCACAGAATCATCCGCCGATCCAGCAGATGGTCAAGCGAGGCTACCACCTGGCTGGCATGGACCGGGCCTTTGCCGCCCTCATCAATGACCTCGACGATCGTGGCCTGCTCGATTCGACGCTGGTAGTTTTCCTGACTGAATTCGGACGGACACCACGAATCAACAAGGCCGGCGGCCGCGATCACTGGGGTGCAGCCGGGTCGCTGTTCTTTGCCGGCGGTGGTGTCAAACGAGGTCAGGTGGTCGGCCAGACCGATGGCCAGGCGGCCGAGCCGATAACGCATCCCTATACGCCGGCCGATGTGGCCGCCACGATGTACTCCGCACTGGGAATCGATTCGCGTGGCTGGATTATGGATATCCAGGATCGACCACGGCAAATCCTTGAGCATGGACGAGCTATCGGTGAGTTGTTTTAGGGCTCGGCCCGATCTAGCCTTTTCTGCCAGTGCCCCTGATTCGAGATCGTCGTCATGATGCTTGTTGCCGAGGTGGTCCTGCTGAGTCCCATCCTGGACTGGCTGCTGATAATCGCAGTCGGCCTGCTGGCCTTGATGTTCCTCGTCGCGCCCCGTGACATAACCCGCCAGCAGCAGCTGCCCCAAGTGGACGAGGAGCCAAATCCGCTGGAGGTTGCCTACCTCAGGCGGCAGTCATCGGGTGTGATTGAGCTGGTTATCTATGACCTCGTTGAAGCGGGCCAGCTGGAAGTCGTCGAGGACGATCAGGATGAAGAATACTGGGGGATGCAGCAGGTCGCCGGGAGCACTCCGCCGCCAGTCACCGACGAGAGTGACGACGAGGGGGAGTTCGAGAGTGACGACGAGGGGGAGTTCGAGAGTGACGACGAGGGGCCAGGGGCGTTGACGCTCGAGACCGTCGAGATGGCGGCGCGGCGCATGGCCTACGACTATTTTGACGGGCCCAAGTTCCCTCGCCAGGCACTGGCACTCAACGCCGGGTTACGGTCCTTCGTTGGCCGACTTGTGTTGCCCGTTCACCAGCGACTCATGCAGCGGCGGTTGATGTCTGCGGTTGCCAGCGGAAAAGGATGTGCTGCCGGCTGCCTGTTGTTATCGAGCATCATTACGGCGGTCGCTTTCCTGATCGGCAGCTTCGTGATGTTCGCCACCCGCGCTTTCCAGGGTGGGGACGTTTGGCCATTGTTGATCCTGGTCGCGGTACTGCTGATGCTGCGAGTCGGCATGTCGGTCTTCAAACCGCGTGTGACCCGGATCCTGCGATTCCTGCGGCCACGAACCAGTTGGGGTGAACGCTACCTGGAGGAACTGGAAGACCGCTTCTTTGACATGCTGCCACCCCCCTCCGACGCCAACGGTAACGGGAATGGCCAGCAGGGACTTGCCCTCGACCGCCTGCCCCAGGATCAGCGTCAGACGCTGCAGCGACTGGCAGTGGCAGTCTTCGGTTCCTGGGTGCTCGCTGGCGGGCCATTCCAGGACGTGGCTTACTACCTGGGGACAGCCGACCCGGAGCCGACGGAGGCTGACGGAGCCGATCAGGCCGATGGGGCCGATGGGGCTTGAGGTCCGGCGGGACGCTTGATACTGGTTGCCCGGGGTGGTCCTCGCGTCTGCCGCCGCCTGCTATCGCGTGGGGGGTGGGAAAATGACGGCTCGCCCTGCTTTCACCGCTGTAAGGCCTATATCGAGGCGGACGGGAAAGCTCGCCTGGGATACCAATCAGCGTCGACGTAAAGGGCATTCTGATCCCTGCCAGGGCGAGAATTTCGACTACCTGTAGTGGCTGTAACAGTTAAACAGGTCTCGAGTTGTTGATACCGAGCTGCTGGCAGGCTGACGGTTTGATGATTCCTGTATGGCGTGTTACTCTGAACCCCGTGGCACCCATGTTCCACCCCCACCCCAAGTGGTCGCTCACTTGATCCCGCCTCTCTGAATGTGACCTGCGACCGCCTGCTGAACAGCTTGTTCCGAGGTAAGCTCGAACGTGAATTCTGACGATCACCACGTACCGAAGAAGTCCGAGCGTAGGCTGCTCTCTGATTGCCTGCGTTACTGGTCTTTCCATGCGCCGGACAAGCTGGCCTACAGTTACCTGCTCGACGGCGAATCGGACGAGGCGCCGATCACCTACCAGCAGCTGGACGAACAGGCCCGAGCGATCGGGGCTGATCTGCTTGACCGCGGGATGCAGGGTGAGCGACTGCTGTTGTGTTTTCCGCCTGGCCCGGAATTCATCTCGGCATTTTTTGGCTGTCAGTACGCTGGCGCCACGGCCGTACCCGCTTTCCCACCCCGTCGGAATCGAAAGACAACCCGGATTGAGGCGATCGCGGCGGATGCCAAGGCCAAGCTGGTGCTCACGACCGAGAGCGTTCGCAAGCGTATCGAGGGCCAGCTGGAGCACGCTCCCAGCCTGGCTCACATCGACTGGATGGCGACCGACGAGATCTCACTGGAGCTGGCCAGCGATTGGCAGATGCCCGACATTTCGCCCACCGACCTGGCGGTACTGCAATACACATCCGGCTCGACCGGCACTCCCAAGGGAGTCATGCTGGCACACGAAAACGTGCTGCACAATTCCAAGCTGATCAGCGACGCTTTTGGGATGGAGTTGCAGGACGGTCCCGGCGCGTCCTGGTTACCGATGTACCATGATATGGGACTGGTGGGTGGCATTCTGGTACCAATGTATGCCGCCAATTCCAGCTACATGATGTCACCGATGGCATTCCTGCAAAAGCCGGTTCGCTGGCTGCGAGCCATCAGCAAGTACAGGGTTTCGACCACTGGCGGACCCAACTTTGCCTACGACCTCTGCGTCCAGCATGTCAGTGAAGAAGATATGGAGGGCCTGGACCTCTCCTGCTGGACATTGGCCTACAACGGTGCCGAACCGATCCGGCCAGCCACGCTGGATAAGTTCGCCGAGAAGTTCGCTGCAGTCGGATTCCGACCCGAGACGTTTTATCCCTGTTATGGAATGGCCGAGTCGACGCTGATGGTGACGGGCAGCAAGCGTGGCATCCTGCCGACGCGACAGTCCTTTGACGATCAGTCGATGCATGAACATCATGCGGTTTCGGTGAGTCCTGATTCGACATCGGCCCGCACACTTGTCGGCTGTGGTCGCGTACTACCAGGCGATGATATGGTGGTGGTGGATGCTCAGACCAACCGCAAGACAGCGCCTGGCCGCGTCGGCGAAATCTGGGTCCATAGCAAGAGCGTCGGTCGCGGCTACTGGAATCGAGTGGAAGAGTCGCAGCAGACTTTCGGTGCCAAGCTGGCAGACAGCGACGGCGGACCGTACCTGCGAACAGGCGATCTGGGATTCATGAGCGACGGTCAGCTGTTTGTGACCGGGCGACTCAAGGACCTGATCATTATCCGCGGTGTCAATCGATACCCGCAGGACATCGAATTGACAGTGGAACAGTCCAGTACTCGTCTGCAGGCCGGAGCTGTCGGTGCTTTCTCCGTCGATGTCGACGGTCGCGAACGGCTGGTGATCGTCAGCGAGGTGGGGCGAACCCGTTCCAAGGACTGGTCCGACTTGATCCTCAAGATTCGCAACGACGTAACAGCTGAGCACGACCTGCCACCCGACGCCATTGTGCTGGTTCGATTCGGTTCGATTCCCAAGACATCCAGCGGCAAGATCCAGCGGCATCAGTGTCACAATTGTTTCATCGAGGGCAGCTTGCGCGTGATCGCCCAGTGGTATGGCTGGCAGGACGAACAGGTGCCAGACGCTGCTGCGGATGAGACCACGACCGAGTTGATCGTTGAGGGAACGGAAGTCGAGGCAGCCATTGCCGAGACCGTTATCGACCATGTCAAGGCGATCGCCCGTGAGCGGGCCAAGTCGGTCGACCTGGAGACGAATATTGTCACTGACCTGGGTCTTGATTCGCTCGAACGACTACAGATCGCCAACTCGCTGGAAGAGACATTCCGCGGCCGCTTCCCGGAGGAGGTGCTGCAGGAGGCCGAGACGATCCGCGACGTAACACTGGCCATCCAGCAGTACTTCGGTAGCGATGCTGTCCCAACTCGAAGGATTGCCGGCGAGGAACAGTCGATCACGATCAGCCGTGACAGCCAGACGGCGGTGCCCGAGGAAGACTACCTGATCAGCAAGTTCCCAGAATACCTGCGTTTCAAGCAGAACATGAAGCTGCTCGACAGTGCCAGCCTGCCGAATCCATTCTTCACCGTTCACGAGGAATTGACTCGTGACACGACGGTCATTGACGGCCGCCGGATGTTGAGCTTCGCGAGCTACAACTATGTCGGTATGTCAGGGGACCCACGGGTCTCGCAGGCTGCCCGGGAAGCGATCGACAAGTACGGGACGAGTGTCTCGGCGAGTCGACTGGTGTCGGGTGAAAAGACGATTCATGGTGAGCTGGAGCAGGCCATCGCCGACTTTATTGGGGTCGAGTCAGCGATCATGTATGTCGGCGGCCATGCTACCAACGAGTCGACGATCGGCCACATGATGGGGCCGGGCGACTTGATCGTGCATGACGCGCTGGCTCACAACAGCATTATCCAGGGAGCGATTCTCTCTGGCGCACGGCGTCGGCCATTCGCCCATAACGAGTGGCAGGAGCTGGATGCGATCTTGCACGAAGTGCGACATGAGTATCGTCGCGTCCTGATCGCGGTTGAGGGTGTCTACAGCATGGACGGAGATTACCCTGACCTGCCCCGCTTTGTCGAAGTCAAGGATCGCCATCGCGCCCTGTTGCTGGTCGATGAAGCACATTCGATTGGCACCATGGGGACGCACGGACGTGGTATTAGCGAACACTTTGAGATGGACCCAACCAGCGTGGAGATGTGGATGGGGACACTCAGCAAGTCCTTCGGTAGCTGTGGCGGATATATCGCCGGCTGCAAGGAACTTGTCGAGTACCTGAAGTACACGTCGCCGGGATTTGTTTACAGCGTCGGAATTCCACCGGCCAATGCAGCTGCCGCTCTGGCTTCGCTGCGATTGCTGGAAGAGGAACCCGAGCGTGTGGCGACCGTTCAGGCTCGCTCCCGCCTGTTCCTTAAGGAAGCCCGGCGGCTGGGTCTGAACACCGGCATGAGTAACAACACTCCGGTGATTCCGGTCATCCTCGGTAACTCACTGCACGCCCTGCAGCTCTCACAAAAGCTGTTTGATCGAGGCATCAACGTCCAGCCGATTCTCTATCCGGCGGTGGAAGAGTCTGCAGCTCGGCTGCGTTTCTTCATCACCTCCTGCCATAGCGAAAACCAGGTGGTCGGCACGGTGGCAGCTGTTGCCGAGGAACTTGCCAGTATCGATCCAGCCTACCTGTCGCCGGCCGAGAGTGGCGAGACGGCTGAAGTTGAGCAGCCGACCATAGAACCGCCTGCGGCAAGTTAGCGGTCAGTCGGCCAGCGGCAGATCCTTCGTCAACGCAGTAACTGCCTGCGCGGTAAAGCCGTCATTTCAGGTCGACTCGCCAGCCTCACCAGGCTGGGGCCGATCGAGAATCCTCCGACTCGGCGACGGCAGTCGTCCACAGCTGAGGCCAGATCGTTGGCCATGCCCAAGCAGGGATTATTGATCTTGCCTTCAAACCGGCCTGTCGACAGAATGGCTCGATCCTCGGAGGCTGACCGTTGCCCCTGGGACATTCGTGGTCAATGGCTGTGAATGACGAACCACTTGAGCGAAGGGGTGATGACTTGCTGACCGAAGCCGAAGTACAGCGTAGCTATAGCCAACTCATTTACCGCCGTGATATCGACGAGGCCACATTTGATGAGGCCGAATTGCTGGTTGAGGAATTGCGGCCGGAAAGCCCACTTCGCCTGCGGCTCCTGAGGGAGCTGGAGGAATTGCGGCAGCTCCGTCGCCAGGCCTGACCACGCCTGCTGGTCCCGGCCAGCAGATTCAGCTTGATGCTAACGGTTCAGCGTGGCACCGAAAGTGAAGCCGAAGGCTTGCAAGTCCTCGTCATTGGACGAGATGAAGTTGCCACGGCCGATACCCCGGCCAAAGTCGAGCATTTCAAAGCCGAAGCGTAGCGAGAAGTCACGGGTCAGCTCATAGGCCGCTTCGACTCGAAGTTCACCACCTACCACGAATTCCGTCTCGTAGGCGTAGGTGTTCGTCTCTTCAATTCGCTCGCTATCAACGTCGCTTTCGTTACCGACGTCGACGTCGGTCAGGACTCGCTGACGATTCTGGTGGTAGTTCTGGAAGTTGCCCATGATGAATAACTTCAATTCGGTCGAGATCAGCCAGCGACCACGCTTGTTGTACCAGCGAGCACCGATTTGGCCGCCAACCATGTTGTTGGTGAAAGCGGTGCGGTCGGAAATCAACTCTTCAAATTCTGCATCTTCGGGCGCCGGGCCATCGGGATTATTGGGGTCGGGAAGCAGTGGCACCGGTACACCATCTTCGTCATAGCGGAAGTAGTCGTCGCCCTTGAAGAAGTCGACGAACTGGGCATAGCGAAAACCGATAAATGGTTCGACGATTCGGCCCGAGGTGCTGGCCTTCCAGCGGAACGTCTTGTTGACTTCAAAGTTCGAGAACTTGCCCACGTTGAGGCTGTCAAAGAGGAAGTAATCCCGGGCTCCTGTAATACGGTTGTTGTTGTCCTGGGGAGGATCAAGTGCCTCATCCTGGGGTGCACCCTCCACGGAACGGTTGTTTCGCTCCTGGCGGATCGAGTTGCTTTTATGTGGGCCGTCGATTGTCATCACCGAGAAGTACCAGCCGTGGTCCTCGTGGGTCATGTAGCCAAAGTCGTATCGGCTACCCCAGGTCCGGTCACTCTGGCGGCCACTCTCTTCGGCCTCCGGACGCGTGACGTGCAGATTGGTCTTGTCGTAAGCAAAGAACCAGCCGTTGTTGGGAATGAAACCACTGACAAAATCGTTTGTTTGCAGCGGGGAAAAGAACTGGTAGTCCCGGTGAAACGAGCCAGGTTCGATATCCACCAGCGGTAGGACATGTTGTCCACGACTAGTTGCTGTCAGCATAAGCAGGCCGATCAAAGCCAGCATTGAAGTTCGGATATGCCGGATGAGCATGTTCAAGTTCCCGTCATTTGTCTCGGGGCTGCGCATTAATAGCAAGACGCCACGTCACCTGAACGCAGCCTGCCTGCAGATTCACATTGCCGGTAATATCGGATGTGCCGGTCGTATGAATTGAGCAAGATCGGTAATCCTTGACGAAAAAAGAGACCCTGGCCTGGAATGCTCTGTAAAGCTGGGTAAGCCGCGGGCCCCAGGTTGCCGACTGCCACCCCATTGTTGCCCGCCGGAAACCATCTCGCGTATACTTGGGGCACGTTCATCGGACAGTGCGACGCCTGCCTGACCCTCTCATCACCCACTGGGAACTCAAATCCAATGCAACTCTCTCGACCAATCTCACGATTGTGCCTGGCGATCGGCTGTCTGGGCCTGCTGGGCCTGATCATGAACGCACGGCAGGCCGATTCACTGCGCGCCAACGAAGCGCTTCAGGACAAGGCTGACAAGCAATCCGAGCAGAGCACAAAGCAGAA
>Ga0114996_10005427_pt1 | contig 14973 bp, 6 predicted proteins | sample ArcticOcean_MG_C_4_FD_87039 | JGI IMG/M metagenome (GOLD analysis project Ga0114996, IMG submission 87039) | Marine microbial communities from western Arctic Ocean - ArcticOcean_MG_CB4_134 | ecosystem: Environmental > Aquatic > Marine > Oceanic | place: Arctic Ocean: Canada Basin | collected...
CGGCCAGGCGGTTAGCTATAGTGGAGGCTATGTAGGGACCCCCGATTGTGATACAGATACCCCTGAGGCGTGGGACATTTCAACAGGCAGTGATGAGTCAACGATTGCTATTCTTGATACTGGTGTAGATGGAAATCATCCTGAGTTTAGTGGAAGGATGGTGGATGGGTGGAACGTCATCAATAACAACAGCAATGCAACCGATGATCATGGCCATGGAACCTCATGCGCAGGGATTGCAGCGGCAGAGGGGAATAATTCAACTGGGATTGCTGGTGTTTGCTGGGATTGCCTAATCATGCCGGTAAAGGTTTTAGATAGTGGCGGCTATGGGGATGACACTGGGATATCAAATGGAATCCAGTGGGCCGCGGAGAATGGTGCGGATGTAATTAGTATGAGCTTGGGCGGTGGTGGTTATGTTAGTTACACAGAAAGTGCAGTAGATTATGCTACCGAAAACGGTGCTGTTGTTATTGCAGCCAGTGGAAACGATAATGCTGGATCTATCAGCTACCCCTCAGCCTACTCAAATTGTATTTCTGTGGGTGCTCTATCTCCCTGCAATGAAAGAAAGAACACATCTTCATGTGATGGCGAAAATTTTTGGGGAAGTAACTATGGAACTGGACTAGATTTCTTATCTCCCGGAGTTAGAATCCATACAACCACCATGGGTGGTGGCTATACATCTACATTTAATGGGACCTCATCCGCCTGCCCTCACGCAGCTGGAATCGCTGGATTAATAAAATCTGAAGCAAATAATATATCAGCCTATGATGTCAGGTCATTGATGCAACAAAGTTCAGTTGATATTGGATCTCCAGGCTTTGATACTCAGACTGCCTATGGAATAGTGAATGCATACAACTCATTATTTAATTTACTTTATAATCCAGATGCTTTTGTAGATATAGAATCAATTAATTTAGAGCTTGCCCCTGAGTCATCAACACAGGAGGTGTTTGTAATTGCGAATCTAGGTGAAACTGATTTAGAATTTAATATTGATGCAGAAGGATACTCTTGGAAAAACTCATCTGATGATAATTTTGAGTACTCCTGGATTGATATTAGTTCAGAATCAACACCAATTAATTTTAGTGATAATGACTACGCTTCAAATCAAATAGTAGAATTAGATTTCAGTTTTCCATTTTTCAATTTATTCTATTCAAGTTTAATTGTTAATCCAAATGGATGGGTTGGATTTGGAGATGATAACGCAGAGTGGGATAATACAGCGTTACCTAACCCCAATGCCCCCAAACCAGCTATAATGGGTTTTTGGGATGATCTTAACCCAATAAATGATGGAAGCACAGGAGAGGGGTATGTTTATTACCATTCTAATGATGAAAGAGTAGTAGTCTGGTTTGATAACGTTCAGCATTGGCCAACAAATTTTGAAGGCAGTGTATATGATTTCCAAATGGTTTTATACTCAACAGGAGAGATTATATTTAACTATAGAAATATGGAGGGCTATACTAATTCTGCAACTATTGGGATCCAAGATTCTTCAGGTGAAGATGGACTATTAATTAACTACAATTATTCATTAGTTGAAGATCAGTATTCAATTCTAATTCATAAAATGCCCTCATGGCTAGAGGTCTCACCGCTAGAGGGGACTGTTGCTCCAGATGATATCTCCGAGATATTCCTTGATATCTATTCACAGGGATTAGTAGCAGGAGAGTATAGCTATGATCTTCAAATTACAACCAATGATTATGAAAATTCAATTATTACCATTCCCATATATTTAAATGTACTTGAAGATTCTTGCTCAGGGTGGCCAATGGGAGATATAAATCAAGATTCTGTTCTTAACGTTTTAGATGTTACAATTTTAGTTAATATTGTATTAGGATTAATTGACACCGAAGAATGCCAACTTGAAGCAGCTGATCTAAATATTGATGGAAGCGTTAATATTCTTGATATATTAGCCCTTGTAAATATAATTTTGAGTACTAATTAAAATATTAACAAGATAGATTAGGCTTATTATTAAACTCTGGTTTAACCACAGGGTTTTTCTTTAATTCCATTAAAATTTCTTTTATTCCTCTATCAAGTTGAGTGTCGATCCCCTTTGAATAATCTTTTGGAGTTATGTCAACTTCAATATTAACATCAGTGCCGTAATTTTCTACATCCCAACCAACATCCTTAAACCAAAATGAGAATTCAGGCTGCGTTGTAATTGTTCCATCTACCAGTAAATTTCTAGGCCAGATGCCAACGACACCGCCCCAGGTTCGTTTCCCAATTAATTTTCCTATGTTCATAAGTTTAAATGAATGGCTAAAAATATCACCATCAGATCCAGCGTACTCATTAGTAATTGCAATTGTAGGGCCCGCAATAGCCTCCCCTGGATAGGATTCAGTCCCCATCCATCTTGTAATGTCATATCCAATTCGTTTCCTTGCTAATTTCTCTAGTATTAATTGAGAAACATGGCCACCCCCATTAAATCTAACATCAACAACAAGAGCATCATATTGAAGTTCTGATAGCCAGTATCTATGAAATTCAGAATATCCCCATGGACTCATATCAGGAATATGCACATAACCAACCTTACCCCCTGTTTTTTTATGAACATAGCTTCTATTTTTTTCAACCCAATCTCTGTATCTTAATTCACTTTCATTCGGAATTGTTTTTATTGTTATTGCTCTATCATTTTTTCCATTCTCATCTGCCACGGTTAATTCAATATCTTTATTTACTTGATTTACCAGATGAAGATTAGGGGATGTAGATTTATTTAATTTATTTCCTGATATTGATTTTATATGCATCCCCTCTTTTATATTAAGGCCTGGACGAAAGAATGGGGAGGTCATATGCCCGGACCAGACATCACCTTTTACAAGGTGTTTAATTCTATAGGCTTTTATCTCATCATTAAATTCTAAATCTGCCCCCAGAAGACCAATATTGTATTTTCTTTTTGGTTTATAATCTCCACCAAACTCATAGCAGTGTGAGGTTCCAAGCTCCCCTTGCATTTCCCACACTAAATCAGAAAATTCTGATCTACTTGATATCCTATTAATGAGTTTAAAGTATCTATCATGAATTTTTTTCCAATTAATCCCTGACATATTTTTTACCCAGAAAAAGTCACGCTGCAACCTCCATGCTTCAGAATACATTTGCTCCCACTCTTTAATTGGGTTAATTGAAACACGAGCTCGATCAAGATCAATTTTACCTGAATTTTGATTATAATCAGCATTAGATAAAATTTCTTTTGTTGGTGGAGAAGTTGCATTTAGCACTCTGATTATACCTTTAGATTTTACCATAATAGAATCAAGCTGAGGATAGGCAGTAAATGAAGATATGCCCGACATAAAAACCTCCTCTTTTTTTGTTTCTAAGTTATAAGACAGAATTGTTGATTTATCTGAGGAGCTAAAATCATACCAAGGGATATCACCATGTGAGCCCTCATCATTATGTGAGCTATAAAATAATTTATTATTAACAAAACTGATATTACCAAACAATCCCTCTTCAGTTGGAACAGCAATTATTCTATCTTCTATTCCTTTAAAATCAATTTTTACAGAAATTTTTTCCTTATTTTCTTTCTTTTTATTTTCATCTTCAACATCCTTAATATCTTTTATTGGCTTAGGCTGTGATTTATAAAATGGAGAATCATCATTTTTATTTAAGCAAATTAGATATGGTTTTTCTCCTCTGGGAAATCCAAGATCGAAATGAAGATTATCATACACAGGATTAAAAACCCTTGCTGAAATAAATGCTAAATATTTTCCCTTTGGATCAAAGACAGGATTATAATCTTGTAAAATAGGATTTGAGATTTTAAATTTTTTCTTATTTTTTAAATCAAATATCTTTATTCCATAAAGTCTAGAATTAAATGAGCATGAATATGCAATGTATCCCCCACATGGGGACCAATTAAAATTTGTTCCGATTGGATGTGTGCTACTTTTATCAATTTTATATAAGCTGGATTTTTTTAGATCAACTAATAATAATTCATTTCTATGATTAGAAATTACAAGTTGGTCACTTGAAGGAGAGACTTTCATGTCATAGGGCCTACCAATATTCAAATCTAATAACTTTGATTTTTTCCTTCCCTTAATAAAATGAATTTCAAGTTTTTCATCACCACTTTGATCGCTAACAAGCACAACCTTCTTCTCATCATTAAGAAATCTAGTTTTTTGATATCTGACACCATCGGATAGTCCTTGCTGATATACTGGCCCATCCCACACTCCCATAGAAAATGATTTTCCTCTAGAGACAAACGACACCATGCTCCCATTATTATTTATTGATATATCTTCAAGATAACTCTGTGGGTTTATGAATTTTCTATTTCGATTTACAAATGAGCTATTAAAATCTATATCAAGTTTATTTGATTCATTTAATCTAATATCATAGAGAAAAATATCTGCACCTGAATGATAGATGATTGTTTTTCCATCAGTGCTTGCATTCCTAACATAATATTCATCATTAAATGTATGCTTCTTCAAACTTTTCCCGCTACTAAGACAGGAGTAGATATTAGATATCCCCTCATAATCAGAAATAAAGTAGATTCGATTATCTATCCACATAGGACAAGCCATATTTCCATTTAATTTTATTAATTTTTTAAAATTTAATTTATTATCTTTGCTCAGCCATAGCTCTCCAGCTGTTCCTCCTTTGTAGCGTTTCCATCGTGCTGGATCTGCTGTGTTACGACCTAGCACTATACCAGGGTTTCCAAAACTTATGTTACTTGCTATTCCATACTTTAATAGAGTGGTTTGGCCACCCTTTCTGTTTATTTTCGCTAAACCTGAAACTCTACCAAATGGTTGCTGAAAATCTGTAGAAAAGATAATATTATCTTCATCCCATGATGCAATTCCCTTTACAAAAGCCCCATCAAAAGTTAATCGAGTTGATGGCCCCCCCTTAGAAGGCATAACATAGACTTCGTTATTGCCATCTTCCGTTCCAATAAAAGCAACCCATTCTCCATCAGGAGAGATAAGAGGAGATGAAACTTCACTTATATTTGTAGTTAGTCTAAATGCCTTTGAATTATTAATATCCACAGACCACAGATCATCTTCAGCTACAAATACAATTATTGAATTATTGATTGTTGGAAATCTATAATATCCGCTCATAATCACTCCCGCTATTTGTTTTAGGTAATAAATTAATGTCAAAATATATAAATTTTGTAATAATTTAATCATATACTTTTAAAAATATAAAATAGGATTACAATATGAGAGCACTATACCTTGAAACACTAAGAATGTTATTAAATACAGTAGTGTGTATTTTAATTTTTGGGGCAGGATTAGAGCTAGAGAGCTCCTTTTTGCAAATTATTTCTGTGGTAACGTATTTAAGTCATTTAATTGCATCCATTGAAAGAAGAACTACATGGAATGCAACAACAAAAAAAAGTGACTATAGAGAGAAGTTTCCTAAAAAATAATTTTAGAAATTTTTCTTCTAGTTACATGTTGTTATAATCAATTCCTTTTAATTTGGTTTACCAGGTTTTAATATGATTGTAGCATATGAAAATTAAATCCAAAAATCTTAGTCTTAAATATTTAAACAAATTAAAAGAGAGTATTTTTAGAATATCTCATGCTGTTCATAGTATTAATAATATTAATGAACTATACAAAGAAATTCATCATGAGGTCGCATCACTTATCCACACTAATAATTTTTATATAGCGTTACTAGATAATGAGAAGAACTCAATATCGTTTCCATATTATATTGATATATATGACCCAATTCCAAAAGAGTCGATTGAGTTGGGCACTGGGCTCACATCATTAATATTGAAATCTTTAAAACCATATTTACTAAATAAAGATAAGTATTTGCAGTTAGTTAGCGATGGGGTGGTTAATAAGCTTGGGACTCCCCCAGAATCATTTCTTGGTGTCCCACTTATATCACATGATAATAAGCCAATTGGTATTCTCGCAATTCAAAGTTACAGTAAAAAAATTATATTTAATCAAAATGATTTAGATATTTTATGTTTTATTTCAGAGCAAATTACCTTAGCGATAGAAAAATTTAATAATATTGAGCGAATTAAAAAGATTTCCAAATATGACGAACTAACGATGCTACCAAATAAAACATTATTCTTTGATATTGCATTAAAAGAAACAATTCAAAATAATAAAATTCTACTATTTGTTTTACTTGACATTGATGACTTTATGTTAATAATTGATACTTATGGTGACGATATAGGTGATAAAATTATTAAAACAATATCAATGAGATTAAAAAAACATATCGATAGCCAAGAGACTATAAGCTACTCGGGTGGAGATAAATTCAGTTTAATTTTAAAATTAGATAGACTAGAGGAATCTAATAAGCGAATAGAGAGTTTAATGGAAGCGGTACATAGGATAATAAATATAGATGGATTTAGATTTAAGATTAACTCTAGCATTGGAGTTAGTATTTTCCCTCATGACAATACTAACTTAAATAAATTGATTAGAGACTCTGAAATTGCAATGTATCATGTTAAGAATAATGGGAAAAATAATTTCAAATTCTATAAGCATTCAATGAAACAAAATCTAATGGATGAATTTGGTATGGAAATTCGTTTACGAAAGGCTATATCTGAAGAACAGTGGGAAATATATTATCAGCCTAAATTTAATTCATCAAATTTAATATATGGATTTGAAGCACTTATTCGATGGAAACATCCTGAGATAGGAATGATTTTACCACTTGACTTTATTCCAGTAGCAGAGAAATCTGATCAAATATATAAAATAGGAAAATTTGTTATTGATAATGTATGTATGCAAACAAAGGAATGGATTGATCAAGGGTATAATCTAATTGCATCTGTTAATTTATCTGCTAAGCAACTCGAACAAGATTCAATTATAATGGAAATAAGAAATGCTTTAGATTCGTCTAAATTGCATCCTAGATTTTTAGAGATCGAAATAACTGAAAGCATTATGATGAAAAATGAAAAAAAATCAATGAATACTCTAAATAAAATTAAAGATATAGGTGTATTTTTATCAATTGATGATTTTGGAACTGGGTACTCATCCTTTAATTATTTAAATGAAATGCCAATAGATACTATTAAAATAGATAAATCCTTTGTTACGGGAATTGATAAAGAAAAAGAGAAATTTAAGATTACCAATTCAATTATCAATATGGCTAATGAATTGAATATTAATGTTATTGCTGAAGGAGTTGAGACTAAAGATGAATTCAAAGCATTGGAATCTGCAAAATGCAGTAGATATCAAGGCTATTACTTTAGTAAGCCACTTACATCAAATCAATTCAAGAAGATATTATAGAATTTCAATAATGAATTATTTAAAGAGAATAATTTATCTTGGGATACTATTAAATATTCTAATCAGTCAAGATCTTGGCTATAAAACAATAGCTTCTGGATTCAAAAAACCACTTTATTTAACGAGTCACGTTACTGAGTCCAATATCCTATTCGTTATTGAGCAAAGAGGAATAATTTGGAGTTTAGTTGATGGAAAGAAGGAGAAGAATCCTTTTTTAGATATCAGAGATAGGGTCCATACCCCTGTCTTTCCAGGTGATGAGAGAGGCCTTTTAGGATTTGCCATGTCACCATACTACGGTGAAGATAAGTTTATCTATGTTAATTATGTAAGCAATAATGGCGAGACAGTTATCTCAAGGTTTAAGGAGGGATTAGAGGAAATATTAATTTCATTTCAGCAGCCCTATTCAAATCACAATGGTGGAATGCTGGAATTTGGGCCTGATGGCTATCTATATATATCGGTTGGAGATGGAGGAAGCTCGGGTGATCCCCATAATAACGCTCAAAATCTAAGTAATCTCTTCGGTTCAATCCTTAGAATTGATGTTGATACAGCATCTGGATACAAAATTCCCCATTCTAATCCATTTGTAGGTTTGAAAGATATAAAAGAAGAAATATGGGCATATGGCATCAGGAATGCATGGAGATTTTCATTTGACAAATTAACGGGGGATCTTTATATCGGAGATGTTGGACAAAATTCCTGGGAAGAAATTAATTTTCAATCTGCATCATCAAGTGGAGGAAAGAACTATGGGTGGAATCACTATGAAGGAGACAGTATTTTTAATGAAGAAGAGGAGATTGACAATGTTACCATGCCAATATACGTGTACCCCAATAACGCGAATATAGTGAAGGTTCTGCTTGGATGGAAAGAAGAAGACGCACACGGTTGCTCAGTGACAGGTGGATATGTCTATAGAGGGAACAATATTCATTCATTAAAGGGCCACTACCTTTTTGCAGACTATTGCACAGGACGAATATGGTCATTTACATATGAGAATGAATTACTTTCTAATTTTCAAGAACTAACCAAATCAATTGATCTTGAAGAGGGAAACAAAACAATATACATATCATCCTTTGGTCAGGATTTAAATGGAGAACTCTATATAATTGATTATAATGGATCCATATACCAGCTTCATAATTAATTTTTCATATTTACACTATTTCCAAAATAAAAATCTGTGACAAATTGAAACAAGTTTGTTTTATTATTAATTAGTTAATTATTCATAAATTTTGGCCGTGCTATAAATAAAAAACATAAGGGAACTAAATTGAAAAAAATATTATTCTATTCATATGTCTGTATTTTATTGACAATATTAAGCGCTAAAGAAATTAAAAATTTTACCTTAGTTCAGGAAAATGGAAATCATTATACCATTAATTTTTCAATGGAAGACATACAGCTGGAGACCGTGGGTGACTATACAAAAATAATTGCAGAATCAAGTGCCACAACAAGTATTGTGGGGCTGCCCAAACTCCCACTTTTTACATCACTCATCGAGATAGAGAGAGGAAGTGAGTACACTATTAATTATGAAGTAAAAAAATCACAAAAGATTAAGAATGTAAATATTTTTCCAAATCAAAGTATGGTAGATGGGCTTGAGAGATCTGAAATCAAGGATATAGATCAAGATTATTATACCTCAAATCAGTTATATCCAAGTAATAAAATTTTTCTTTCAGATCCCATGATTATGAGAGATATAGATATATCGATATTATCCTTGATTCCATTTGAATATAACCCAAAATCTCAGGAACTTGAAATTTATAAATCTATAGAAATAACATTAACTAAAAGTGTCTCAGAGCATCAACTAAAAAAGAGAGAGATACCTAAGTCTAGGGTTTTTGAAAAGATATATAAAGATCATATCCTAAATTATAGTTCTAATAATCGTGATGAAGATTATCAACCCCCAACCATCCTGTATATTTGTGGCGGTTCTTCATCAAGTAATTCCTATTTCCAGGATTTAATTGAATGGAGGAATGAGAGAGGTTATATTGTCTACGTTGCGTCTCTTTCAGAGACTGGGAGCACCTCCTCTTCTATAAAAAATTATATTCAAGATGCATATAATAACTGGGAAAATCCACCCGAGTACGTTGCTCTTGTAGGGGACGTGGGGGGGTCTTATTCAGTGCCTACATACTATAATGGCTTTGGTCATAATTCTTATGGGAATGACTGTGAGGGTGATCTCCCATATTCACAGTTAGATGGAAACGATCTTCTTCCAGAGGTGCTAGTAGGTCGTATTTCTGTTCAAAGTAGCAGTGAGCTTAATACTGTATCTAATAAGATTCTACTCTATGAAAAGGCTACCTACCTTGATAATGTAGGAGATTACTATGAAAGGGCGGCGATGGCTGGAGATCCATCAAGCTCAGGAAATTCATGTGCTATAACAAAAGAGTACGTAAAGGAGACATTGGAGGCCCATGGCTTTGGGGATGTTAGTATAAAAACATCAGGTGGAAGCTGGTCTACTTGGATGGAGGATCAACTTGAAAATGGAGTTCTTTATTTTAATTATAGGGGCTATCTTGGTATGAGTGGATTTACCTCTAGCAATATTAATAATGCTAACAGTGGCTTAAAGCTTCCCTTCGCAACAATTTTAACCTGTGGGACAGGGTCCTTTGCTGAGGATAATACAACAATGTCTGAATCTTTTTTACGATCTGGAAGCACATCAAATCCAAAAGGGGCAGTTGCGGCCATCGGTACTGCAACCTGGAATACTCATACCTTATTTAATAATATTATTGATATGGGTATTTACGATGGGCTATTTGCAGATAGAGTTGAAACAGCAGGAGCGGCTCTTGCAAGTGGAAAGTTTGCTTTATTAAGTACCTATCCTGGAGATTATGATGATTGGGTGAGCGCCTTTACTCAGTGGAACAATCTTATGGGTGATCCAGCAACTCATCTCTGGACTGATACCCCATCAGTAATTTATGCAAGTCATCCATCGAGTATTTCATATGGAACTAATTTTATTGATATTGTGGTAACCGATCAATTTAATAGTCCAATTTCAGATGCGCAGGTAACTTTTTTCATTACGGATAGTAATAATCCTATTAATAGATACACAGATGCAATGGGTGCCGTTAGTTTTGATATAGATAGTGATTTTACAAGTTCTGCTAAAATTACTGTAACCAAGGAAAATCATAAGCCATATCAGGGAACTTTAGGATTGGAAAATGAGTCTTTATCTGTAAATCTTTCAATGGATTCAGATATTATTATTACAGATTCCAATGATGGGATACCAGCAGCGGGTGAAGTGGTGACCCTCTCTATTCCTATTTATAATTATGGCCAATCCACAGCTAGTAGTATCTCCGCTGTTCTTACATCAGAATCTAATTATGTTACTATTAATTCAGGGAGTATCTCTTATGGGACTATCCTACCCGAAGAGAATGCGTATGGTGATTTTAATATCTCTATCTCACCTTCAGCTATTCAGGGTGAAGATCTTGAGATGTCTATTACAATAACCGATGGCTCTAACGAATGGTCATCAGTGGTTGATATTGATGTTATGGGAAGCTTGTTGTATCCAACCTCATCTGGAGATATTAATCCAGGCAATACTGAAGATCTAACCATTGAGTTAACAAACGCTGGTTCTCTTGGTGCAATTGGAATAACAGCTGAACTTATTTATAATGGTAATGAGATAGAAATCAATGATTCCAATGGGACTTGGGAGGATATATTTTCAAACGCAAGCATCATTTGTACTGATTGCTTTAATATTACAGTTAGCGGGGATGTTATTGCTGGCACTCAATTTCTATTGGAGCTACACATTCAGACTGATGATGGATATGATAGAGTAGAAACTTTTATTTTAGAAGCAGGAAGAGTTGGAGAGACAGATCCTCTTGGGCCAGATAGCTATGGCTACTATATCTATGACTCAGGAGATTTAGATTATAATTTAGCTCCTATCTATGATTGGATTGAGATAGATACAAACTATGGTGGATCTGGAACCGATTTAAATCTATCAAATAGTGGAAATGGAAATTGGAGTGGAAATCCCCTAGCCCATGTTGATCTCCCCTTTACATTTAAATTCTATGGCGTAAGCTATGATAATATTACAGTGAGTCCAAATGGATGGATATCAATGGGTCATTCAGATATGGAATCATTTAGAAATTATCCAATTCCAGGAGCGGGAGGACCATCACCAATGATTGCAGGATTTTGGGATGATCTTGAAACAACTAACAGTGGAGATGTATTCATCTATAATGCGGGTGATAGTTTTATAATTGAATGGTCAGACATGAGAACTGAAAATAATAATTCAATTGAAACATTTCAGATGATTTTATTCAATGATGCACCTCCACCCTATGGAGACAATAGTATAAAAGTTCAGTACAAAGAATTCAATAATACCTCATCGGGGAACTTTAATAGCTATCCGCCTATACATGGGGGGTACTCAACAATTGGAATAGAGAATCATTTAGCTGATGATGGCCTTCAGTATACCTTTAACAACAATTATCCAACAGCTGCGATGGAACTTCAAGATGAAAGCGCAATATACATTACAACTGAATCACCAATCACCCTACCATCGCCACAGCTAAGTTATTCAGCAAGTGATTTAAATTTTGAATTGGCTCAAGGAGAAATTGGATCTGGTGTTATAACCGTATCAAATACAGGGGAGGAGGGGTCAGTTTTATCCTATTCTATTTCCCAAAGCTATGAATCAACTGAATCTCCATTTACCACTCCAGGGGGGGGGCCAGATTCATATGGATACTTTTGGAGTGACTCTAACTTAGATCAAGGAATTGACTATGAATGGATTGATATCTCAGATAATTCAACTCAGATTTCATTTGAAACAAATGACTCTGACACCGAGCCAATTGATATAGGTTTTGAATTTCCATTTTATGGTGATGGCTACAGTGAGTTTATTATAAATGCAAATGGCTGGATTGGTTTTGGAGAGGGGAGTGCTGCCTGGTACAATGGGAATATCCCTTCGGTTGATGCTCCACGGCTAGCGATTTTTGGATTTTGGGATGATCTTAATCCGGTGAATGATAATTGCAATGAATCATGTTCAGGGAATGTATACTATCAATCAACTGAGGGTAGGCTTATTGTTTGGTTTGAGGATGTATATCACTGGGCCTCAGATGGATATGAAGGGAGCTATTATGATTTTCAAATTATTATCTATGCAGATGGTGAGATAGATATAAATATTAGGAATATAGAGGGAAGTTACAGCGCTACTGTTGGCATTCAAGATTTATCGGGCACTATTGCAACACAAGTTGATGTATATACAGGTAGTTATTTTGAAGATGAGCTTTCTTTTAAGTTTGTAGCTTCATATCTACCAGGAAACTGGCTATCACTAACCTCAGATACTGGTTTAAATGGTGAAATCTATGATGGTGAGAGCGTGAATATTAATGTAGAGGCAAATGCTGAAGATATAATCATGGGGGATTATATGGCGCATATATTTGTTTCAACAAATATTGAATCAACTATTGATTTTCCTGTGAATCTTTCAGTAAATGATGATGGATTACTCTTAGGTGATGTCAACCAAGATGGGGATATAAATGTCCTTGACGTTGTTTCCCTTGTATCTGTTGTGTTGGATGCTAGTTCAGAGTATATAGAGGCTGGTGATATGAATCAAGATGGACAGCTTGATGTACTGGATATTGTTAGTTTAGTACAAATAATATTAAATATATAACTTCCCAAATCTAAAGGCCCCTCGATTTATTGAAGGGCTTAGAGGTGGTCAGAGAGGGAATTGAACCGCCGACACGGAGATTTTTAGTTCTAATTCACTTTTTAATCATTTCTTTGTATATTTAGTTATGAACAGGCTTTCTCCAATATATAAATTACTCCTCATCATTTCTATTGAGATACTTTTTCCTAAATCATATAATGATTCATGCATTGCACCTAAAGATAATAGAGAGATTTACAGAGATCAGTTTACATATCCTGAAACTATTCAAAGTGAGCACTTTATCATTCACTTTACTGCCTCTGATGTTGACTCTCAATTTGTTAATGGTCAGTGGTTTAATCTTCAATGTAATGCTGGATATGCTCAATCTATATCAGATCATGCTGAATCTGCTTTATCAATATTCTTGCAAGATGGTTGGGAAAACCTTCCCCCTGATTGTGATGAATCAATTAGTGATTTAGAGTCTCCAGATCATTGTATTAATTTTGGTGGAAGCTCTTTGTATGATATATATCTATCTAACGATGCTGTTGGGATGGTGGTTCCTGAGAGCTCATACCCTGTTTCTCCATACACAGGTGGCTATACTAGCTATATGAAAATCACAACGCTTCTAAATGAACATGAAACTCTTCCATCATGGAGCCATCATGTCGTTGCACATGAGTTGCACCATTCTATCCAGTTAAGGTATGGTTATTCTGTATCTGGAACTCCTGGAAATTATATGTTTAATGGTTGGCTTTTTGAACAGACTTCTAGTTATATGGAAAATGTAATTTATCCAAATAGTATACATCTGCGCACGATGTTAGGTAATTGCAATGTTGTGACTCCATTGACATACCCTAATTATAATATTGACTATCCATCAGAAATTTATCCATATCGTAGTGCTTTATGGCAGAAATTCCTCGTAGAATCTCTGGGGGACTCTTCAATTATCCGATATATTTGGGAGGACTACGGTCTTGAGTATGCAACTGGGAACACCGTCTCGCTCTTCCCTATTTACAATAATGCTGTTGAATATGTAACAAACAGTGAAAGTATTCTTTCTGAGGAATATGTTAATTATGCAATATGGCGTTACTTCACAGGTGATAGGAGTATATCCGATGAATATTTTAATGAATCATCAAGTTATTGTACTGCATCTACTATCTCTGATTTTGAAAATTCATTTGCTCTACCTACCAATAAAGGGGCAAGTCAATTTATTAATCTTCCATCAGAGGATATGGATTTAATTATTTTTACAGACTTTCCTGATGATCTTCATTTATCTCATGTGATAATAGATCAAAATAATGATATCGATTTAGTGAGTTTATACCCTCAAAATAATAATTTTTACTTTAGTATCTCTTCAGAAGACACAAATGTGCTAGTAGCCAATTCAAATTATAATGATATTGAGACTGTGGATATAATTTATTCTTTATCCATTAATTATACTATTGGAGACCTTAACAATGATCAAATTGTTAATATCTTAGATATTGTAATCTTAGTAGAAAATATTTTAAATCCAGCGGCTGTAGAGTTAGATGGCGCAGATATAAATGATGATGGAGATGTTAATATTTTAGATGTGGTTCAACTTATGAACCTAATTTTAAATTAGTTTTAAAACAAAAAGCCCCTCAATTCCTCGAAGGAAAATACTCAAACTGTATTTAATGACTAGATAAGATTAATCAGCAAGTATAATGTCAATCAATAGTATAAGATCTAAAACATTAA
>Ga0114996_10005430_pt1 | contig 14973 bp, 15 predicted proteins | sample ArcticOcean_MG_C_4_FD_87039 | JGI IMG/M metagenome (GOLD analysis project Ga0114996, IMG submission 87039) | Marine microbial communities from western Arctic Ocean - ArcticOcean_MG_CB4_134 | ecosystem: Environmental > Aquatic > Marine > Oceanic | place: Arctic Ocean: Canada Basin | collected...
CAAAATACCCCTCGCGGTTGTCGTCGGCGCCGGTGAAGGACCCTTTGATATGACCAAAGAACAAGGCGTCGGCCAAATCGCGGGGGATGGCCGAGCAATTGACCGGCACAAAAGGCCCTTCGCGCCGCGGCCCTCCGTAGTGGATGGCGCGGGCGATCAACTCCTTGCCGGTACCGCTCTCGCCGGTGATCAGCACAGCAACGGCGTGGGCCTCGGCCAGCAGGTCGATCTCTTCGAGAATGGCCTGCACCGAGCGGCTCTGGCCGATAAAGTCGGATAGGCCCCAGCGCTCGCGCTCCTGCTGCGAGTACTGCGATACCCGGCGGCTGAGCCGCTGCCGCTGGCCGATTTCTTCTTCGAGCTGGCGGTTCTTCTCCTCTAAGGCCTGTTGCAGCCGCGCCCGCACCAAATGCACTTCGACTCTGAGCAGCACCTCTTCTTTGCGGAATGGCTTGGTGATGTAGTCGGCGCCGCCGGCGGCAAAACCGGTGGCCAGGTGCTCGCCCTGGTCGAGGGCGGTGAGAGGAAGATGATGGGAATGGCCTGCGTCGCCGCGTCCTGCTTGAGGCGGCGACAGGTCACAAAGCCGTCTATGCCCGGCATCATGACGTCGAGCAGAATCAGCTCGGGCGCCTGGCGTTGGGCCGTTACCAGAGCGCGCTCGCCGGTAGTGGCCACCATCACCTCGCAGCCGACGCTTTCCAAAGCCTGGCGCATCAGGTCGAGGTTTTCGGGCGTGTCGTCGACCACCAGCAGGCGGGCGCCGGACAAAATCGTCTGTTTGTCAACCACGATCGACCTCCTCTAGAAAATCCAGCATGGCATCCATATCGTATTGGCGCAATTGCTCGCGCAGGCGCTGGGCCAGGCGGTGCTCGGCCTCGCCCACTTCTTCGAGCTCGTCTAATAGGGCGCTGACGCGAGTGGCGCTCTGCGCCTCGATGGCCGGCGCAGCGGTAAGGCCAGTGCCGCCGGCAGCGCCAGTGGCCCCTCCGCAGCCGCTTGTGCCGCGGCGGCCGGTGCCTCCCCTTCCAAGGTCACGCCGAGTAATTGCTCCAGACAGGCGACAATCTCTTCGCTGCGGTAGGACTTGCCGACAAAGGCGTCAAAACCGGCTTCAATAAAATAATCCTCTTTATAGCCCAGCACCGAGGCGGTGACGGCTACGGCTTTGGCCGTTTCGCCTTGCCAGCGCAGCTGCGCCAAGGTTTCCTTCCCATCCATGTTGGGCCATGCGGATGTCGAGGAAGAGAATGTCGGGCCGCTGCTTGGGAGCCAGGACCAGGGCTTCGGCGCCGCTGGCGGCTTCTTCTGCTTCGACGCCGAACTGGCGCAGCAAGCGCAGCAGGATGTCGCGGTTGGTCTCGATGTCGTCCACCACCAGGGCGCACACGCTCTGGCCTGGGACCAGCCGCACCCGGTGCGCAGCGAAGCGAGGGCGGCGGCCCTGGCCTGCTGGGGCGGCGGGCAGCGGCAGCGTAAAGAAGAAGCGCGCGCCCTGGCCCGGGGTCGAATCGACTTGCAGCTGGCCGCCTATGCGTTCGACATACTGTTGGGCGATGGCCAGCCCCAGGCCGGTACCGACCTGACCGCTGGCCTGCTGGGTGCGGGCAAAGGGCGCAAAAATGTCCGCTTGCTCATCGACGGCGACGCCGATGCCGGTGTCGATTACCGCAAAGGTGTAGTGCGCCTCGTCTGCCGCTGTGAGTTCCAACAAGACCTGTCCTTCTTTGGTGAACTTGACGGCATTGCCCAACAGGTTGATCAGCACCTGGCGTAGCTTCTTATCATCGCCGCGCACCCAGATGGATTCGCTGGGGCAGACGATCTGCCAGTCTAGGCCCTGTTGCTGGCAGCGCAGCTCGAACATCTGCCCCAAGCCCTGCACCAGTGCGGTAAGGTCAAAGACGTCTTCCTGGATTTCGATGCGGCCGGACTCGATGCGCGCCAGGTCGAGCACGTCGTTGATCAGACCCAGCAGAGCAGGTGGTCGCCGCTGGTGTGGATGGCTTCGATGTCGCGGCGTTGTTCATCGGAGAGGGTGGTCTGGTCGCGCAGGATCTGGGTGTAACCGAGGATGGCGTTCATAGGGGTGCGGATTTCGTGCGACATATTAGCCAAAAAGGCACTCTTGGCCTGGTTGGCCAAATCGGCAATTTCGCGCGCCCGGCGTTCTTCGGTTAGTTGCGCTTCGCGCTGTTGTCGGGCGCGGCGATGGGTGTAGTAGCGAGCGCTGGAAAACAGCGCGATTGCGATCACCAACCCGATGCCGCCTTTTTCGAGCCAGCCGCGCCAGGTGCGCCAGCGCCAGGCCGCAAACGCGGTCTGGTAGGTGGTGTGAATCTGCTCGGGGGAAAGCGCGCGGTTGTGCAAAGCCACCTCGTCGATCAACCCCTCGAAATAGTGCGCTTGCGCCGGCGCCGCACCCAGGAAAAGCGGGGTGGGCAGGGAGAAATCGACTACTTCAGGCGTGGCGTTGAGGGCATCGAGCCGGCCATTGAGGTAGAGTTGCACGGTGGTGTCGCGCCGCACCAGGGCCAGGTGGTGCCAGGTCTGCGGCGCCAGCGGCTGGGTGCTGATCAAACGATTGACCTCGTAGCCGCTATTGAGTTCCACCTGCACGCGGATGTGATCGTCGACGCCGTCCAGACTAAAAGCTCGGCCGACCAGCCCCGGGGCAAAGCGCACCCCGCCGACCAATTGCCCGTGGTGGCCGCCCGCCCGGTCGCGCCCGTCGCCCTCGGCCGACCACTGGGCCGCTGTGGTGCTGGGGGCCTGTAGATCCAGGTGCAGGATGCGGCCTTGGTCCAGCCGCACCTCCTGCGTTTGACTGGGGATATTGATGAGGGGGTGGAGGTTCTCTGAAGAACTCCATTGAGGTTTCGTACCGCTCAGCCGCGCGTTGAGCACATAGGTGCTCGCGTCAAAAACGGCCAGTCTATAGCGTCCATCCGTTAACGTCCTCAGGGATGCCGATTCTGCGTCCCCTTTTCTCAAGGTCAAATCCACCCACCCCAGGGGCGCGCCGGTTTCGTCGCGCACCGTGCCTTCTATTAGAGCGGGTTGCGCCGGCAGGACCGTGCCGGGAAAGGGGGCCGCCACGCAGCGGGCGCCCCCCGTGAGCTGGCCGTCGTGGCCCTGCAGCGACCGGTCGCTGCAGGGCCACGACGGCGTCAAAGTTCCACAGGCCCACCAGTCCGGCTTCGTCGCCGCGCAACGGCTGCGCTAAGGCGGCGCGGATCTGCTCTCCGCTGCGCGCCACCGACCACACCCGCACCTCGTCCAATTGGCCGCGGAAATAGGCGTTGTCCCGCCAGTTGGATTTGCCCAGATAATTGTTGGGGCTGGAGCCCATGGCGGCAAAACTGCCTTCAAAACCGTTTTGCCCCACCTGCATACCATTGAGGTAAAAACGCATGCCGCCCGGGCCGGAAACGGCGGCCATATGGCACCACTGCCCCAGTGCCAGGTCCGACTTCAGGGGCACGAGGTGCAGGTCTGAAAAGCTGCCGGTGTAGATGAAGAACTGGAGGGACGAAGAGGGTTCCCCGCGGTTGATGCCCATGGCGCGCCACTGATCGTTGGCGCCAGAGGCAAACCACTGGGGATAATTGTCCCAGTCTTCCCACTTGACCCAGGCTTCGACGGTGGCGGCTTCGAGGTCGTCGAAGATGTGGCCGGGCAATTGCACATAGCTTTCCTGGCCGTCCAGTTCGAGGACGTAGTTCTGGGACAGCGCCCGACTGCTCAGGAGCAAGAGAGAAAGAAGGAGATATTTTATCCGGCTCATGCTTAGTATACCCGATTTTTACTCTATTTGTGACTAGAATAATCCGCTGCCTCGAGCTTACCAAATATGAGTCTCTTTAATAGAAACTGCGACAACAAGATATCAACAATAGTTTCGGGAAGCATATAACTAATATTGTACATTATAGAATACAATAATACCGGTTGCCCCGGAGGGGCCAAATGGGCAAAAAATATTGTCCCAGAGACCACGTGAATAGCAAAACGTATACTATTGCCTAAAAGTACCCCAGCCACAATCCCAATGCGCCCCACTCCCTTTAGCAGACCAGCCAAACCAACGGCTCCAAAGGCTAGGGGATAATCCAGTAAAAATTGAATGGGATGAAAATAAAACGGGCTGATAGAGAAATCTACCAACCCATAAAGAATCCCTGTTACACAACCAGGCTTCCACCCGCTTCTGAAGGCCACGACCAGAATGGGTAACATGCGCAGACTCACCGACCCGCCATAGGGCAGGCGAGGTAAGGGCAATGTTTTTGACAGCAACTCTAGCACAATGGCCAAAGCCACAGCCATGGCTATTTCGGCATTTAGCCGGACATTCACAACAGTTCTCGATTATAGCTTATAAAATTTCACAGCCTGGAACTCATTGTTCACTTAAGCGTTTTATCCAGTAGAGCCATCCGGTCATGGCTCGCATCCCTCCCTTGCGGCCAGAGGTGCTACGGTACCTCTGGCCGTTTTAATTTAATCTCTGAATAACCATAACTCCCACCGGGACCTTCACCACATCGCTCACATCACCTATCTCCAATTTCAGCACGGCCTGTTCAAACTCATCCATCAATTCCCCCGCGCCAAAGAACCCCACATCTCCTCCTACTTCTGCGTTGGGGGCTTGCGAAAATCGCTGCGCCAAAGCACCAAAATCTTCCCCTTTTTTTATTCGTTCTATGAGATCCCGAGCTTCGGGTTCCGTCTTTACCAGAATATAACGGGCGCGCATTTTGCCATCCATGATCGCGCGTACCCCATCCAGGTTTCTACTGATGGCATGCCGAGTAAGGGGATCATGCGCCAAATTCATAGCCTGTTTGTAATATTCTATTGCTTGGGCATATTGCTTATCTTGGCCATGGAGAAAAGCTAGATTGTTATATGCCTCAACATCCTTGGGTAACAACTCAGCCAATGTGTGGTAGTGTGCAATGGCTTGAGCCAGTGAATCACTGTACGTATAATATAGCCCTAAGAACCGATGGGCTTCAGGGTTGCGGTCATCCAATAGCAGTGCGGTGTCCAACAATGCTTTTGCCCGGTCACCTTGGTCGGCCTGGAGGTAGAGAAGTCCAAGGGAACTATATACCCTAGAATCGTCTGGAATAAGACGATGGGCTTCTTCAACATAATAAATAGCCGAATCTAGCCGATCACTGGCCAGAAATGCCTCTCCCATCTTAGAATACACCTGAACCTGGCCTGGCTGTTCCCGCAGCGAACGTTTAAAAACCCCGACTCCTTTATCAAACTCGCCCACTTGCAGGTAAAATTCTCCTAAACGATTTAAAACCTGTGCGCTACCAGCCCCGGAGGCGAGCGCCTTTTCGTATTCGACAATGGCCAGTTTAAACCGGCCGGCCTGGGCAAAATAGTCCCCTTTTTTAATTAATTGCTCTAGTTCTTCTTGAGCCCCACCCGGCCGCCCCCACAGAACCAGACATAAACACAGGCAAACTTTAATTTTACTGCTCAGCACCCTACTTCTCCCCTTGAATATGTTGTACCACTTGCCGAGTAATCTCTTCAATTAAATCGGCTTGTCCGTTTCTGGTCTCATTGGCTGCGTCCGATACATCCATTGCACACGAAGGTCTGCCTTCAATACCAAAACGTTGACGCAATTGGATCAGATCTCCTACTTGATCTTCGGTTAAGGTCTGCACAGCGCCCAATTGACGGGCTACTAAAGCAATTTTGGCAAAATGTTCTACGGTCTCCATCTTGAAGTGCGCATCCATGACATCCTTACCCAAGACCACTACGCCATGGTTGGCCATTAACACTGCATCGTATTCCCGCAGCAGTGGTTTCATAGGTTCGACGATATCGGGACCACCCGGCGTGCCATATTCTGCAAGAGGAATGCCGCCAAGACTGACAACGACTTCGGGTAAAACACACTGAGTCAGGTCTATACCTGCTACAGCAAAGCCTGTCGCTGTAGGTGGATGGGCATGCACTACAGCCTGGATATCGGCACGCAATTTATACACTTCCAGGTGCATGCGGATTTCAGATGAGATCTTCATCTGGCCTGCCAGTTGTTGCCCCTCCATATTGCAAATAGCCAACATATCCTCTGCCATGAACCCCTTGCTCACCCCTGTCGGAGTACACAAGATGCGGTCGGCGTCGAGACGGATACTGATATTGCCGTCGTTAGCTGCCACATAACCGCGCTGGTAGATCCGGCGTCCAACTTCACATATCTCACGGCGTAAAGCGTAGAGGGAATTCATACCATATCAACGACTTTTATCTAAAAATAAACCCTGTGATTGACAGATCTTACACTGACAGACACAGGAAAGTATTGATCACAAGTACAAGAATACTAAGAGGTTGAAAGATACGTGTGGGCAAATCCAAAGTCAAGATCCCGCCCTTTGCTCCCCCCCTTGCTTGACAAGCTATCAAAGGCCTTGCTACTTTAGCGGAAAGTATTCGACAGCGGTCTCTTTTTGAAAGGATAATTATGTTTTACGCTTTTAATGCGTCCCTAATTCGATCGGCTTGCCTTGCCCTAATTTTGCTCGCTTTTACGCCTCTACTTGTCAACGCCGAACCATATATAGCCTTCCGCGAAGGCTATAAATGTAGCGCCTGCCATGTAAATAATACAGGCGGCGGTAAACGCAATGATTTCGGTGCTTTATTTACCCAGAGCGAGATGGCACCGTTAATGGAAAAAGCCTCAGAAAATGCTATGGATTTTTCGGCGCAGATCGGCGAGAGCATTTCCCTGGGTGCGGATTTTATGATTGTAGAAGAAGCGCTGTTTTCAGTCGATGAGAATTTAAAAAGCGCCGATCGGGACGAGCGTTATGAACAAGACAGTCAAAACACTTTCGATATCCGCAGTGGCAGCCTCTATATAGAAGCCAATCTCATACCCGAGGTGCTCACCTTCTATTTGGACGAGACTGTCGCACCGGGCGGGGCCAAAAATAGAGAAGCCTTTATTTTATTGGAATCCCTGCCCTACGAGGGATATTTTAAAGCCGGCCGCTTGCTCTTGCCATATGGAATCCGCGTTTGGGACGACGAAACGTTTATCCGCCAGGTGACGGGATTCAATTACGACAATCAGGATTTAGGAGTAGAATTTGGCTTTGAACCGGGCAATACAGCTCTGGCGGTGGCTTTCACCAACGGTACGCAAGGCAGGTTAGACGACAATACCGGTAAACAGGTCTCGACGGTTGGATCTGTTTATTTGCCCAACGTCGTTTTAGGTGGATCCTTCTCCTATAATAAATCCGCCAATGCAGACCGCCTTCTCTATGGACCCTATGCCAGCGTGCGTCTAGGACCACTCACAGCTATGGGTGAGGCCGACTGGATTCAGGAAGACAGTGGAGTCAGCGAGCAAAACCAGTTCATTTTCTTTACTAGTCTCAATTATTGGACCAGACAAAGCCTGAATTTCCGCCTAGCTTTCGACTTCCTCGATCCATTTGACGATGTTGAAGAAGACGAGAAAAGCCGTATAACGCTGGGCGTAGATGCCTTCTTGACGCCCTATCTGCAAGCTAGCGCCCATTATAAAATAAAGGATAGCATTCCCCAGGATATTGTCGGTAATACCGATGCTCTGACGCTAGGCTTACACGCTTTCTTCTAGAAAAAATAGGGAGATGGTATTTTTTACATTTATTACAATGTGTTTTGCGTAGATTACATAATATAACTTATATGAACCGATTGCCTATTGGTCTTCTTCAGCCAGCAATCCAGGCATCACTATGAGCGTCTTTTCGCGCTTGAGCAGAGCCTGTCCTGGGGCGCCTCCCCTGGGTTTGGAAACATATTTTGCTAAAGTATAAACAACGGGGACTTTCTTAGCCGTTCGCCCCTTGCTCCAATAAGCGGCAATGCCGGCAGCCGCCTCCAGAACATGTCGGCTTGGTTCGTCCTTGCGGCCTTCGCGCCGCAGGACCACATGCGAGCCGGGATAACCATGTGCATGGAACCAGATGTCGTTTTGAGCCGCCATGCGATGTGTCAATATGTCGTTCTCTTTATTATTTCTTCCCGCCCATATACTCCACCCATTGTCTGTGCGATAACGGCGTGGATAGGCCATTTTCTGCATATCCTTGCGTTGAGCGGTTCCTTGCTCTCCCATGCCCAATTCTCCAAGATAACTTTCTATTTCTTCCCAATTTACCGGTTCATCGACTTCAATCTGTTTTATATAACATTCTAGGCCATCTAGCTGATCGACGATTTTTTTTAACTGCTTAGGTAACAGACGCTGCCGCCGCTGAAACTTCATTGCAGTCTTTAACATTTTCTCAGCATTCTCAGCTGCAGAGATATGCGAATTTAGCGGAATGGTGATCTGCTGTTGTCCCGCAATATCGTAGATGTCTGGCAATTCTACCTCGGTGAGACGTGAAGCAACGAGATGCAGTTGGGCTAATAATATATTGCCCCACCGTTCAAACTCAGCGGCTTGCTGCGCATCTTCCAGATCTTGTTCTACAGCCTTTTCCCTGCGCTGCGTTGCTTGAAGTGCCTTTTTTAAACGTTTGTGTAAACGCTTTTTTTTCTCATCGCCGCCTAATGTTTCACTGCCTTTTTTTTCAATCGAGACAATGGCCTCACTAATCGAGTCGAAAGCCTGGTTCTGACACTGGGGTTGTAAGGCAGAGAATAACCACTGAGTATTTCTGCGCCAAATAAAACCTCCTCCCTCTAGAGCAACACTATACAGTTCCACCAAGCCCTCCCATAGCGAACAAAGTTGCACCAACGTCAAAGTGCTCACCTCTCGTTCGCTATCTTCTCCCAACCGTTCTACTATCTCCCTAGCTATGTTCTTGTCCAAGTTTGCTATATGCTTAGATAAGAACATAACCACTGCATCCTGCGCTGCCGTTGCTTTGTGGACAAATTGATCATAACCGTCTGTTCCAGGCAATAATTGTTGGCGTTGAGGCGGCGGTGCATACTGCACTCCAACACACACCCTCTCCGTTTTGCCTTTTCGTCTCTTTGCCCACTTACCCAAGACCTCGCCCGAGGCTTCACTAATAAGAACCACTTGTACATAGGGATGGATTAGTTCGCAGATCAATTGGCCATAAGTAACGCTACCATCACGGGCGGTGCGACACAATTGCAATTTTATAATCCGGTCCCTCTCCTCTGCCCACACTCTTACAACTTCAGCTCCTATGAGATAGCGCTCAACCCCATTATCCGAATTTAAGTCAAGGGGTAAACGGCCGGGTTGGAGACACATATAACCTCCAGCGCCCAGGCGAACAAAAATGTGCGCCTCCCGACTACAACCAAAACCCAATGCCTCAGCGCTGGAGCCAACTTGCCCCACCTTGCGGCCACGCAAGGCTTGATCCAACTCCGAGGCCAATGCTCTTACCGTGAAATAATCAAAAGCCATAACCATGCCAAAGAAAAAGGCGAGAAGAGTTCAACCTTCTCGCCCACCCAGTCAACTAACTATATCTTCATTCCCAAACAATGACCTCTATACGTCTGTTGAGCGCTTTATTCTCCGGAGTATTATTGTTGACAATGGGGCGATCTTCGCCATACCCCAAAGCCTCTATCATGTTCGGACTTATAAAGTCGTACTCGCCGACAAGAAATCCTCGCACTACATTCGCCCTCATTTTCGACAAGCGCTCATTGGCATCTCGTTCCCCATCGGCGTCCGTGTGGCCCTCAATAACCAGTTTCGCTGGGGAGAAATGCTGGACAAAATTGGCTATCTTTTCAAATTCTTCTCCAGCTTTGGCTTTTAAATCGGCCTTGCCCGGATCAAATAACACACCCGAGGCAATGATCATGCGCGGCACAACGATGTCGTCTTTCATTGGACTTTTATACTTAATGGTCGGCTGGCCTATCGCGGTAGCGTTGGCTTCAAAACGACCAATCGAAGAGCCAGTAGACGTATTAGTTATTACCATGGTGCCAATGAAATGCGCATCATCAGATCTATATTATAAGCTACCTTCTTTTCGCGGTAGACGTTCAGTTTATTTCCTCTGTCAATACCCGCTTCGCTTCCTCTACTAATATAATATCTGCGCGCCTGGGTTAGACTATCGGACAAAGTGCCTTGATCGGCCTGATGGTCGACGTAGACGATGCGCGGAGAATCGAATTCGGCCGCGGCCTTTTCCCCCAACCCGAACAGCATTACAACGGTCCAGAATCCTCTAACCATGCGAATGGATTTCATGTCTTCAGTCTTTCTAAGCTGGCTTGGAGCTTCTTCAGATTATCGCCATACTCCAATTGACGCTGACGTTCGCGCTCGACGACTTCAGTTGGCGCCTTGTCGACAAACCCCTTATTGGCCAGTTTGCCGTCCAATCCTTTTAATAGTTTCTCGTATTTGGCAATTTCCTTTTCGAGCCGTTGCTGTTCCACATCCATATCGATCGAACCAGCCAATGGAACGTACACTTCAATCCCAGCTAGGACGGCACTGCCCGAGGCGCTGGGCTGGTCGAGCTGCTGCCCAACCTGTACCTCTTCGGCTTTAGCCAATAAAGCTATATAGTCTGTCTGTCTGTCTAATTGTCTGGCCAATTCCCCATTTGCGGCAGAGAGGATGACCTGAACCTTTTTTCCTGGGGGGATATTCATTTCACCGCGAATTGTGCGCACGGCAGTAACCACTTCCTGCAAAATGGCCATCTCGGCTTCAGCCCCAGAATCCATTGCAGCCTCATCCTCCTGCGGCCAGGATGCCACCATGATACTATCTACCGAAACGTTGGGGCGCGCTGGAAGCGCTTGCCACAATGTTTCGGTAATGAAAGGCATGACCGGATGCATCAACCGCAGCGCCTGTTCCAATACTTCAACCAGAACCTGTTGGACTTGTAATCTCACCTGTTCATCGCTGCTGTTGAGCCGCGCTTTGGCCATTTCCACATACCAATCGCAGTAATCGTGCCACAGAAAATCGTACAGCGCGCGGGTTGCATCACTGAGTCGATATGCCTCCAGGTACTGCGTGACTGACCGGATGGTGGTAGCCAGACGACTGCGCATCCAACGATCGGCCAGGTCATCTCCCACCTCTACATCCCAAGAAAAACCCGCTAAATTCATAGTGACGAAGCGTGTAGCATTCCAAAGTTTATTGCAGAAGTTACGGGCATTTTCAGCTGTTTGCGAAGATTTGACTGCATTGTCTTCAATTTCTGCGTCAAAGCGCACATCTTGCCCCGATCCAATCTGGTGGATCAAACTGAAGCGTGTGGCATCCGTACCGTAGAGATCCACTAAATCGAGCGGGTTGAGCCCTGTGCCCAGACTTTTGCTCATACGCTGACCATCCTTGGTCAACACGGTGGGATGCACGTACACGACCTTGAAGGGAATCTGTTCAATAAATTCAACCGAGGTCATTGCCATGCGCAATACCCACAAATAGAGAATATCGCGCGCCGTGATCATCAAGTCGGTGGAATAGAAAAAGTCCACGTCCTCGGTTTTTTGCGGCCATCCCAGAGTGGCAAAGGGCCATAGGGCAGAGGAAAACCAGGTGTCCAACACATCTGGATCCTGGACGAATTCTGCACCGCCACATTCAAAACAGATTGGCGGCCTGGCGATGCTGACTATGGGCTTGGCTCCCATTTCTACCGAAACTTGGAAACTGCCCTCGTCTATAGCTTTCTCCCGCTCCCAATTCCCCATTGGAATCAGGCCATCGGCACTACAAGTTTTGCAGTACCAGGCCGGGATGCGATGCCCCCACCAAATCTGCCGCGACAAAGCCCAATCACGGATATTGTCCAACCATTCAAGCGCATAGCCACGAAAACGGTCCGGAACATAGGTTATCTCTTGGCGCTCTAAATGAGGACGAACTTTTTCGGCTAGGGGTTTCATGTCCATAAACCACTGCTCCATGGGCAGCGGTTCGATTACTGTACCACATTTGTCGTGGTGCGGCACAGCGTGTAGATGTTCTTCGACTTCGACCAGTAAACCGACCTCCTCAAGTGCGGCGATTACCCCTTGGCGGCATTTGTAGCGCTCCTGTCCATTAAAACGGCCGGCTTCATTTGTCATGTGTCCATCAAAGCCAATCACCTGGATCTGTGGCAAAGAATGACGTTGCCCTACCTCGTAATCGTTAGGATCGTGTGCTGGAGTCAGTTTGACGGCGCCGCTGCCCATAGTTGGATCGGCGTACTCATCGGCGACAATGGGGATAGAACGGTCCATCAGCGGTAAATTAACACTTTGCCCAATGGCGGCCTGCCAGCGCTCATCCTGCGGATGCACGGCAACGCCGGTATCACCGAGCATGGTTTCGGGCCGCGTCGTAGCCACTACAACATCTGGACTACCATCCACGCCGCGATAGCAAATATGCCAGAGATGGCCCTGGAGTTCACGCTCTTCTGTTTCCAGGTCTGAAATTACGGTGCGGCACGAAGGACACCAATTGATCATGCGTTTTCCTCGATAAATCCAATCTTGTTGGTGGAAACGTTCAAAAGCCTGCAAAACTGCTTCCACATACTCCTCATCCAAGGTGAACCGCGCCCTTTGCCAATCGTAACTGCAACCGAGCCGCCGCAATTGATCGTAGATGGCCCCTCCGTATTTCTCCTTCCAGGCCCAGATCCGTTCCAAAAGAGCCTCCCGGCCGACATCGTAGCGCGTTTTGCCCTCCGTCGCCGCCAACTCCTGTTCGACTTTCATCTGGGTAGCTATGCCGGCGTGATCTGTTCCTGGCAGACATAGAGTTTCAAAACCTTGCATGCGTTTCCAGCGAATGAAGAGATCGTGAATGGCGTGCTGGATGGCATGGCCCATGTGTAATTCACCGGTCACATTTGGAGGAGGAATCGTAATACAGTAGGAAGGTTTGTCGGCACCGGTAACGGCACGGAAATAACCTCTTTCCTCCCATAGTGAATACCACTTAGCTTCGGTCGCGGCAAAATCATAGAATTTGGGCAAAACTTCTGACATTGGACCCCGTGGGAAAAATAGTCTCACTTTTACTTGCAACTAATATACACTTCAACTTGAATATTGACAATATAAAAAGCCTTCAGGTCTTTCATAAACAAGCATTTAATGCAATTTAAAACTCAGATTTAATTCTTCCGGCAGCGCTGGAACTATTTTTGCTTGCTTTGTTAAGTAAAGGGTTCGATTTAAATCTAAAAGTACGAGGGATATCATGTTTAGATTTATGCAGCTATGCGTCTCGAGCAAAGAATACCTACCTGGATTTCTGCTCTTATTCAGCGCTTTCTCTCTGAGTTTCTGTGCCGTACCCGTACTCTTGCTCTCCCTCTTCTGGCTGAGTTGCCCCCCCCTCCCAACATTCATATCTAAAATCCCCTTTACAAACATCTGATCTGCCTTTATTTATTATCTCTGCCAAGACTTCCCCCTATCGCGATCTTCCTCTGATGGGAAACACATGTCGCACTGGGCAGATCTGCTCACAGAACAACGAAATCGGGCGAGTGAGAATATTGACGAACTATCTACGCTCGAAATGCTCGCTCTGATAAATCGCGAAGATGCCGGCGTTGCCTCTGCAGTGGAACGCCAATTACCCGCTATCGCCCAAGCTGTTGAACTAATAAGCCAGGCGCTGGGGGCCGGAGGGCGCCTATTTTATATGGGTGCGGGTAGCAGCGGCCGACTTGGCATTTTGGATGCAGCCGAATGTCCGCCCACTTTCAATGCCGATCCCAATATGGTCCGGGGGGTGATAGCCGGGGGGCCTTCTGCGGTTTATCAATCCGTAGAAGGTGCCGAAGATGCCCCCGAGGCCGGCGCCAGAGACCTCCAGGCCCAGTGCCTGGCAAGGACTGATGTGGTCATGGGAATCGCTGCCAGTGGGGTTACGCCCTATGTCATAGGCGGTCTAGAATACGCCGCTACACTGCCCTGCCCCACTATTTTTTTTACCTGCAATCCTTCTACGGCGGCGCGTATCGTCGCCGATATCACTATTGTGCCCGAGGTCGGCCCCGAAGTCATCACCGGCTCTACGCGTATGAAAGCTGGCACGGCAACCAAAATCGTACTCAATATGATCTCCACTGCCGCCATGATTAAGCTAGGCAAGACCTATGGCAACCTCATGGTGGATTTACAACCTAAAAATGCCAAGCTCAAAGACCGCACGGTGCGCATTTTTATGGAATTGACCCAATTGTCGCGCCAGCAAGCGTCGCAGCGCCTCGAGCAAGCAAATAACGATTTAAAAACAGCCCTGGTGATGGAATTGTGCCAGGTAGATCTTAAAACAGCCCTCGACCTACTTGAAAAACATCGCGGCGTTGTGAAAGAGGCCGTGCGTCACATGGAAATGGCCATTTAATCACTTCAGTCGAGTAAAAAAGGTTTTGTCTAAGGACTATCTAATAATTCCTCACTGGTAGCCCTATTTTAGGCACCTTCACGCCCTATTCTATTATATACCCCATGCCGCTGACCTGCTGGATCCCCGTACCGCCCGAGGTCTACTGGGCCCGCGAATGGGCCGAAGAGGCCGCCCCGATGCTCTACCGCCACGAAGGCCTGCCGTATACCGGCCGGATCGTGGGCCAGCGGCACGACCGGACACGGGAGCAATACTGGGCTGCGGTTTATCGGCGAGGTGGCGACGGAAGCAGATACAAGCGATAATGGGGGTGCAGAGAATCGGTTCGCGCTGAACTGGATCTATATATAATAGGAATACATGATATTGTATCTCAGCGCGTATTTTCGTATCATGGAACCCGTTCCTCCATCTGTGGCCCACACCCGGAGTCCGCCCCATGAAATTCGCCCTTCCTACCGCCTTCTTCGCCGCCGCCCTCTTCCTGCTGCTTCCCCTCTCGGCCGAGGCGGCCAAGAAAAAGTGCAAATGCAATAAAGACCAGAAGGCCCGCGCCAACGCCCGCCTAATCCCGTCTGAAG
>Ga0114996_10005432_pt1 | contig 14967 bp, 15 predicted proteins | sample ArcticOcean_MG_C_4_FD_87039 | JGI IMG/M metagenome (GOLD analysis project Ga0114996, IMG submission 87039) | Marine microbial communities from western Arctic Ocean - ArcticOcean_MG_CB4_134 | ecosystem: Environmental > Aquatic > Marine > Oceanic | place: Arctic Ocean: Canada Basin | collected...
CAGGAGTTATTCTTAAGTAGCTGGCCATCCCGCAGTATTGTTTTAACTTATACGAATATACAGCATAAAAAAATGGATCTTTGTTCAAGCAAAAAAATTTCAGCCATTTTTTAAAGCTTATGTAAGTTTTAAAAGGACCATAAGGTAAATATTTCCAGATTAGATTTTTTTTATCTTTTGAAAAATTAATAAATAAATTTTTAGAATGCTTATTAATTTTTAAAGGTTCAAGAACCACGTATTTACCTTTTAAATTTCTTCTTGATGGTAATTTAGATTTTTTAAAATGAACTTTAGGTCCAAGCATTCTATTAACGAAGCTTTTTTTTATGAAAGTTAATAAATTTTTCCACACTTGATTTATTAAACGTTTTATTTTCTTCGAACGAAACTTTTTTCATTGAGTAAGCATTACTTTTTGTTTGCCTTGAAACAATAGTAATGTTACCTTTATATAATTTAAGTTTAACTAAGCCATTCACTTTATTTCTTTTAAGATCAACAATTTTTTGAAGTTTAAGTCTTGCTTTAGAATACCAATAACCGTTGTAAATAAGCTTTGCATATTTAGGCATAATCTCATCTTTTTTGTGCATAGTTTCTTTATCTAAAGTCACCGATTCTATTGCTCTATGAGCGGCCATTAATAAAGTTCCGCCTGGTGTTTCGTACACACCTCTAGATTTTATTCCAATAAATCTGTTTTCAACTAGGTCAACTCTGCCAATACCATTCTTTCCAGCCAGAATATTTAATTTATGTAAAAGATTTTCTGGAGATAATTTCTTACCATTAACTGTTATTGGATCTCCATTTTTAAATCCTATAGTCAAATGCGAAGTTTTGTTCGGTGATTTTTCAAGCGACAAAGTTCTTTGGAAAATAAATTCTGGTGCTGCATTTTTAGGATTTTCTAAAATTTTACCTTCTGTAGACGTATGAAATAAATTGTCATCAACAGAGAAAGGTGGTGCTCCTCTTTTATCTTTTGGTATAGATATTTTATTTTTTTTTGCATATTTAATTAAATCTGATCTTGATTTTAACTTCCAAATTCGCCAAGGAGCAATAACTTTAATTTTAGGACCAAAGTAATGATAACCAAGCTCAAATCTTACCTGATCATTTCCTTTGCCAGTTGAGCCGTGTGATACAGCGTAAGCCTTAAATTTTTTTGCTATAGCAATTTGTCTTTTCGCAATTAGAGGTCTCGCAATGGATGTTCCTAGCAAATATAGCCCTTCATAAATTGCGTGGCCTCTTATCATTGGATAAACATATTCTTTAACAAATAAATTTTTTAAATTTTCAATGATAATTTTTTTTACACCAAGCGCTTTTGCATTTTTAAGAATCTTTTTTCTATCAATTTTTTGACCAATATCTGATGTATAAGCTATAACTTCAGCATTATAGTTTTCTTGAAGCCATTTTAATATTATAGAAGTATCTAACCCACCTGAGTAGGCCAGTACTATCTTTTTTTTTTTTTTCATTATCTATTTTTTAACTACAGCTTTTTTTTGCTGAATTGTAAGCTTTTGTAAAACCCATCATTGAATAGTGGTCAGTTGTTTGCGTTCCTTCTGTAGAATTTCCAATAATCATAAGTCTTGAGGATTTTTTCATAGTAGAAATTAGTCTTATTTCATCTTGATCTTTATCTACCCAAGCGAAACGTCCTTTTGTAAATAGATCATATTTTTTTTTACCCGATTTTGCCTCTACTGGGCTTTTAAGTTTAAACTCATATCCATTAGTTACACTGATTTCATTTTTAATATTTTCAGCCGGCCTAAAGCTCACAAACAATCTTGAAGGCTCTCTTTTAAATTTTTTTGGCGCTTTTAAAATAGGAATTGATTGAGCAAAACAAACTTTAGTTTGTTCTTGAGACAAAACAAAACTTTCCCAATCCTTAAACTTTCCTAAACTTTTTAAATTCTCTTCTGCATTTGCAATATTAAAGACAAACAAAAATAGAACTACTAATATTTCTTTTTTTATGGACATGGGTTTGAATATTTTCTGTTAATTTCACCTATTTTAGCAATTAATTCTTTATCTAAATTAATATTTACACTATCTATATTAGTTTTCAACTGCTCCATTGTAGTTGCTCCAATTATAACAGATGTTACAAATGGCTGAATTTCACAAAATTTAATTGCAATTTGAGCAAGATCTAAATTAAAACTTTTGGCTAGATTCCAATATTCTTCAATAGCTTTTTCTGAATGTATTGTTCTGTATCTTCCCCAAAAATCATAAAATAAATCCATCCTAGAATTTTTAGGCATTGCGTCATTTCTATACTTTCCAGACAAGTATCCTGAAGCCAAAGGTGAATATGCCAGTAAACCGACCTTTTCTCTAATAGCAATTTCTGAAAGGCCAACTTCAAAACCTCTATTTAAAAGATTATATGCATTTTGTATTGATTCAATTTTTGAAAGTTTCTTTTGCTCAGAGAGCTTTAAATATTCACTTGCTCCCCATGCCGTCTCATTAGATATACCAACGTGTTTAACTTTTCCTTTTATAACTAAATTATTTAATGCATCTAAGGTTTCTTCAATTTTTACAAAATTATCAGTGTTTTTATGTTCGTATTCAAGTTTTCCAGAAAATGGTCCCGAAGGTCTATCTGGCCAATGAACTTGATATAAATCTATATAATCAGTTTTTAAATCTTTTAAGCTTCTATCGCAGGCAAATTCAATTTGTCTTTTATTTAAAGCAGTTTTTTCGCCATCGGGTCTCAACCAACTCATTGGTGAGCCGCCTGCCACTTTGTCTGCTAAAAAAATTTTATTTCTTTTTTTTGTGTTTGAAAACCATTCGCCAATAAACTGGCTAGCTTTACCCCTAGTTTCAGGTTTCATCGGAACTGCATAAAGTTCAGCAGTATCAAAAAAATTTACACCTTGGTCCAAAGCATAATCCATTTGCTCAAAAGCTTCTTTTTGAGTGTTCTGTTCACCCCATGTCATTGTACCAAGACAAATTGAGCTTACTTTAATGTTTGTGCTTCCTAATTTTTTAAAATTCATTTGATTTTTTTTCTATTTAATAAACTATATAGGTGGCTTGAAAAAGCTTTAAAATGACAATATATATATAGGATGGAATTTAATAAACAGAACGTACAATCTACAGTAACGAGCTCAGAAACGCATATAATTGATGAAGGACTTAGAGCTTACATGCTTAAGGTTTATAATTTTATGGCTTCAGGAATATTCTTAACAGGTATTATTGCTCTTCTTTCATTCAAATTATCGGTCGTAACAGATGGAAGCGGATCTATAACCGGATTTACTAGCTTGGGGAACGCTTTATTCTTCTCAGGATTAAAGTGGATAGTGATGTTAGCTCCTCTTGGAATAGTATTTTATATAAGTTTTGGAATAAAAAAAATGAGCGCTGCTAAAGCTCAAACAGTATTTTGGGTATTTGCTGCTCTTATGGGGTTATCCTTATCATGGATATTGTTAGTTTATACAGGCGCTAGTGTGGCAAGAGTATTTTTTATAACATCTGCAACTTTTGGTGCTATGAGCATCTACGGATACACAACTAAAAGAGATTTAACTAAATTAGGATCATTTCTAATGATGGGGCTAATTGGAATTATTATAGCATCTGTAGTTAATATATTTATGAAATCAACTATGATGTATTTTGTTATTTCAATCCTTGGTGTTTTAATTTTTGTTGGGTTGACAGCTTATGATACTCAAAAAATTAAAAATATGTACCTAGCTAGCGATACAGGCGAAATCATGGGAAAAAAAGCAGTGATGGGTGCGCTTACTCTTTATTTAGATTTTATCAATTTATTTATAATGCTATTAAGGTTGTTTGGTCAAAGAAGATAAACTTAATTAACTAATTTAAATTTTTCCCAAATTATTTTACTAATAAGACTTTGTAAATTTTCAGAACTATTAATTATTTTATTTTGACCATCTCTAACTAAATATTTTTGATTTTCATTTTTGGGGTTTAAATTTTTTGTTATTTTATATGCTGGATATTCTGACGATCTTTTATAAACATTAAAACTGATTTCTTTTTTAGAGATGCTTAAGCCGTAATCTTTCCATTCCCCATTTGAGACCATTCTTGCATATAAATTTAGTATTAGTTTTAGCTCTTCTTTACTAAAAAAAATGTTCCGTTTTTTTTGGGTATTATTTATAACTAATTTTAAATGTTTCATTTTGAATTTAATTTATATTTATTTATTAATGAAATTTGGCTAGCGGCAAATACAAAACTAATTGGAAGCAAGCCCCAAACTTTAAAATTAACCCATATGTATTCTTGTTCAGGACAGTACTGTCTCCAAACTATTTCATTAAGAATTGCAACAAAAACGAAAAAAACTATCCAACGCTCGTTTAGTTTTTTCCAACCATCATCTTTCAAATTCATGGAAGATTGAAAAAAAATTTTTAATAGTGATTTTTTAGTAAAATACTTGCCAAAGAATAAAACTGCAGCAAACAACAAGTTAATTATTGTTGGCTTCATATAAAAAAATATTTTATTATCGAAATATAATGTAAGGCCACCAAATAAAGTTATTATGATACCACTGGTTAATGGGACCAATGGTATTCTCTTTTCTAATAAATAAATTATTACTAAAGCAAATAAAGTTGCTATAATAAAAGGCGGTATTGCTTTATTTAAATCATTTTCACTATTAAAATATATTAAAAAAAAAAGAAGAAGAGGACCAAAGTCTGTGACAAATTTAATTAATGGTCTGTACATAGTAAATTGTTAACATATGTAACAGGTAAGGTATATTTTTCTATTGATTTTTTTAAAAATATACATATCCTAGAAAAATCAATGGCGATTAATACGGCTAAATTTTCAATAGGAGATGTTGTAAAACATAAACACTTTGAGTTCAGAGGTGTTATTTATGATGTAGATTTTGAATTTAACAATTCTGAAGAATGGTACCAGTCAATTCCAAAAGATGTACGTCCAAAAAAAAATCAGCCTTTTTATCATTTATTAGCAGAGAATAATGACATCACATATGAAGCTTATGTATCTGAGCAAAATTTATTAAGTGATGATTCTAATGAACCTATTAAACACCCATTAATTGAAGAGATTTTTACTGGGAAAAAAGGATCTAGTTACTTTAAGCAGTCAAATTAATTTTTTTAAAATTTTTGCCACAAATTCAACATCATTTTTTCAAAAGTTAGCCTCATTTCTGATTTAAGTATTTTTTATGCCTAGTTAAGAGCGTTTAAAAAACATTCATCTCCCTCTTTGATATCTCTTAATTAGGCATAACTAATACTTTGGTGATATTCTTCAATAACAAATGGTATTTATTTTTAACTTTGAAAGATATATGCTTATCTTATGAAAAAGTTATTTTTAATTATCTTAGCTTTAATGTTAAACTTAAGCTATGCAAGCAGCGATGATATTGTTGTAGAAGAAAAAAACACAACACTAAATTTATTTACTGGTAACTTTGACTTTAGTGATCACAGACAAGCATCAACTCTCATTGGCATACAACATCAAAATGATGATTTGTTTAGAGAGGGCTTTTTAGGAAAAATTTCTCCAATAACTGGCGGCTTTCTTACAGGAAATAGTGATATGTATTTTTACACTGGAGCACAGGCGAATTATGATCTTGGGTTAATTTCAATAACTCCCAGTTTTGCGCCAGGCTATTATAGTTTTGGTGATGGAAAAGATTTAGGTTCAGCATTAGAATTTAAAACAGAAGTTCAAGTATCTTTAAATGTATTTGAAAATACACAATTCGGCATGTCTTACAATCATATATCTAATGGTGGCTTAGGAGACAAAAACCCTGGTGTAAATAGTTATATGTTTAATTTTCTTCAGCGCTTTTAATTAATAAAAAGATAATTAAAGATTAAAAATGAATCTTAAAGATTGTCATAATGTTGAAGATTTTAGAAGACTAGCAAAAAAAAAATTACCAAATCCAATATTTCATTATATTGAAGGTGGCTCAGATGATGAAATAACTTTAAAAAGAAATACTGAATCTTTTAATAAATGTGATCTTATACCAAATGTTCTTAATGATGTAAGTAATATAGATTTATCTACAACAGTTTTAGGTCAAAAAATTGATTTTCCACTTTTTCTTTCACCCACATCTATGAATCGTCTTTATCATCATCATGGAGAGAGAGGCACAGCTAAAGCTGCTAAAAAAATGGGTACGATTTTTGGTACCTCAACAATGGCAACTACTAGTATTGAAGAAATAGGAAAACTAACCACTGGACCAAAATTATTTCAGCTTTACATTCATAAAGACAAAGGTTTGACAGATAACTTAATTGAAAGATGTAAACTAGCTGGTTTTAATAGCATATGTTTAACTGTTGATACAGTTGTGGCCGGAAATAGAGAAAGAGATCATAGAACAGGATTTAGTACACCACCTAAACTAACATTAGAAAGCCTATTAAGCTTTGCACTTCATCCATATTGGACCTTTAATCATTTCTTTGGTGAAAAATTCCAATTATCTAATATTATTCATATGACTGAAAAAGGCAGCAGTATAGAAAAATCTGTTATGGATTATATAAACGAACAATTTGATCCTGCAATGAATTGGAAGGATGCAGAGTATTGTGTAAAAAAATGGGGTGGACCATTTGCTCTTAAAGGAGTTATGTCAGTCGAAGATGCAAAAAAAGCAATTGATATTGGATGTACTGCAATAATGATTTCAAACCATGGAGGTAGACAGCTAGATGGCTCCAGAGCACCTTTTGATCAGCTTGCAGAAATTGTAGATGCTGTTGGGGATAAAATAGAAGTAATTCTTGATGGGGGAATTACAAGAGGAACTCATGTCTTGAAAGCCTTATCGCTTGGAGCAAAAGCTTGTAGCTTCGGAAAAGGATATTTATTTGCACTAGCAGCAGGAGGTGAAAAAGGTGTTACAGCAGTTTTGCAAAAAATGAAAAATGAAATAGAAAGAGATATGATATTAATGGGATGTAAAAATATTAAACAATTGAATAGAAATAAAATAGTCTATAGATAACTATATATGAAATTAGCTAAAAATTTAGAAAGACTAGGAACAGAAACTGCTTTTACTGTATTGGCAGAAGCAAAAAAATTAGAAGCAGAAGGAAATCCAATGATTTATTTGGGTCTAGGCCAGCCAGATTTTAAAACACCAAAACACATTGTGGATGCAGCAAAAAAAGCTTTAGATGCAGGGCACCATGGATATGTTTTGTCCAATGGAATTTTGGAATGTAGACAGGCAGTTACAAGAAAAATAAAAAAGCTTTATAAAAAAGATATAGATCCAGAAAGAGTTTTAATAATGCCTGGCGGAAAGCCAACTATGTACTATGCAATATTATGCTTTGGTGAACCAGGTGCAGAAATAATTCATCCAACACCAGCTTTTCCAATATATGAGTCTATGATAAATTATACAGGATCAACAGCTGTTCCCTATGATCTTACAGAAGATAAAGATTTAAAATTTAATGCTGAAAAAATTTTATCTTTAATCACTGATAAAACAAGATTGTTAATTCTGATTAATCCAAATAACCCCACGGGAAGCTTTGTAGAAAAGCCTGAAATTGATAAATTGGCAGAAGGACTAAAAAAATATCCTCACGTAACAATCCTTAGTGATGAGATTTATAGTAGACAAATTTTTGACAATAAGGAGATGCCAACATTTTTTAATTATCCTGAGCTTCAAGATAGATTGATAGTTTTAGATGGTTGGAGCAAAGCTTATGCTATGACAGGCTGGAGAATGGGCTGGAGTGTGTGGCCAGAGAATTTAGTTCCACACGTAAATAAATTACTTATTAATAGCGTTTCGTGCGTTAACGCTCCTTCACAATTTGCCGGAATAGCAGCGTTAGATGGGCCAGACGATTCAATTCATGCAATGATGGTTGAGTTTGATGAAAGAAGAAAATTAATTCATAAAGGTCTTAATAATCTATCAGGTGTTGAATGTAGTTTACCAGGTGGAGCTTTTTATGCATTTCCTAAAGTAATAGGAACAGGGATGAATGGTGAAGAATTTGCAAAAAAGTGTTTACATGAAGCAGGAGTAGCAATAGTTCCAGGAACTTCATTTGGAAAAACTTGTAGTGACTACGTAAGATTTAGTTTTGCAGCCTCGAAAGAAAATATAAGTAAAGCGCTTGAAAAAGTAGAGAAAATCCTTCAATAAACATACCTAAGTTTTTTGACCACCAAGCTTTTTTTGTTGTAATATCTTTTTATGACCAATTTATCTATGCCGAAAATTGATCGGAAACTTATCGCAAAAAAAAGTGAAATTGTTAAGGATTTAAAAAAAATTATAAAATCTGAAAACATTTTATATCATGAGGACGAAACAAGACCTTTTGAAACGGATGGGTTGTCCGCATATAAACAAAAACCTTTGATTGTAGCTTTTCCAGAAAACACTCAAGAAGTTAGTAAGATACTTGCTTATTGCAATAAACATAGAATTAAAGTCGTTCCAAGAGGATCTGGCACGGGTCTATCAGGAGGAGCTTTACCAATGGAAGATAGTTTGCTTTTATGCTTGGGAAAATTTAATAAAATTATTAACGTAGATTATAAAAATAGATGTGTAATCGCGCAATCGGGTGTAACAAATTTAGCAATAACGCATGCCGTTCAAAGTATGGGGTTTTATTATGCACCAGATCCTTCTAGTCAAATAGCTTGTTCAATTGGAGGCAATGTTGCTGAAAATTCTGGTGGAGTTCATTCATTAAAATATGGTACAACAACAAATAATCTTCTTGGAGCCGAAGTTGTTTTTATGGATGGAACTATTAGCAAATTAGGAGGCAAGACTTTTGATTCTGAGGGATATGATCTTCTTGGATTAATTACAGGTTCAGAAGGTCTATTGTGCGTTATCACAGAGGTAACAGTAAAAATTCTAAAAAAACCTCAAACTATTAAAGCAGCTTTAGTTGGATTCCCAAAGATAGAGGATGGGGGAAATTGTGTTTCAGATATTATTGCAAATGGAATTATTCCATCAGGCATGGAAATGATGGATAAGGCTTTGATTCATGCTACAGATAATTTTGTTAAGGCAGGGTACCCAAGAGATGCTGAGGCAATGCTTATTATAGAATTAGATGGAACCAATAAAGAAGTTGAAGAGTTAATTGAAAAAGTAAATATGATTGCTAAAAAAAATAACTCTTCAAGTATTAAAATTAGTAAAAATGAAAAACAAAGATTGAAATTTTGGGCGGGTCGTAAAGCAGCATTCCCAGCTTGTGGCGATATGGCCCCAGACTATTATTGTATGGATGGAACAATCCCCAGAGGAAAACTTGTTCAAGTATTAAAAGAGATAAATAGATTATCCAAGAAATACAATTTGCCTGTAGCAAATGCATTTCATGCTGGTGATGGCAATTTACATCCTTTAATAATGTATGACGCTAACGAAAAAAACTCTTTAGAAAAAACAGAAAAATTTGGAGCTGAAATATTAAAATATTGTGTAAAAGTTGGTGGAGTTTTAACAGGCGAACATGGGGTTGGTGTAGAAAAAAGAGAATTAATGTGTGAGATGTTTAATAATAATGATATACAGCAACAAATTAAAATTAAAAAATCTCTAGACGCAAGCTCTCTTTTAAATCCTGGAAAAGTCTATCCAATTTTAAGAAAATGTGCTGAGGAAGGGAGAGTTCATGTCCATAGAGGAAAAACAAAATTTCCCGACATACCACAATTCTGATTCTATTAGCTATCCGGTTAACGAAAAAGAAGTTTCAGATTTTATAAAAAAAGCTTATAAATCAAATTCTTCTATAGAATTATTAGGGTCGGGGTCTAAAAGAAAAATAGGAAAGCCACTTCAGTGTTCTAATATTTTAAATTTATCAAAATTAAGTGGAATTATCAAATATTTTCCTGAAGAACTTTATATTAAAGTCAAAGCTGGGACTCCAATAAAACAAATAGAAGATGAATTGAAAAAAAATAAACAACAATTAGTTTTTGAACCTATTGATTTCGGATATTTGCTAAATGGTAAAAGTGACTATGGGACGGCCGGCGGCCAGATTGCTTGTAATATTTCAGGACCTCGCAGATTTAAAGTTGGCAGCGTTAGAGACCATGTTTTAGGATTTAGGGGTGTGAATGGAAAAGGCGATATTATTAAATCAGGAGGTGTAGTAGTAAAGAACGTGACAGGTTATGATTTAAGTAAATTAATGTGTGGTTCCTATGGGACATTAGTTGCTTTGACCGAAGTTACTTTTAAGGTTTTACCTGAACCAGAGGCAAGCAAAACATTAGTAATTCATAATCAAAAAATAGAAACAGCAATTTATTTTTTAGATAAAGCTCTAAGCTCTTCGCATGATATTTCTGGAGCAACTTTTTTACCTAAAGAATCTAAATCATTAGGTTGTGTAATGGATATTGAAAAAACATTTAAATTAAATGATCTCAAGCAAGAAGGGTCGATTACCGCAATTAGAATTGAAGGATCAAAAAATTCGATTGACCAAAGAATGCAAAATTTAATAAGTGAGCTTAAAATTATAAATGTAAGCATTTCTATCCTTGAGGTTCATCAATCAGAAGTATTTTGGAATAAAATAAAAAATTTAGAGTTTTTTTCTTTTTCAAAAAATAGTATCCTTAGAATAGTCGTTCCACCATCTGAATGCGTTAAATTAGTTTATCAACTATCCAATGTATTTAAATATTATCTAGATTGGGGTGGAGCTTTGATGTGGATGGAAGCACACGAATTATCAGAACAAATGTTTGAATCAATTAGAAGAAAAGTAGTAAAGTTAGGTGGATACGTGACCATGATTAAAAATTCTGAATATCTTCCTTTTGTAGAAGATGTTTTTACTATTAATAAAGACAGATTCAATATATCTCAAAATATTAAAAAAAGTTTTGATCCAAAAAGAATACTTAACCCAGGAAAAATGTACACTGGAATATAAATGGAAACTCAATTCTCAAAAGAGCAATTAAAAGATAAAGATATAAAATCAAGTGAAAAAATTCTTAGAAAATGTGTTCACTGTGGTTTTTGTAACGCAACTTGCCCAACTTATGATCTTTTGGGAAATGAATTAGATAGCCCCAGGGGTAGAATTTATTTAATTAAAGATATGTTGGAAAAGAATAAGCCAGCAAATGAAAAGATTGTAAAGCATATAGATAGATGTCTCTCCTGTTATAGCTGCATGACCACCTGCCCATCTGGAGTAAATTATATGCATCTTATTGATCATGGCAGAAAGCATATTGAAAAAACTTACAAAAGACCATTTAGAGAAAAAATTATAAGAGATTTTCTTTCAATAGTTATGTCTAATTCTACTTATTTTAAAATTGTTGGAAGATTTACTTTAATAGCAAAACCTTTTCAATTTCTTTTTCCAAAAAAGATTAGAGAAATGATTAATTTTATGCCAGCTAGATTTCCAAAAAAAACTTTACCGGAAAAAAAAATATATCCAGCAAATAAAGTTAAAAAACCAGTAGCACGAGTCATTTTATTAACCGGGTGTGTGCAAAAAGTTATTTCTCCCCAAATTAATGAAGCCACCATTAGACTGTTGAATAGACATGGAATTGAGGTCATAGTTTCAAAAGAAGTGAATTGTTGTGGTTCTTTAAATCATCATTTAGGAAAAAGTGACTTAGCTCAAGAAACTTTTAAAAAAAATATTTTAATTTGGTATGATGAATATATAAAAAATGGTTTAGATGCTATAATTTCTAATACATCAGGATGTGGCACAACTTTAAAAGATTATGGATTTATGTTTAGATCAGATAATAATTTAAAAAAGAAAGCTAAAAAAATATCTGAATTAACAAAAGATATAACTGAATATTTAAATGAAAATGTTAAACTTAATTTCATTAAAGAAAAAGAGAATAGTAAAGAATACAAAATTGCTTACCATTCCGCATGTTCTATGCAGCATGGGCAAAAGATCCATGATATTCCAATAAACTTGATAAAAAAAACAGGAAATAAGGTTTTTAATATTCCAGATGGTCATCTTTGTTGTGGCTCAGCAGGAACCTATAATTTATTGCAAAATGATATTGCTAAAAAACTATTAAAGAATAAAATTTCAAATATTGATAAAATTAAACCCCAATTTATTGCAACAGGTAATATTGGCTGTATTACTCAAATCGCCCACGGTACAGATATTCCAATTTTGCATACTGTAGAAATTATTGATTGGTATACAGGTGGAGCAAAGCCTAAAGTTTTAAGAAAATTATGAAAAAAATACTAATTACCAGAAGATTGTTAAAAGAGTGTGAAGAAAAAGCTTTAAAAACTTTTGATACAAAATTTAATGCTAATGATGAGCTTTATTCACAGTCAAAATTAATCGAATTAAGCAAAGGCTGTGATGCAGTTTTAACTTCACTTACAGATAAAATGAATGAAGAAACAATTAATAAATTGCCGGATTCAGTAAAAATTATTTCTAATTTTGCAGTAGGGTTCGGTAACATTGATCTAGAAGCAGCAAAAAAAAGAGTTATTGCAGTTACCAATACTCCGGATGTCTTAACAGATGCTACAGCAGAAATTGCAATGTTGTTGATTCTTGGGGCCGCAAGAAGAGCAACCGAAGGAATAGAATATGCAAAAAATAGTAATTGGAAATGGTCTGCAGATTTTTTAATAGGCAAACAATTAACTGGCGCAAAATTAGGAATTTTAGGAATGGGAAGAATTGGACGAACTGTAGCGAAACTTTCAAGGCCGTTTGGAATGAAAATTCATTATCATAATCGATCAAGATTAAGCCCTAATCTTGAAGAAGAAGCAACATATCATCAAAATATTAAAAGTTTATTTTCTGTTTCTGATATTTTGGCAATAAATTGTCCAGCAACAAAAGAAACTATAAATATTATTAATAAAGAATCATTGGAATACTTTCCGAACGGTGCAATAATTACAAACAGCGCTAGGGGGGACATGATTGATGATGAGGCGATGCTAGATGCTTTGGATAGAAAAAAAATTTACGCAGTTGGATTAGATGTTTATAAAAATGAACCTAATTTAAATCCAAGATATCTAAAACACAAAAGTGCTTTTATTTTACCACATCTTGGAAGCGCAACTAAAGACACTCGAACAGCAATGGGAAATTTAGCAATTGATAATATTGATGAGTTTCTTAAAACTGGAAAATGTAAAAATCAAGTAAACTGATTTATGGATAGTAATAATAAAAATGTAGTAATAACTGCAGCTTCAAGAACTCCTATTGGAACTTTTCGGGGTTTTTTAAAAGACATGAAAGCAAGCGATCTCGGTTCCTTAGTAACCAAAGACGTTATACAAAAATCAAATTTAGAACCGGGTGATATCGATGAATTAATAATGGGACAAGTATTAACAGGTGCTACCGGACAAAATCCAGCAAGACAGGCAGCAATGCGCGCAAAGATACCTATGGAAAAAACTGCATACATAATAAATCAAGTTTGTGGATCAGGTCTAAGAGCAGTAGTTGCAGGATATCAATCTATTGTGTCAAATGATTCTGAGGTAATAATTGCAGGAGGACAAGAAAGCATGACCAACGCTCCCCACGCAATTAATTTTAGAGATAGTAAAAAACTAGATGAGTCAAACCTTATAGACACAATGATTAAAGATGGACTTTGGGATGCGTTTAATGGTTATCACATGGGAATTACAGCAGAAAATGTAGCTAGTAAATGGAAAATCACAAGAGAGGAGCAAGATAATTTTGCTTTGTTATCTCAGCTAAAAGCCGAAAAAGCACAAAAAGAGGAAAAATTTAAAAATGAAATAGTTCCTGTATTCACAAATAATAAAAATAAAATTGAGATTGATGAACATCCAAGATTAGGTATGACACTTGAGCGACTTTCAAAATTAAGACCTTCATTTAAAAAAAATGGCACAGTAACACCTGGTAATGCTTCAGGAATTAATGATGGTGCTGCTGCTGTAGTTTTGATGAGTTATAATGAAGCTAAGAAAAGAAATCTAAAACCATTAGCAAAAATTGTTTCATGGGCTACATGCGGTGTTGACCCATCACTAATGGGATCGGGACCAATTCCTGCTTCAAAAAAAGCTTTAAAAAAAGCTGGTTGGAAAATAAGTGACCTAGATTTAATAGAGTCAAACGAAGCATTTGCTGCACAAAGTTTAGCAGTAATAAAAGAATTAAAATTGCCCAAAGAAAAAGTTAATGTAAATGGTGGAGCAATAGCATTGGGGCATCCCATAGGCGCTTCAGGAGCACGAATATTAGTAACACTCATACATGAAATGGAAAAAAGAAAAGCAAAAAAAGGTTTAGCTACACTTTGTATCGGCGGAGGAATGGGAATAGCCATTTGCATTGAAAAATAAAAAAAGAAATAAAATATAAAATTTCTCTTTTAGGTTGAAGAAATTTTTTCCTTTATAAATAAAGGCTCACGAATCATGATAAATTTAGGAGATAACAATTTTTACAAAAAAATAGCGAGACTCTATTACGTTTCTGTGGTCTAATTTACCTTAGTTAATTAAGACAAGACAATTAGGAGGGAATATATATGACAAAAAAAGATAAAACGTTAAAAGGAGCTACAACTTCTTCAAGACGTAAATTCTTTAAAACTGCTGCTGCAACAGGTGCTGTTGCTGCCGCAACCTTGGCTATGCCTTCAATCGCCAAAGCCGCAACTACTTTAAAAGTACAAGCTGCTTGGGGTGGGGGAATTTTCCTAGAGAATGCGAACAATTACGTTAAAAGAGTTAACGAAATGTCCGGCGGTAGTTTAAAAATCGATTTACTACCTGTAAATTCTGTAGTGAAAACTAGTCAAATGCAAGACGCTGTTCACAGAGGAGTTCTA
>Ga0114996_10005433_pt1 | contig 14963 bp, 12 predicted proteins | sample ArcticOcean_MG_C_4_FD_87039 | JGI IMG/M metagenome (GOLD analysis project Ga0114996, IMG submission 87039) | Marine microbial communities from western Arctic Ocean - ArcticOcean_MG_CB4_134 | ecosystem: Environmental > Aquatic > Marine > Oceanic | place: Arctic Ocean: Canada Basin | collected...
GGACGAGACGTTTAATTTGACGATGGATAAGATTGATGCCTTTGCCGAAGGAGAGCGGACGTTGATTGAAGCGACGATGCAACAGCAGCAAGAAGAGGAAGGTGAAGAGCCGGTGAGTATGCTTTTTAAGTAAAGTGGCCTGGAGTAGCTTGGCTGTCTTTTAGGAGTATTGATATTTGTGTTTGTAAACCGTCCGTGTGGGCGGTTTTTTTATGCAATTTGGAAATCGAAGAGGCGGCGCTGGTGAAGGAAAAGAACAAGGGTAGCACATCTGCTGCCCAATGGCGAGGACCACAGTGCAGAAGATGTGGTGGACGCAGAGTTTGTCGAGGTTTAATATATGGGCGGGGGAACCCTTTCCCCCGGCTTTCGTCTATATATCCACGAACGAGCAAAATTCACTAAAAAGATTGAAAAATACACAGGGAGAAAATTGGTAATGAAGAGATTTGTCGTGTACCTGACAGTTTTGTACGTGGGACTGGCAGTGGTGCCGGTCCAGGCGTATGAGAGCGATACAGAGGACCTGAAAATAGTAGAACGGATAAGTAAGGCGTATATATCCCTGGCCGCCAAGATCGGGCCGGGCGTGGTCACTGTTTTTGTAGAGCGCGAGGTGCCTGCTCAAAATGATTTCCGCGGAACGCCTTTTGAACATTTTTTTCGCCAACCGCGCCGGTCCCGTCCACAAGAGGAACCCCGCCTCCAACAGGGGCAGGGGTCTGGCTTTATCATTCGCCAAAACGACGAATATTATATCTTAACTAATAATCACGTCATTCGCGGTGCTGATGAAATCGAGGTTGGACTGGCAGATGATCGCACTTTTGAGGCAGAGGTTGTCGGTGCAGATTCGCTCAGCGATCTAGCTATTCTCAAAATCGAAGCCGATGACCTGCCCTATCTGCAATTAGGTGATTCAGATGCTGTAGAGGTTGGACAATGGGTACTTGCGGTGGGCAATCCTTTTGGCTACGAGCACACAGTGACCGATGGTATAGTTAGCGCCTTGGGCCGAGGACGACTGGGCAGAGAATACGGGTCCTTTATCCAAACGAACGTTGCGATCAATCCGGGTAATAGTGGTGGCCCATTGGTCAACTTGCAGGGCGAAGTGGTGGGAATCAATACAGCTATTATCAGCCGCTCGGGTGGCTACGACGGGATCGGCTTATCCATTCCGGTGAATCTAGCCAAAGACGTACTGGGACAATTGCTCGAACACGGCGAAGTGAGGAGGGGTGTTCTGGGGGTAAAAATAGAAGATGTCGATAAAGATCTGGCCGACGCGCTGGGAATGAGAAACACCCATGGTGTTTTGGTCGAAGTCGTCATCCCCGATCTGCCGGCGGCCGCAGCGGGCATAGAACAGGGAGATGTAATTCTCGCAGTCGACGGCGTGCCAGTGGAAAATGTGTTGAAGTTGAGGAATAAGATCGGCCAGACTGCTCCAGGTACCGAAGTCCAATTGCGTATTTTGCGCGAGCGTAAAGAAAAAAAGATAAAGGTCGTGCTGGATAAACTCTCTGCCGATGCCTTCGCTCCAGAGGAAGAGAATAAAGCGGTTGAAGTCGGGCTAGGTATGGAACTGCGGGAGTTGACACCACAAATAGCGCGACGCCTCGGATACGAGATGGGAAGCGGCGTGTTAATCGCCGATGTCAAGCGACGCAGCGTAGCCGGCAAGCGCGGCTTGCGATCGGGGGATTTGATCGTCGAAGTTGATCAGCAACCCATGAGGTCAGTGCAGGATTACGAGGAAGCGTTGGAGGATAAGGAAGGTGGAGATTCGGTGCTCTTTCTTATTCGGCGTGGCAATAGTACAAACTTCGTTGCTTTGCGATTGCCCAAAGGATAAGTCAGCCGCAGCAATAAGAGATACTCCAGCCATTTATTTTTTACCCTCTTGCCACTTAGTGCGGCAAGAGGGTTTTTTGTTTTCGCAGGGGCGTACTATAGCTTTTTCGTGGAAAATCCCGATATTGGAAGATCTATTCTTCGCCTTCTAAAAAATTAGGTTTCCTCTATGTCTGCCCAGCCGATCTGGCATTCAGCGCCCGCATCAGCCTGTATTTATATAAAACAGTATGTCAATCTTACAAAAGAGCTTGGCCCGGCCTGGATCGAGTGCGCTGGCACCGGTCCCTTACAACTCTATGTCAATGGCGAATTGGCGCTGCGCAGTGCGGGCCCGGCCCTGACGACCGCAGTCATGTGGCAGCGAGTCGATATGGGCAAATTGCTGCGCCAGGGGGAAAATAGCATCCTGGTTTGGATTAATAACGGCCCCGATGCAAATCGTCCACCCTGGTTTATGGCACAGGGTGAGATTACCTATGCCGATGGTTCCCAATTGGAATTGGCTACGGGAAGCCCCTGGCAGGTGTTGCCCGCTACTAGTCGGCAAGATTTTGATGAGCCGCCGCTGAGCGCAGTGTATTTCGCCGCTGAGCAAGCGGTTCATTGGAATACAGGCGCCTTTCGCGCCGAAGATTGGCAGGATGCCGCCGTAGTTGCAGTCCCATCCTGCCAACCGCTCTCTTGGAATCCACCTAGCACAATTGAAGAGGAAATCTGGGCACAAGCTATTGTCGAGTTCGGCGAGATCAACGCCGCGGGGCCCCTAGAGTTCGTCGATGGAGCAGGGGCCATACAGCAGAGCAAATGCGTGCGCCGCGAAGCCGTGCTGCAGAAGGGCAGGAGTCAGGCCCTGGTGCAGACGCGCGATGTGCAGCGCGCCGTATACCTAGTGCTCGACTTCGGTCGGCAGGTAACGGGTTTTCCCTGTTTGCGTATGCGCAGTCGGGGCGGCAATGTCATCGATATGGGGTTTGCGCACCAAGTTGGACAGATCGACGGCGGCTTGCGCTATGTGAGTAAGCAAGGTTGGCAGGAATGGACCGGGTTGCAAATGCAATCCTGCCGCTACATTGTGCTGCGTCTGAGCCACTGCGAGGAGGAACTGGAATTCGACAGCGTTTCTGTGGTTGAACGCCGAGTCGAAATGCCGCAAGAAGGTCGTTTTATGGCGACAGACGCATTGGAACAAATCTGGCAAACGGGGGTGCGTTCGCTAAGATCCGGCCGCCAGGAGATCTACTTCCTTGGCTCCGGACAAGAGAGTTACGATTGGTTGCGCGCCTACGCCCTAGCGCTGAACGATTATTATCTAAGCGGTGACACGCAGACGGCCGGGGCGACCCTGGCCAGCAAAGGCGCGGCCGTTTCCACTGCAACCACAGCGCCACAGCTATTGGCCTGTGCACTTTTTCTCGAAGCATACTATCTCTATTCGGGCGATCAATCGCAGGTGGATGGTTTGTTGCCGCGCCTGGGCGAATTGATCGGGGGCTTTGCGGCGAGCGGAGCAGAGGCATTGCAAGAGGCGGTGGATGCGACCTGGTCCTATACTGCATTGCATGCCCTGTATGCTGGCGCCCTTCTGGCTTTGGGACGACTGTGCCGCGTTTGCAAGCAGCAGCAAGCAGCCGTTGGTTATGAACAAAGCGCCGCGCGGGTGCAGCGAGATTTACAAGGTGCCTGGTCGGCAGAACGCGGCGTGTTTCTGGATCAGGCCGACGGCGAGCCAGCCAGCCAATGGGCCAATGCGCTTATACTCTATTTTGAACTGGCGACAGAAGAGCAGAAGCGGGAAATAGCCCAACACATTGGGGATAGTGGAGTCGAGCCGGTGCAAGATTTGCTGCAAGCTTTCTTCCTGGTCGGCGGCTTGTTCCGGACAGATATACCCGAGCACGCGGTGGATCAACTAGAAAGGCATTGGGGAAGGCTCTTGGTAAGGCCGGGTACAGTCTGGAACGAAAAAGAAAAGAAAGAGCAGCTGGAACAGGTTTCGCCCGGCCCAGAATATTATCTGGGCTCACAGGTACTCGGCTTGGTCCCGTCGAGCCCTGGCGCCAAGGTGTTGGAGATACGGCCGCAGCGCGCTGCTTTGGCAAAGGCAAACGGTCGGGTGTATACAGCGTCTGGTTGGGTCGATATCGCCTGGGATTTTAGGAAAGAAGGCCCCTACGGATTTATACGCCTGGAATTGGAAGAAGATGGGCAGATTCATCTATTTGTACCGCGCCTGGGGTTGCGTTTCCCCACTGTAACACTCAATGGAGAAACGCTGTGGAGCAACGAAAAGGTCTACCCCAATTCCTTCGTTCAAGAGATTCTCAGCACCGACGAATGCGTCGTACCGCTTTTGCGCCGAGGTGGGGTCTATGAAATTGAGGTGCAATGAGATCTACTTACAGGCGAGAAAATATCTATGACTGAAAGCGATCAGCCGTTACACCATATAGTCCATCCTCAGGAGGCGCCACTCGAAGGCAGTCCGTTGCTGATCATGTTGCACGGCTACGGTATCAACGAGCAGGATCTGATTGGTCTGGCGCCGCACCTGGATTCTCGTTTTCTCTGTGTCGGCGTGCGCGCCCCGCACGAGTTGGATTTTGGCGGTTACGCCTGGTTCCATATCGAAGTTACGCCGCAGGGAATCGTGCTAGACTACGAGCAGGCGCAGGTGTCGAGTGACCGCTTATTAGAAATGGTAGAGGTTTTGCGCGCTCAGTATGCCGCTAGTTCTGTGTATTTGTTGGGATTCAGCCAGGGTGCGATTATGGCGCTCCGCCTAGCACTGCAATATCCACAACGCTATGCCGGCGTCGTTGCCCAGAGTGGAGTCTGCGCCGAGGAGATGTTGCCGGAAGGCGAGCCCGAGGGGCTGAGTGCGCTGCCGGTATTGATGACCCACGGCCGCTGGGATCAGGTCATCCCGGTGGCACAGGCGCGGGCGTCGAACGAATTGCTCCAGCCGTTGCCACTGCAATTTACCTATAAAGAGTACGATATGGGGCACGAGATCAATCAAGAATGTCTCGAAGATGTGCGCCATTGGCTGCAGGAGCGTCTGGGGCCTGCTTAGGTTTGCAATGGTCAGATTGGATATAAGAAAGGGCACCGGATCCCTCCGGTGCCCTTTCTTATTATATGAATCAGGATCTCCGTTCACTCATCGCCACAGGGGCAACGGCCGGTGTGATCCCAGCGTTTTATTTTAGCGAAAACCCCTTCACTTTGTCCTTCTTACGCACGACCAATAACTCGTCTGTTATCAAAGTGAACTCGCCTTTCACGTCCTTGTCGAACCATTTGACCTCGCCGGTTTTGCCGTCGAGGCCAACAAATCCGTTGCAGGCGTAGGTGATATTGTCATTAGCGCCGTAAAAGGTCGGATCCAGGAGTAGACTAGTATGCTTCGGGGTGTATTTCCACTTATGACTCCAGGCCAGCTTGCCGTCCTTGTTGATTCGGATGATCTGCTTGTCGCCAAAGACGATAAAGTGGGTGCCGCGGTACTCGGGGCGCAGAACACGGCGTGGATTGGACCAGGTGGTTGTTATGGTGTTGTAGCTGTGGTTGACTTCCACGTCCACCGCCCAGGCTTTATCACCGGTAATTTTGCCGGCTTTGCCGTCTTTTTTGATGTCGAACTTCCACTTGTACTTGCCGTCCGCCAGCGACAGGGCGTAGAGCGTCTCGCCGTCGGAGCCGTAGAGTATACCGGCATCGACGGTTGCGGCCAGGGCCATGGTGGGATCGACTTTAAAATCGGTAGCCGACCAGTTTGTCTTGCCCGTCTTGATGTCGACGGAGACAAAACCATAAGGCTTAACCCCGGTAGCTTTAGTTTTAACTTCCCCGGCTTTTTCCATGGCGGTGTTAACTATCATCTTGCCTATCTGGCATAGTAGGGCGCCATCGGTCTGCGTTATGTCGGTGACGATGCCGGGCGTTTCGGTTTGCCAGACGATGTTGCCGCTGGATTTGTCGACTCCATTCAGGGTACCCAAACCGGCGGCTATGACGAGATTGCCCATTTCGATTGGATCGGGATAAGCGTCGTTAAAATCGTGTAAGGGACCGACGGCTAGACCTCCATATCCTTTGCCTTTGGGATCCAGGATCTCAAACTTGGCCTGATAATTGACTTTGCCGGTGCGCGTGTTAATGCTGAGGAATCCTGCGGAGTCATCGCGCTTCAGGGTGACGGGATCGCCCAGAACCAGTCCCTTGATCAGAAAAATAAGATTGTCGCCGTCAACGATCGGTTCCTCGAACCAGATACTGACGTCCAGGCCGCGTACCGCACTTGGCTCAGCGTTAAACGCCTTGTTGACAAACACCGATGCAAGTTGAGAATAGCCGATCATCTGGGACCAATTGATGGCACCGGTATTGACATTGAGGCTATACATCTTGAGCCAGGTACCTGCATCCTTGCCAAATTTATCCGCACGCAGGGTGATGATCAGCACACTGTCGGAATCGGGACCGGCCTGTAACCAGCGCACCGAACCTTCCACAGAGCCTTCCGGGGTTTGCCACACTTTCTGGCCATTGTCGCTGTCAAAGGCGACCAGGGTGTTGTTGAAGCCGAAAAAGACGTAGGTCTTGCCGCCTATCTCGATGGTCTCAAAGGCCGAGGTCTCCTCTACCTTGCCCTCAATGGAGATGGTCTCCTTGTTCGTTGCCAAGTCGACGAGGGTGATGCGCTTGTCGAAGAAGAACATGAGCTGGTTGTCGAGACTGACGACCGGGTCGGCCTTGCCGTTGTACTTGCCTTTGATGCTCAACAGGGTCTTACCGGTCTTCGCATCCAGGATTACAGGTCCGTCTTTGGCCAGGACCAGGAGGCGATCGCCGAAATCATATAACCAGTCCAGGCCGCGCTTGTCAGCCAGATCAAATTTCGGTTCGAGGGCAACGGACCACAGTTCCTTGCCATTTTCTACATCGAGCAATGTGAAACTCTTCTTGATCTGGAAGAGGCGCCCGTAGTCGGTCCACCAACTGTTGTTGACATCTTTGAACTTGACGTTATCCAGCGCAATCGACCAGTCGACCTTGCCCGATTTCAAGTCGAGACGCGCTGCGCCCTTCTTGGTCGAATAGAGCAGATATTCCTCGCTGATCTCCAAAGTGTACTTGCCGTCAAAATCGGGCAGTTTCTTGTGGCTCCACATCGCTTTGCCGGAGCGGGCGTCGAACATGTGGTACCCATCCTTGACGCGAAACCACATGTATTTGTCCTGGAGTGTATCGAATCACCCATCATTTTTCGGGTCCTTAAACTTAAATTCGTAGAGCTGGTTGGCGTCCTGCGCCAGCAGCGGCGGGGCGCTGATGAGCAAGAGCAAAATGCCTGCAGTCAAGCGGCGGAAGTTAGTTTTCATCGGGTTCTCCATTCTGAGTGGATGATGGGTTAAATAGATGAAGGCAAAAAGAGTGATTCCTTCTTAGGTGGAGAGGTTTAAGACGACGGGCAGGTGGCAGCCCTCGAGCAGGTGCTTGAGGGCGAGTCGAGAGGTGTGGAACTGCACGTCGAGTTGTGAGGAGATTTGTTGGTGCCAAGCTTGTAGAGCGAGGCGGTCAGCGGAGATAAGGCCATCGGCCAGCAGTTGAACTGTGTGGAAGCCGGCTTGCTCATAGTCGGTAAGGCTGTCGTTCAGCACTTGCAGCGTCTCCTGTGTGAGGTATCCTTCGAGCTTGATGGCAATTAATGGGGGCTCTCGCCGCAACTCGGTGAGACGGATTACCGACATCTTGGCCTCCAGACCGGGTCTGTAGACCGCTTTGAGCTTGAAAGCTTGCGGTCCTTTTGGCCAGATACTATGCACAAAACATGCCAAGATGAAAATAAAATTTAACAACTTCTCTAAAAAGTTGCAAAAATAAGTAGTTAGGAATAACAAAAAACTACTATAGGTGAAAAACAAGGAGAAGAGATAATCGTCTTATAACAATATTATGACTATCCAGCCATGTCGTTGTAGAATGGGTACGACAAGATCGTCGTAGACGAGGGTGAATTCATCCAGGCGCTCGGGCGGGATCCAGAAAGAGAGGCGGGCCACTGCAGTCATAAATATTGCATTAGCTTCGAGGGGCGAGACACAAAAATATAACCAACGGGATTCCCCCGCGTCTCATGCCAGTAACGATTTAATTCGCTCGGCGCTGAGGCGGTGGGCGACCAGTGGTTGGGCCTGGGTAGGGGCGGAGCGTTGCCAGGTGGCGAAGAGCCCGCCGTCCGCCTCGCTCAGGACGGAAACGTAGCGGTTGCAGCCGGTGCCGTTGGGCGAGACAAAGAGGGGTTCCAGGCGGCTGAGGTGGTGGAGTTGAGAAAATTCCCGGTCAAAGCCGTAGGCTAGTCCGCCCACTTCCTCGCAGGAATAACCCCGGGGCCGCTGTACCGCGTGTCGGTGTGGTTCCAATTGGCGCAGGCACTCGGCGCCATCGTAGAAATAGAGCGACAGGGCTGGCAGACGGGCAAAGGCGCCGGTGCGCGGCACGGGTAGGCGGCAGGTGATGCGGGTGGCGGCCACGTCCCAGGTGGAACCGCGCGGCAAAAAATCGGATTCGCCAGCGCTGCATTCTTGCTGCGCAAGAGAGGCGTAGCCCGAGGTGCTGGAGGACCAGGAATAAGGATGGGCGCAGTAGATCATTAGCTGCCCGCGTTTGAATCCGGGCGATAGGGAGGGGTCTTTGACGTGTAGGTAGGCAGGGTCATCGCTGGCGAGCAGGGGGCTGATGTGTTCGTGTGGCTCGAGGCGGTCGAGGCGAGTGGCGGAAAAGGTATCGATACTCCAGATCCCGGTGCCGGGTTTTTGGTGCTGGGTAAAGCGGCGGGGGTAAGTGCGCACTTTCTCGCTCGATACCAGCACCTCTACCTTGCGGCTGCCCATTTGCAGGGCACTGCCTTCGATGCTGAGCACGGCCGAACCGCAATAAAGATTCGTCTTGTCCCAACTGTGAGTTTTGGTGAAGGTGCGGCCGTTGTCGGTGGAACGGAAGATGGCCAACTCGCGTCCCCTCGGTCCCTGGCTCAGGCCGGAGCGGCTGTCGCCGGCGTCGCGGTAGCGGCCGATGAGCAGTAGGTCGCCGCTGTGCGGGTCGCGCACCGCGTTGCCGCCGCCAAACCAGAAGCCGGGTTTATCCTCGTTGGGTTCAACAAGGGTACGGGCGCGTTTCTGGTCGATCAAGGTGGTCGCCAGTTTGGTCAGTTTTTTTTGTAAGTTTTCGGGTAAGTGTTCCATGCACTCTAAATAGTGAGTATTGTTTTGGTCGGTTGCACTGTTCCAACAAAAACGTTTGTCAGTAGCAGACACGTATAATGTTGAAAGAGAGTAGGGGCTGTCAAGAGGTCAGGAATTAATCCAGCCGGCGCTTTCCTGACGGGCGATAGCGGCCATGGCGTCGAGCCATGCGGGGTGGGCGTTGAGACACGGGGTTAAGTGCAGGCGGTCGCCGCCGCCGCGGGCGAATTGAATCTGCCCCTCGTGACCGATTTCGTCGAGAGTTTCGAGGCAGTCGGCAGTGAAACCTGGGCAGGCGGCCAGCAGGGTTTTGACGTCCTGACCGCCCAGTTCTTCGAGGATCTCCTCGGTATAGGGTTCGAGCCAGGGTTCCTTGCCAAAACGCGATTGGAAACCGAGGGTCCACTCATCGTCGCGCAGATTGAGCGCGGTGGCCAGCAGCTGGGCCGTGGTTTCGCATTGCTGGCGGTAGGGATCGCCCTCGTCGATGTAGCGCTTGGGGATGCCGTGGAAAGTAATGAGGTAGCGGTCCGGCGTTGTGTCCATGTTTTGCGCTGCTTCTTGGATGGTAGTCTTCAGTGCGTCGATATAGGCGGGATGGTCGTAGTAAGGTGGAATAAAACGCAAGGTCGGCATCTGGCGTTTGCGATCGAAGAAGAGCGGGCCGTTGCGACCCATGGCCGCGCGGTTGACGGCGTCGTAAATGGAGCCGGTGGTGGTGCAGGAAAATTGCGGGAACATGGGGAATACGATAATGCGCTCGATGCCTTCCTCTTGCAGGGTGCGCAGGGCTGCAGCTATATTGGGCTGGCCGTAGCGCATACCCAATATTACGCGGTATGGGTCGCCTAAACGTTCTTGTAGCCCCTGTTCCTGGGCGCGCGAGTGGAGCATGAGCGGCGAACCTTCGGGCAGCCAGATGCGCTGGTAGAGTCGGGCCGAGCGCGCCGGGCGGCGGGTGAGTATGAAGAGGTAGAGTATGGGCAGCCACTTGAAGCGGTTGAGATCGATGACGCGCGGGTCGGAGAGGAACTCTTTGAGGTAAGGGCGCAGGGCTGCAGCCGTGGGCGCGGCAGGGGTACCTAATTGGGCCAGCAGGAGGCCGATGCGTGGAGATGTTTGGCTCATAAACAAAAATAGGTTTGATGTGAATGGCGAGACAGCGTAGTTTATGCGCACCATAGAATATATCCGAGTTCCACAAAAGGGCCAGTCCCTTTGCGAGTAGAGAGAGGAGCACATTATGCGCAGTATTTTTGTCGGCGTGGAATACGCCGGAAAGTCCACTTTGATCGGCTTGTTGGGCAATTATTACCAGCACCGCAAGCTCCGCACCCACGGTGATGACCACTTCACCCTTCCCGACGCGTCGCTTAGTCCGGAGTCGCGCAAGGAGTTGATCAATTACCCCGAGGATGTCAAAGAGCGCATGCAGCGCATGCAGATTCACTACCACGTAGATATCATCAAAAAATACGAATATCCCCTGCTGGGCGGATGGCACATTGAAGAGTGGGTTTACGATACGTTTTACGGCAAGGATCCCGACAGCCCCTATTACGGTCGTTACAACTACCATTTCCAGCGGCTCTACGAATCGTTGGTGCTCGACGCGCATCTGCCGGATGTGGTGCTGATCCACGTCAAGGCCGATAAGGAGACGATCGCGCAGCGTATGCAGGAAGCCCCGCACGAGTACCAAATTATTCACCAGAAGGATGTCGAGGAATTACAGAAGCTTTTCGACGAAGAGGTCAGCAAATCGCTGTTTACGCATCAGGGGCGCTTGGTGGAATTGGATACGACGGGGAAGACGGCAGAAGAGTCGTTTGATGAGCTATTGAAGCTTACCGAGCCGTTGATTACCACCGCAGAGATGGCGCTGCGGGCGGTGCCGGTGCCAGAGGGCGATTACGAGGTAGTGTACGAGGCAGGGGTACGCAAAATGGTGCCGCAGGAGGGGTAGATGATGGGGATGCGGGAAAGCTCCCTGCCCGCTTTCTATGGGACGACGAATTGATAGGCGAGGTTGGAGACCATGGGGCAGTAGGTGCGGTGTTGGACCTGGCCAATATATACGGATCCAGCACCTATAGTCTGGCGTCGGTGTTTAGCGTCTGGGGCTTGGCCAGGGTAGGGGGACAAAAGGAGTTGCAGACGGTTGCTTCGGAGGTATTGCGGGGGTTGGTCTTGGCCAACGCTTTAGTGAGTCCGTTGAAGTTAACCGTTGGGCGGCAGCGGCCCGATGGAAGCAATAATTTTTCTTTCCCTTCCGGCCACTCGGCCAATGCTTTTGCCATGACGGCGGTGCTGGGGCGGCGTTATGGCTGGCGGGTGGGGGTGCCGCTCTATGTTTTTACCGCAGCCGTGCCGGTGGCGCGCATCCACCACCGGCGTCACTTTTTTTCCGACGTGGTCGCAGGGTCGGCGCTGGGCACTATTGCCGGTTTTGCTGTGACTCGGCCAGAACAGGAGCGGCCGCTTGCATGGATGCCGGTATATACGAGGGCAGGGTGGGGCGTGCGAGCACAGTGGAGCTATTAATTTTCTCATTACTTCTGCTAGGTTGACTATTAGAATACAAGGCGTGACGAGATCGAGATTATAGATAAAAATCAGGGATTGACCGGTCGCGCGTCTACTTTAAAGCACAGCCGGAGTGACAAACAGTGCAAGAGCATAGCGAAGAAACACTCGACAGCGCCCTTTTAGAAGAAATTCCACAAGAGGTGCGCAGTGACCTAGGTAATCTGGTAGCTACCAACGACGAGATTCACCTCTCGGTCTCTACCGACATCAAGCTGGATGGACAGTACGGCTCCGCCTGGTTGCTGGCCACCGATCGCCACCTGATCGCCTACAGCCCGGACGGCGCCGGACCCGCCGACATTGTCGACATCCCACTGGCCGAGATCGACGGGGTGGAATTGCGCGACCTGGTGGGCAGTGGCCTGCTGCGCGTGCGCACGGCCGCGCGCGGCGCCACCATGGCACATTTCTCCAAGACCCTGATCCCCAAATTCTCCGAGGTTCCCCAACAGGTCGAAACCCTCATTCGCCAGGCGCGGCCGGTGGACGAGGAAGAGGAGATCGTCGACAGCGACGTGGGTCGGGGCCAGGGCCACAGCAAGCGCTGCGAGCGCTGTGGCCGCGTCTTTCCTCGCAGATCCGACGTCTGTCCGGCTTGCCTAGACACGCGCAAGTTGCTCTTTCGTCTGCTCAGTTACGCCCTGCCCTATTGGAAATTTGGCGTCTTCAGTTTAGTGCTCATGCTGCTGGCCACGGCCATTGGTCTATCGCCGCCGATTTTGATGCGCACGCTCATGGATGATGTGTTCGTGCCGACCGAGGGCAGCGCCACCTGGCTGGGGCAACAATTGGCGGCGCAGGGCATGGGCATGGAGCAGATGCTGGGGGCTCTGGTGCTTTTGCTGCTCTTCGTACATGTATCGCGCAATATTATGGGGGCACTCAGGAGTTATCTGCTTTCCTATCTGGGACAGAACATTACGCTGGATCTGCGCAATCAGGTCTACCGCCATCTCCACACCCTGTCTCTCAGTTTCTACAACGAACACGAAACGGGCCGTATTATGGCCAGCATTACTCAGGATGTAAGCCGTTTGCAGGATTTTATCAGCGATGGATTGCAGGAGGTCATTCGCGACGTGCTCACCATTGTGATCATCGTCGCGATCCTCTTTGGTCTCAATTATAGCTTGGCTGTCCTGGTATTGCTGCCCACGCCTTTGTTGATCATAGCGACGTTGAAATTCGGCGCTCGATTGCATTTTATTTACCGCGGTTTGTGGCGGCGTTGGGCCGCCGTCAGCGCCTTATTGGCCGATACTATTCCGGGCGTGCGCGTGGTCAAGGCCTTTGCCCAGGAGCGCCGCGAAGTCGACAAATTTGAAAAGCGCAGCGCGGTCTTGTTGGCGGGCGAACTGCAGGTGGCTAAGCTGCGCAGCCTCTTTAGTCCAACCATGTCCTTTCTCACCTCGATAGGCACGCTCATCATCTGGTGGGTCGGCGGGCACAAGGTGCTGGGTGGCGAGTTGTCGCTGGGCGATTTTGTCGCTTTCACCGGCTATATGTGGCAATTCTACGGTCCGGTGGAAAGCCTGTGCCGTCTCAATCACCGCTTCCAGCGGGCGGCGACCTCGGCGGAACGCGTCTTTGAAACTCTGGACACCCAGCCCGATGTAGTCGACCAGCCCGGCGCCCGAGCTATATCGCGCATCGAGGGGCGGGTGGAGTTTCGCGGCGCGACCTTTGCCTACGATACCGGCAAACCCGTGCTCAAAGACATCGACCTGGTGGTGGAACCGGGGGAAATGATCGGGCTGGCCGGGCACAGCGGCGCCGGCAAAAGTACTTTGATCAACCTCATCGCTCGTTTCTACGACGTTGAGGAAGGCGCGGTTTTGATCGACGGGCACGACATTCGCGACGTGGAACTCAAATCGCTGCGCAACCAGATCGGCGTGGTATTGCAGGAACCTTTCCTGTTTAACGGCACGGTGGGCGACAATATCGCCTACGGTCACCCTGAGGCCACACTCGATGAGATTGTCGCTGCGGCCAAAGCGGCCCATGCCCACGACTTCATTTTGGACCTGCCGGATGGTTATGACACTATGACTGGTGAGCGCGGCGTGCGCATGTCGGGCGGCGAGCGCCAGCGCGTTTCCATCGCCCGCGCCATTCTGCGCGATCCGCGCATTCTCATTCTCGACGAGGCTACTTCCAGCGTCGACACCGAGACCGAAGTGAAGATCCAGGAAGCATTGGAACGGCTCATCCAGGGGCGCACGACTTTTGCCATCGCCCATCGGCTTTCGACGCTGCGGCACGCCGACCGCTTGCTCATTCTCGAAAAGGGTGGCATTGCCGAGATAGGCACGCACGACGAATTAATCGAAGCGGACGGTATTTACGCCAAGCTGTGCCGCATGCAGACAGAAATGTCAAAATTGAGGTCCTGGTGAGTATGCAAGAAACGTACGATCTGATGAACGAATTGGCGTTGCTCGACCCGGCGCAAATGCGTTTGCTATTGGACGACTTCGAAGAACTATACCTGGAGCATTCCAATGGAGAAAAGGTTGGACCGTTAAAAGTGCAGCGCGCCTTTCCCGTCAGCGCGGCGGGCGATTTTATTGCTTTGAAGAACGCCGACGGCGAGGAAGTGGGCATTGTGCGCCGGGTGCAAGAATTGGAGCCGCAGAGCCGAGTGGTGCTCGAAGCCGAACTAGAACGCATTTATTTTGTGGCCCAGATCGTGCGCATCAACGCCATCACAGTAGAGTTCCACGTGCCGCACTGGGACGTGGAGACGGATCGGGGGCCGCGCGTTTTTCAGCTGCGCAGCAACCGGCGGGATGTGCGGGCGCTGGGAGGAGGCCGGGTGTTGGTGCGCGACGCCGACGGCAACCGTTATGAAATTGTCGATTGCCGACAGCTTGAGGCGGCCAGTCGGGTGTTGATTGAGGGGCAGATATAGGGATTGGCGCGGCGGCATGACTGAGGATCTTACGAAACTTGAGTGGGCGGTAGGCAGTACATCAGGTAGATACAAAAAAATTCCTATCCTTTTTTAATTTCTCGCATCATTATAGGAAACAATAGGGATATCGCTTTACCAAAAATACTATATTGTGTTATCTTTACTGCTGCATTTGGGTAATAGAGGCTTTAACAGGGGCCTAACTTGAAAAAGCATATTGTGCCCTGATTTTTGAGACTGTTCACTCACGATCTAGCGGTTGACCGTCTGTTTGGGCGTGATTGCCCTCTGAAAACGGCTGGTTTCTCTATATTATTCTGCTACCAACAGGAAATCGATTCTTAGACATA
>Ga0114996_10005434_pt1 | contig 14960 bp, 28 predicted proteins | sample ArcticOcean_MG_C_4_FD_87039 | JGI IMG/M metagenome (GOLD analysis project Ga0114996, IMG submission 87039) | Marine microbial communities from western Arctic Ocean - ArcticOcean_MG_CB4_134 | ecosystem: Environmental > Aquatic > Marine > Oceanic | place: Arctic Ocean: Canada Basin | collected...
GTGGACCCCTACCGTCTGCATTCTGAAATAGTTGCCCCCGACTTTTTACCTGTCTTTAGTATGAATTAGCATGAATTAGTATGAATTAGCATGAAGCAGTATGAAATAGACCGGTCCGAAAAAAGGCCGACTGGTCCGAAAAAAGGCCGACATTAGCAGATAGACCGAAAACCTGCCGAACATTTAAGTAAGTCCTACACCATACACATACTATGGATGCACTGTATGGGTCGTTTAAGACTACGCTGGATGCCCTACCCATGTGGGATAGACAGAGTGTGCTTGACGGGGGTTTGATTAGAGAGTCATTTATCGGCCAAATCAGCACATTAGGCATTACGCACATTCAAGCCACACTGTTTATTGAATATCATAACGCTTGTGAGGTAAATGATATAGACCAAATTAAGCACATCAAAGATGCCATCAGCGCAGAAATGGTTGTGCATAATAAGCATAAACTTATGCTTAATGAGGTTGAAAAAACTTTGGCAGATGCTATCGCATATTGTGGCAGACCTGATTTAACCAAAACAGAATTACTAAAGTTTTGTAAAAAGGATAAAGGCGAGTGGAGAAAGGTGGCAGGAGATAGTTTGAAACATTTGGTTGCCATCGGCAAAATTGTTAAGGTCGGTGCAAGGTATCACCATAAGAACCATAGACCGAAAATAGTGGAAAATGATTTCACCAGAAATGTCTTTGAATCGTTGTATAGCGGTTCTAAAAGCATAAATGCAATAGTCAAAAAGATTGGTTACGATAATACTTATGGGCGCAGGAAAGTTAGACAAACATTAGATTTCTTAGTAAATGAGGGATTGGTGCTAACGAAAGATTATCGTTGGTCGCAAAATGAGTTAGATTGATAAGGGTGGTTTAGCAATATGGATAATATGGAACTCATTACAATAACGGAAGCCGCAAAGTTTCTCAAGGTCCATCCTGATACAGTGCGTAAGCATATTACGCATATCCCACATATGCGTATTGGTAAGCAGATACGCATAAACAAGCAAAAATTATTGGAGTGGGCGCAGGAAAGTATGAGTCAAGAGGGAGATGAATAAGCATGACTACGCAGATAATCGCAATTTCTTTAGGGGCTACTGAAGATAAACTTACACGCAAGGCGTTATACGCTTATTTTGAAGGGTATGGATTTGCAGTAAAAGATAAGAACATAGGTTTGCTGGAAAACGAAAAAGTTTCTTTTATTTGTTCTTGTTTTGAAAAGACCAATTACATTTTATTCAAGGAAGTTCCTGACCAGTTTTTCCCATCAGTCATTTTTGATTATATTCTGAGTCTTAAAGATGATACTACGATAGTGTCATTAGGTGATGAGGATGCAGAAAGGTGGACTTCAATTCAAACAGATTCCGAGTTTACATTGAAGCGATTTAGGCAAGAATGGTTGAAAGAGGATGAAACTTAATAAGGGTGGTTTATGCTATGAGCAATATGGAAAAGGAACAATTTGACGGACTACCTATTGAAGCAAAGGCTAATGTGCTTATTGAGCATTTAATGATGCTTATTGACCAGATATGCCAAACGAAAATGACGCTTGATACAGTTATGCAGGAACACGCACAACAGGCGAGCGTTGGTGAACCAACTGATTTTGGTAATGACTTTGATATAACTGGTAACGAAGTTATGCAACACGATGAGGAGGAATAAACAATGAAAACGGGTCAGTCTTGGAAATGTGCGGCTGAAGGGTGCGAAGATACTAAACTTTACAATTACAGAGGATTGTGTCGTTCTTGCACAGAATACAGCGAGGATAAGAGTGTCGCAGTAGCAGTTAATCGTGTTAAAGTATTTGAGTCTGGTGAAGTTATGCCCACATTAGGCAACACCCTTGCTCACCGTTTGACTCGCCAAGACTTTCTGAATCATAGGCGTAGCAAAAGATTGACAAAGAAACAGTTAGTCGCATTAGAAGCAGCACATAAGCACACTCAAGCAGGATATGGACAAGAACCTGATGAGCATATCCATACCGAGGATTGTGAGCATAACCACGCAGAAATCACAGAGATTGGTGAAAGCATAGAAGAGGAGGAATAATTATGGATGATAAAACACATTTTGACAATCACATAGAAATCTTGAGTATCATAAAAGAACAACTCAATTACATTCCCGATGAATTGATGACATGGGATGGAAAAGACTTTGATAATGCACGATTTGTTTACCTTCAATGGTTAAAAGTCACTATTATGTTGGAAAGCGAAAGGTGGATTGAAGAAATGGGCAAGCGAAATAATTGGGATGATTAGTATGAAGTGCATTAAGCCATTAACCCATATCCCTCAATTTGAAGGAAAATATCATTGTAATCAGTGCGAATTAGAGGGAATGAATATGAAGTGTAATGTGTGTAAAGGAACAGGCATTGTAGCCCAACGAGGTCCCGATGGAGATTGGGAACCCTCTCCTTGTGATTGCACGATAGACCCAACTCATTTGGAGGTATAATTATGAGACAAAATCAAAGACGAGGAGCAAGGTCCAGATATTTAATGAAGTTTAAGGCTCGGCGCAAGCATGAAAACGCTAAATTGCGAGCAAGTCTTGGTGAAGAAGAGTGATATTATGAGTGGTAAACCCGGAGAGTATTTACCTTGCGTATGGTGTGGGAAACTGGGTTACACAGACCAAAGAGAAGAAGTTGATGATGGGCATATTTGCGTAAGATGTGCAAGACCCGATATAGATTGGAAAAGGTTTGGTGGAAGTAAATGAACATTGAATGGTGGTGGTGTATAATACCAATTATTGCCTTCTGGTTATGGATGGCTCGTGTGGAACCATTACAGGAAATTAAGCCTATTGAACGCTTATCCATACTTGAAATAAAACTTTCTGAAGATGAATACGATAAAAAGTTGTGATATGATGCCCTACATAGCCAAAGATGAAAGAGACGATATGGATTATGCCCTTAATCTTCTCAAAGCCTATTTAGAGGTTAGTGACGATTTACCCGTAGGTAAATTAAATTATATTGTTTCATCCCTTGTCAGCCATTTGATAGGAATATATGGAACATCTTATACTATCGGAAACAATTTGGTGGGTGTATTAGAATGTGCTAAACAAGAATTATACCGCCGAATACTAATTCCTTATGAAGATGCTAAGATAGAATTAAATGGAGATGTTTACGAATGAGTATTAAATGTGGAGAGTGTGGCCACCAACGCTGGTATGTTTTATCAGCAACCAAATACTTACTTTGCATAGATTGTGGCCACCAACAACCAGAGGTGAAACCATGAAAACCAGAGAAGTGATAACCAGATTAGTGCAATTCGGGTTAGGGATGGATGGAATACTTCATCTTGGGTCCTTCGGCATGGCAGTTTATGAAGATGCAATTGGAACGGCAATCATCACAGGTTTACAAACTGTTCTATTTTTCACAGCCGTTTATTTTGTGGGACATGACCACACACACCACGGAGACAATCACGATGAAACTGAATGACTATCAAGAATCCGCAAGTAAAACTGCGATATACCCTACGGGTATGTGGATAGGATTAGTTTATACTACATTGGGGTTGAATGGTGAGGCAGGAGAAATCGCCGAAAAGGTGAAGAAGTTAATACGGGATGATAAAACTTTGACCGAAGAACGCCGACAGGAACTAATTTTGGAATTAGGTGATGTTCTTTGGTATCTGGCCAATCTTGCTAAAGAATTGGATGTATCGTTGGAAGAAGTAGCAACCCAAAACATAGCCAAATTAGCAAGCAGAAATAAGCGTAATATGCTTGGTGGTTCGGGCGACAATAGATAATCTTTATATGGGTGTTTCACCCTATACAGACTATGGCAGACATTTACGAAACCATTGACGATATGACCAGCGAACAACTGAACGAACTTTTGGCAGCAATCAAAGAGCGATTAGATGAATTGGGTGATGTTCGCCCAGAAGTTACTATCGGGGATGTTGTGCAGTTTGATGTTCGTAAGGCAACACTAACAGGAGTTGTTGAAAAGACCACAGGCAAGCGAGCCACAGTGAAACTTTCCACAGTGGAGGGTCAATACACTATTGATACCCGCCAAATTGAGATTCTTAATTCTGTTGCATTAGAAGAAGGCCAAACCACGATGGACGAATACTAAGTATTAAGTAGGTAGGCAAGCATATTTATGCTTGGTGATACTATGAACGAAATAATTGAAGCCATATTATCAATGATAATTAGTTTTGGCTTCATTGGGTTTTGTGTCTGGGTAACAGTTATAGTTGAAAACTGGAGGGAGAATCCATGAAGATAATTGCATTAGATATTGAAACTCTTAATTTAGACATGGGTGCAGAAAATCTTTCTTTTGATAATCCAAAAGATTGGCAAACATCTTGTGTTTGTATTCACGACCACCACAGAGAACAGACTTATCAATATGTGGCTGACCCGTTGTTGATTGATGATATTAAATCTGATGACTTAATTTACAGTTGGGAGTTTTTAGCATGGGATTTGGAAGAATGGTTTTACCAAGGATACACGCTTGTCACCAAAAATGGAACTTCTTTTGATTTACCCATTATTTCTAAAGAAATAGAAAACGGGGGCTGTGGTGTAGCAACACAATTGAATTATTTTTTGAACTCACCAAAAACTAAAATAACGCCGTATGGTGAAAAAGATGTAGCACCAAAACATTTGGATATTTGTTTGTATCTTAGAGATATAACGGAGGGGTATCGGTTCTCATTACAGAATCTTATTAAGGGTTGTTTAGGGGGGTCTGAATCAAAACTTATGGTTGCAGCAAAAGCACCAGAAGAATGGAACAAAAAAAACTATCGTAAAGTATTGGAGTATTGTTGTTCTGATGCAGAATATACCGCACAAATCTATTATTATGGGCGAAGAGAAGGTCGCATATTGGCTGAAGGCCGAAATGACAAAGGAGACACTCAAGAAATGAAAGTGAAGGTTTGGTGGTAACTTGCATAAGAAACTGAATATGACTAAGGCCCAATATGACCGCCAAATGAAAAAGATACAAACTTGTGTTTTTGAAAGTATGGATGAGGAATCCGAAGATGGAACATTCGTAGCCAGCATCAGACCAGAAATAATTGAATTAATTACTGAAAATATCCCTTTGAATGAAGGAATGGATGAAGAAACATTAGGGAAATCATTACAAAATGTAGTAGTCGCCCTAACTAAGCATATTACCGCAGAGACCACCGGGTTAAATGAAACATTACTTGTATCATTCATCACAGATTTTGTAGGTCAATCTATGGAATCTGTTTTTAAGATTGAAGAAAGGGCTGGCGAAGAGTCTGATGATTCGGATTTTATGTATGGCTAATCTTTAAGTATCAAAGATAGTTAAATTAAAACATGGTTCAGAGATATACATTAGATACTCTGGACTTACATGGTATTGAGTATGTGGAGGATGCCTATGTGGAATTGGACTACAAAGGCGCACCCACCAGTTATGAATTAGAAAAAGAAATCCAAAGTGGAGTTCACACCAATGTTGATGGCGAGGTAGGCTGTCCTATGTGTAGTTGCGTGGATATGTTCTATCGTGAGTTCAATACCAAAGGTCGCAGGTATAGATGCAACTCATGTTTTTACAATAGTGAATCACAATTTGAATCGGTCAAATCTAAAAAAGACATCACATTATCAAGTTATGGTTTGGTTTATGTTTGCGACATTTGTGGCGAAGAAATGGATTCATATAACAAAGCAACAGTTCTAAGGCACATCAAAAAACACGAAGATGATAACAAAGTTTCAGAAGCCGAAGGCGAAGAAGCACTTTACTGGGCTTCACGCACAAATATGCGTGATGCAGAAAATGAATTAGAAGTTCCTCGTTATGTTTATCATGCTACACCACAAAAGTATTGGGAAGAGATTCAACAACAAGGTGAAATGATTCCCCAAATAGGATACATGACTTATCGGGCTTTTTTGCCAAGATATAGAAATGAAAGATTTGAGGCCGGTCTGGACATAACACCTGAAGATTACAAAGAATGGCTGACCGCCGAAATAGGAGGGCATAAAATCTGGGCGACATCTCAACAAAAATCCTCCATGTATGGTAGTATGATTGAACCTATGAGTTTATTAGAGGACAATGCCATTTTACAAATAGACACTACTGGCTTAAACTTTGAATACTACGGTTATGAAGAGTATTTTACCAATGACCCAATACCATTATCCTCAATTGAGCATCTGTATTTTATGGCTGGTGAACGGTATGGTGAAGAATACCCAGATTATCTATTGTTTGAACTAAGTCCAGAATACGATGATACTGTGGAAGATGACGAAGAACTGGCCGACTTGCTGCATGACAAAAACTTTGAGCGTTTCTTGATGGCTGCCGAAGATTATGAGATACGCCGATGGCTAAAAGTTTTGCGAGACGAGGACCCAGATGAAATTGATTGGCCAGATTGGGATGATGCACCACCACATAAAGATGATTGGCAGGATAGCGTTGACTGGAGGGCCGAAAGGACCCAATCGGGAGTTACCCCTGAACAGCACCAGAAGTGGATTGATAACTATGAGAAAAGGAGGAAACAGTGGGATTATGAAGCCACACTACCTTCAAAACCCTATGCCGATTATCCATCCAATGACCCAATTCGTATTGCTAATAAACGCCGCTTACGACAAGGAGGACTATTTTTGAATTGGCTTAAAACATTTGGAGGTCTTGCTGGATACAGGCGTCAATGTCATTTTTTTAACATAGTTCCTGCCGAAGAAAAACCATTAACAAGAGCCACAACTTCTCCTTATGACTATAAACCGAGGAGCCCTCAACCCGAACACCCATATACCCCGTGGAGTGGTAATCCAAAACAGACTAATTCGCCATGGAGTAATAGAAATGAGGAATATGAATGACACTTCTTAAGGATTTAATAGCAGCAGGGATTGGATTAAAAACAGCCAATATAATTATTGAAACGCTGCCTCACCGTGCAAACGAAAGGTGGTGGAACTTGGTGAACATATGTATTGAGAAGCCCGGAACAATTAATACGATTACAGGATATGAGAAACCAAGTTATTTGGGCAACCTCTTCGCAGACGACCCACCCAAGCCCAAAAACATACATCCTTCTGAAAAGGTCATCATAGAAAAACTTATTAGATGGGCACATAATATGCCCACGATTCAACCAATCAACATGAATCCTTACATGATGTATCAATTCTTTCCGAGAGAGGGTGCTATACCTTTCTTGAACTACGACATAATTCTCAACCGAGCGAGTTTGCTTCACATCCCACACATCAAACATTATTGTAATAAGTGCCATGAGTATAGTTACTTTGAAATAATTACTCTGGAGGTCACAAAGGAGAGGAGTGGCTATAATTATAAGTTAGATGAGGACAATTACTTGGCCTGTAAAGAGTGTTATCCTTCTATCTTTGAGGGATTAGGCTCCTTGTTCGGTTAAGACATTTTTGCACCCGATTTGCAGAGATTTCCTGTAAATTAGTGTATTCTGTGAGATTTTACCCAAAAATCAGGTTTCAGTAAAGGGTCTTGAAGCCAAGTATTTGTCTAAATCTCATTTTTTCAGTTTTTTGGTAGGTATTTCTTTAGATGAAGATAGAAGAGAATAATTCATCAGTATCAAACATAGCCTCATCATTGAAGGTCCAATCAGTTCTCGGTCCATTACCAAAGTTACGGATTACTCTGGCACAGCCTTCTGCGGACCCTTCAGAAGTTTCTGCTTTTTCCATTAACTCTTCCATCTTACCTTTTGTAAGCCACCCTCTGATTTCCAAATACTCTTTATGTTCAGGTAAGTGACCCATAATATAAATGTCCCATTTGGGTTTTTGATTCCACATCTTTGTATCAAATGTAGTTTTCATATCAATAGTCAAACCATTGTGTCGGAAATCCGGATGACTCCAGCCTTGTTTATTGAATGCCACCCATTCATGGTCTAAACCCAATGAGGTTAAGTGAATGTCTAAAGCCATTTCTCCCAAGAGGCCAATGTAGTTATTAGGCGAAGGAAACTTGTTCCAAGTTTTTTGAGCATCAAACCTCACTTGTTCTTCTTTTGCTTCTTTAATCATGTTGGGCGTTAAAGGAATCCTAATCATATCTTTAGATGACATTGGAAGTATTTGATACTTTGGGTCTTGAAGTCAATTATTTGAGCCATATCCATTTACGACTACGGTTATTCCAAATCCATTTGGCTGGATAAGTTTTAGCCATAGGTTTAACATCATTCACATCTTCCGCAGGAGATGTCAATTCATCGTTGGATTTTTGAGTAGGGTAGTAAGTAATCAGTCGTTTTGACTCTCCAACAATGTGTTTTGGTTTTGGAACGACCCACCCTTCTTGAACCAACCAACCACAAATCTTGCCAGCCTTTTCTCTTCCACAATTTAGATACTCACGAATACCCTTGTTACTAATTTCACGAGGGACATCCCATTCATCCTCATAATGCCTAAAACTATGGATATGTTCTAATACTAATAAATGTTCTTGAAAAAAAGTTTCTCTAATCATTACTATCATCCACTAACATCTTAATTTGTTTCAAGACCATAGCCTCTTTTTCACTCTTGTTCTTTTCTATTTCGTCAAGTCTTATTTGTTTTAGGTATTGTTTGAACTCTTGCATAATCTCTTCAGGCGATGTATTACTCATCCAATAGACCCCTTCATTTCCAGTTCAAGTAACTTATTCAGTTCAACAGCATATTCCATAGGCAACTCTTTACTAAATGGTTCAAAGAATCCATTTATAATCAAGGACTTTGCATCTCCTTCAGTATGCCCACGACTCATAAGATAGAATAATTGTTCATCTGAAACTTTAGAAACGGATGCTTCGTGTTCAGTAATAGAACTTGAATTACCCACCTCCATCGTGGGGTATGTGTCCGATTGGGAATCCTCATCTAATAGTAACGCATCACAAACTACATTAGATTTACAACCCGTGGCTTTTGGGGATACCTTGACCAATCCTCTATAAGAGGTTCTCCCACCATCTTTTGATACACTCTTTGATAAAATGTTAGAGGTTGTATTGGGTGCCAAATGTATGATTTTCGCCCCAGTGTCTTGATGCTGATTGTCTTTAGCATAGGCAACTGAAATTACTTCGGCGTGTGCGCCTTTTCCTTTGAGGATTACTGAAGGATATTTCATAGTCAAGGCTGAACCGATGTTTCCATCCACCCACTCCACGCAAGCATTTTCATGTGCAATTGCCCTTTTAGTCACCAAATTATACACATTGTCAGACCAATTCTGAATAGTAGTATATCGGATATGGGCATCTTTGTGAGCAACTAATTCAACTACTGCGGAATGTAGGCTTTGTGTTGTATAGGCTGGAGCCGAACAACCTTCTATGTAATGCACCGAAGAACCCTCATCAGCGATAATCAATGTTCTTTCAAATTGACCCATATTCTCACTATTGATAAAGAAATAGGCTTGCACAGGAATATCAACTTTAACTCCTTTGGGAACATAGATAAATGAACCTCCTGACCAAAATGCAGTATTGAGGGCGGAAAACTTATTATCAGCATATGGAATAATCTTTCCAAAATACTTCTTAACTATTTCTGGATGCTCTTTTAGTCCAGAATCCATATCCATAAAGATTACGCCCTGTTCCTCTAAATCTTCTCTAATGGAATGATAAACAGATTCACTATCATATTGAGCCGTTAAGCCACCCAACCATTTCTTTTCTGCTTCAGGAATCCCTAATTTATCAAAGGTATCTTTAACTTCATCAGGCACTTCGTCCCAATCACCTTCATTTTTACCTACAACATTGAAATAACATATATCTTCAAAATCAATTGCATTTAATAATTCTGTATTCCCCCAGTTTGGCATAGGTCTATTGATAAAATGATTGAATGCTTTAAGCCTAATATCTAACATCCATTGAGGCTCGTTTTTATGTGCCGACAATGTTTTGATAACCTCTTCGGACAATCCATTTTCAACTTTTATCGTGGTCATTCATTTCACCTCATTACATTTATACCTTAACAGACTAATAAAGTTATGCTCTGCCCAATTTAGTGTTGAAAACGGAGGAGGCTTATCTTTTGATAGAATGATAGCAAATACTGGAGTTACAGTGGAATAAATTATCTCATTTGATGCTTCCTGCCGTGCCACCGGTTTTAGGTCTTGGCTTATTAGATTTCTTAAGATTAAAGAACTTTTCCCCATGGCCGCCCCTGAATATGAAGATATGGATGGGAAGTCGTCAATACTTATTTTATCACCCTCCAGAGTTACCATGTCAGTATCTAAAACATCAAAAGCCCTCCAGCCAGATAGAAAGTGGAAAAGACCTTCTAAAGCACCAATCTCAAATTGTTCTTCAGTGAAACCTTTTGATTCTAAAGCACCCTCGTTCATATAATCTTTTTTTCCAGCAATTTTATAGTTGCTAATATCATCCGATGGCAAAAAAACCCCACCAGTAGGAGTCAATAATAAAGAATCATCAGACTCTTCTGTTATGTCCTCCCAATGGTCCCATCCAAGTGCTAATGGCCAGTTAATACCAATCTTATCTGTCGCCCTATTCCAAGTGCTAATGGAATCTAATTCTATTTTTTGAGGTGTTTCATTAGTTACCACATAATAAAGAGGCCAATCTATAATGGGTTTTTGGTGTATCAACGGATGACCACGATTTACCTCTGTGGCGGTCATCAAGGCCACCTTACTTGGGGCAAATGCCCATAGAACCCATGACTCATTATTTTTCACCCCAAGCCTGCCCCACATAGATAGTAATTTGGACAGTTTATCTTCTCTAAAGTCTATTACAGTATAAGAATAATCCCCACCTAATAATAAACGCTCTCGCCTCTCGGTAGCACCTCGCACCGCAATCCACTCTTTCCAAGTGTTAATAAAAGAAGTTATAGCATTGTCCAGTTGTGCGCTCATATCGTCCAACTGATAGTCCAAAGTGAAAGCAAGTTGAGCATCTAAAAGATGTTTTGCCACAACCCATTCATCATAGTCCATATTTTAATAGACTCCTCACAACTATTTAAGGTTATGTTTATATTGGTGATGAGGCATAGTATATTTATCGTAGGGGGTTCCGTAAGGGTAAGGAAGTTAAGGAATTAAAATGACCAAGTAAGGGTCTGGTCAGCCATTTTTCTTAAATCAAATTATCAAGTATGCACTCGGCGCAACCGGGCGGCTTTTCCGATTAAAAGAATTATATTTATTGTAATTCGCAAAAAAGAAACGAAACAAATAAATTAAAATAAACCGGAGTTGGATGAGGTTCCACAGGATTAAATACATTAGTAGCCTCCCCCAATCCACCCTTATATTCAAAATCAATAACATTAAGTAGTTGAAACCCTTTATACAGATTGTTGGAGACCTACACCCATGGATGAATCCTTAACCCAGATTTACGAACTTTTATTTATTAATTGGGTGCCAGACCGACAGCAGGTTCAAATATCATTACCTATTCAAATGATAATTAAATCTCATTTCGGCGAAGAAGAAACACAGGAACTAAATATGAATGAATTAGTAAACATTTATTGGTTATGTGTCCGAGATATTATTGATTATTTAGAAATGGAAAAACCAACCATATCTATGGATACAATTGCTCAAGAAGCCCACAAGTTCTTAAAGCAAGTTTTGAACTTAGATATTCACCACTGGAGGCAAGTCCGAGAAGCATTAGGGGACTCAGTGGATTCATCTGGACCTGTGATATGATGGGAGATAAAATTAAAAAACCCACGAAAGCGTGGAGAAGCGGCAAAAAAGCAACTCATGATAAAGAAGAGGATGACTTGATTCGTCTCCAATACGAAGTAATGGGGATGAGGTATTGTGATGACTGCAATAGCCCATATGAATACAGACTTAACGCTTGTCCCAATTGCCCACAGACACATAAAACATAGTCGTGTTTATATAGGTGATTCGTCTTAGTTTAAGTATGACACAGAAAATCGTCAATATGGTAGCGAGTGCAAGAATTACAGATAACATTGATTTACATAGTGTAGCAGATACATTAGATTTGCATTTTGAAGCAGAGCAATTCCCGGGCATGGTGTATCGGGTAGGAGAAGCCACACACGGTAAAGGCGCACCCAAAGTGTGCCTACTATTATTCGGGTCTGGTCGTTTGGTAGCCACAGGTGCAACCTCTTATGAGGATGTAGTTACAGCCATGCACCACATACATACTGATTTAGACTCACATGGTTTTGAAGTGTGGCCATTTAAGGAAGAAGATATTTTGGTTCAGAACATTGTGATGACTTATGATTATGGACACAGCCTACACCTTCATGATTTAGTATTGGCTCTGCCTTTTGAAAGATGCGAATATGAACCTGAACAATTTCCGGGTCTTATTTTCCGACTGAAAGAAACTTCAGGAGTTTGCTTGATTTTTGGTAGTGGAAAATGTGTAGTCACAGGAACTAAGTCAGTGGAAGAGGCTGAAAGTGCTATTCAAGAACTTACTGAAGTATTGGATGAGATTAGAGGCATCATCGCATGAGCGAGACCCCACCCGATGCAGTGAGAATCTTAGATTCTGGCTTTATTCGTCTGACAGATAGTGTTGGCACAGACCAAACAGTAGTCAAAACGGCTCGTGTTTCGTATGGTAATGAAACGAAGGGTGCAGAGGCAGACAAGAAACTACTCAAGTATCTATTAGATAATAAACATGAAACCCCCTTTGAACATTTAGTATTTACATTTCATGTCAAATGTCCAATTTTTGTGGCTCGTCAATGGTTTAGGCACAGAATAGGCTCATTCAATGAAATATCAGGCAGATATGTAAAATTAGATACCGAGTTCTGGAGTCCTACGGAATGGAGAAGCAACAATCAAGACAATAAACAATCTTCTGCAAAGGCAGATTATTCATTACAAGAGACCGCATACCTTTCCACGATTTATCACCAAGCATTAACTGAGTGTGAAACTGCTTATGAACAACTGTTAGATTCAGGCGTTGCGAGAGAACAAGCACGAGGAGTTTTGCCTTTGGCAACCTACACAGAGTTCTATTGGACAGTAAACGCCCGAAGCCTATTTAATTTCTTGAGATTGAGGATGGATACTGCTGCCCAGTATGAAATCCAAGTCTATGCTAAGGCCATTCTGGACTTAGTTCAACCGATTGCACCGTGGACCTTTGAAGGCTTTAGTAATCCAAATCTTTAAGTATCGGCGTAGCCCGATATAATTTATGCGAACAGGATATTACTCAGACAGAGAACCGAAATGTCCAGCCATTATTTTCAATAATAGTGGTTCAATGAGTGCTATTGGGCGTGTTGAAAAAACTATGGACATTATTACCAATACCGTGCGTCAGTCAGAAACAGGAGCAGATTATTACATTTCTGATGAAAGAACAGGAATCCCCTCTTTTGTAACTCATATTGCAGACGAAGTTTATCGTTCACATAGCGCACCACTTATTCCAATCATAACTGGAGACGATTATATGAATACATTAGCATTAGCCGCCATTATTCAGGAATACCCTGTTGGAGTTCACATCATTGATGATGGAGATAGCATCATGCAGTCTATTACGGAGGCATTACATCTTCTTAAAAGCATGAAAAATCCTGCGTATATGAATCCAATTACACTTTATTTCGTGAGAGGCCAGCAGGAGTATCAAGCAGTTAATAGACACCACGAACAGTTCATGAAAAAATGTCCAGAAAGTTCAGGATTCAACATTAGTATGTATCATGCAATTCCTCAAGCACCACATAAACCGACTGAATGGCAAAGAGACCAAAGATTACCTTACTAATACAAATCTTTAAGTATCAGTTCAACTGAACACTTTAGTATGCTGGCACTCGCAGGAACCGTAATTGGATTCGGAGCATTTGGTTATGCTATCGTCAAACTTACAGAAAAAGATTGGAAACAAGCACTCATGTATGGTGCAGGCGGCGCAGCCGTTCTAACATTAGTGGGTTGGAAACTCCGAGAAGTATTCAACGCACCATCCACACCTCATAATTATATGAAGCGTGCAGATGTTGAAAAAATCCTTGATGAGTCAGCAGGAAAAATTGTAGGCGTAACCTTCATTAAGAAAGATGGTTCCGAGAGAACCCTCGTTGGCCGAATTGGTAAGAGATATACTCCCGTAACCGGTGCTTCATCTTTTCACGGCAAGGCAGCACGCCGAGGCCGAGGACACTTTACTATCTATGATATGCAAAAAGGAGCCTTCCGACTCATTAATATGGCAAGCGTAATTGGTATTCGTGCCGAAGGAACTTCGCACACAGCATAAGGTGATTAAAATGGATAAAAAATTAATAGGAACTGCCGCAGTAATTGGAGTCGTTGCTGGATATATGTATTCAAAAGATGTATTTAATTCTGCGACATTCGCTGCATCAGATAGTAAGTGTGTAAAAGGTAAGTATAAAACAATCCCCACCAAATCCTCACAGATTTACAAAACTCAATACAACTGGGTAAAAATAACCCATAATGCTTCTAAGACTTATTATGTGGTAACTAAGATGAAACATTATCCAAAGGTCAAGGCGGGGACATATGCCAAAGATGTGAAGGAGATGACTTCAGACGAAGAGGCAGCCGGTTTGTTTAGACATAATCGGCAGGATACAGGTCCTAATCCGGGCAGTTGGCAGGGCGATAAAAAGACGCAAATTGGATTGGCTATGGAACAGGCCATGAAATGGGCTGATAAAAATCCAAAAACAGGCCAGCACTATATTTGGGATGAAACAGGCGAGTATTGCCGCCTCCATTACACAAAAGAAAAACCAGTTACAGAAAAACCATCAAATCAAGATGAAGAAGAAGCAACAGTAGTCCCAGACAC
>Ga0114996_10005435_pt1 | contig 14958 bp, 11 predicted proteins | sample ArcticOcean_MG_C_4_FD_87039 | JGI IMG/M metagenome (GOLD analysis project Ga0114996, IMG submission 87039) | Marine microbial communities from western Arctic Ocean - ArcticOcean_MG_CB4_134 | ecosystem: Environmental > Aquatic > Marine > Oceanic | place: Arctic Ocean: Canada Basin | collected...
CAGAGTGTATAGTTTGTACAAATGGTTCAGACACTAATCCAATTGCTTCGAATCCATAGTGAACTCCAAGACCTCCTGTGAGTTCTTTTATTGCTTCAACCGGATCCACATCACTTGAATTTACTGTATGTGTAGCCCCAAATTTTTTAGCTAATTCAAGCTTGTTTTCTAAGAGGTCAACAGAAATAATTGTAGTGGCCCCAGAAATTACAGCACCTTGGATTACATTAAGTCCAACCCCACCAGCTCCAAAAACGGCAACAGTAGATCCTGGGTGTACCCTTGCAGTGTTAATAGCAGCCCCTACACCAGTCATCACCCCACAACCAATTAAAGATGCCTGCGGAAAAGGAATTGTTTTATCTATCGGAATAGCTACATCTTCACTTACAATTGAATAACTCGACATCGTTCCGATACCTGCCATAAATGGTATATTTTCATTTGTACTAATTACTTGCGCAGTCCTTTGGTTTGCATGTTGGTCGAAGGAATAACACACATTTGGTCTTCCAATTTGACATGCTTCACATAATCCGCAACTTGGCATCCATGAAAGGATAACATGGTCTCCAGGTTTTACTTTTTTTACTCCTGAACCTATTTGTTGTACTATTCCAGCTCCTTCATGCCCTAGAATGATTGGTTTTGGCGTATTTGTCCATTCTCCTTTAACAATATGCCAATCAGAATGGCATACTCCACTTGCCATCATTCTAATCAGGACTTCTCCATTTTTAGGTTGGCCTAAAGCCATTTCCTCAACAACAACTGGCTGGTTATATTCATACAAGACAGCTGCTTTAATTCGATTCATGAATTGCTCCTATTAAATTTTTGTTATCCATAATTACAAATTATACATCCCTTTTTTACAAAAAATTTCAGATAAATAAATATATTTTGTTATAATATTTTAATTAGGAGTAAATAATGATTTGTCCCGTTTGCGAAAATAAACATGATACTCGCCCCATCAAATGTCTCCAATCAGCAACACTTGGCCATGTTACTGAATGTGGCATATCCACTGAACACATAACGGACTGCTTACTAAAGCAATTTAACATCTACGTTAAAACTAATCCTCAGTGGAAAAAAGGAACGAGTAGTAACTAAATCATTCTTCCCGTCAGCTCATTGATATGACTAAGCAAGAATGTACATATTTCTAAAATTTTATCTATTTTAGATACAAATCAACTTATAAATATATATTTTACAACTGGTGCCGGAAGATCTGGAATTACTTTAGTAGCAGCAATTGTCAAAATTATATCAGACTTGATCATTAAAGAAGCTACAGAAATCAATATTGAAAACTTCAACCCTGGCAGATTTTAAAAACAAAAACCAGAAAAAGATATGAGGTACTACCCAATACAAACTATATCTAGATATTGAGTGATATTGATTTAATTTAGTTAGCCAAAGTATTCGTATTATTCTATAATTAAGGTTAAATCAATTTTACTTATTGCTTTCAGAGTATTTATAATAGATATCTGAAAGCGCTTGTAGCTCAGATGGATAGAGCGCAGCCTTGCGGAGGCTGAGGCCGTGGGTTCGAATCCCGCCAAGCGCGCTTATTAAAATTAATTTAGGGCGATTAGCTCAGTTGGCTAGAGCGCTGCCTTTACACGGCAGAGGTCATAGGTTCGAGTCCTTTATCGCCCACCATGCCTCTGATTAAATATCAAAGTAAGTTTTTTATCTAATTAAAATATAATCATCTATAAAAATAACAAAAACCCACATTAGTTTATAACTAATTATATTCAGATACCCTTAACTTCTTTATCAATAAATCAATGATGGATTTTCAGGAGAAAGCTTTGGTGACTACAAAAAATCTAGACTTTGCTGCAAATAAATCAAAAGACATTATAGAAAATATCAAAAAAGTTGTTATTGGAAAAGATTCAGAAATAGAATTCTGTGTCATTGCTTTGCTATGTGGAGGTCACATTCTTATCGAAGACGTACCCGGATTAGGTAAAACTGTTTTAGCAAAAAGTTTAGCAAATTCTACAGACTTATCCTTTAGCAGAATACAATTCACACCAGATTTACTCCCTGCTGACGTTACTGGTGTATCCATATACAATCAAAAAACTGAAACCTTCAACTTTATGCCAGGACCAATTATTTCCCAATTTGTTTTAGCAGATGAAATAAATAGAGCCTCACCAAAAACACAATCTGCACTTTTGGAAGCGATGGACGAAAAGCAAGTTACAATTGAAAATACCACTCATCAAATTAACCCTCCATTCTTCGTGATAGCTACACAAAACTCTGTAGAATATGAAGGTACTTATCCGTTACCCGAAGCCCAACTAGACAGATTTATGTTTAAAATCAACCTTGGTTATCCCACCAAAGAAGATGAATTAAATATTTTATCCAGCCAAGAAAAAACTCATCCTTTAGAACAAATCACACAAGTGGTAACTGCAAAAGAAATTCAAGAAATTCAAGAATTAGTTAAATCTATTTTTGTAGATGAACTAATAAGAAATTACATAGTCGACATCATAAGAAGTACTAGAAAAAACCCAAATGTTTCTTTGGGAAGCTCTCCTAGAGGAGGTCTAAACTTATTTAGATCATCTCAAGCTTTAGCGCTAATTCGAGGACGAGATTATGTACTTCCAGACGACGTTAAGTCATTAGTAATTCCATCTCTAAATCATCGTGTACTTTTATCCCAATCTGGAGAAATGAACAATATTAATAGCTATAAACTTTTATCTGAAATATTGGACAAGCACCCCATTCCTGAAGCAAAATAAAAGACTCAAAATTGAATCCTATTAAAATCCACCAAAAAATCCACCCTAGATTTTATATTATCCTAGTGATAACTTTGGCTTCTCTTTTTTCTGGATTAGCAACAGGTTTTCCTCTTTTTTACAGACTTATCTACATAATATCATTAACAACTATTCTAAATTATTTATGGACATGGAATTCAATTAAACAAATTAACATAGTTGAAATCCCTAACAAAACAGTTTCTGAAGTAGGAGGAAACTTTCGTCAACAATTAATTTTATCTAACTCAACGCTCTTGCCTAAAGCTGGAATAGAAATTTCAACTCAATCTAACCTCCCTGATTACCCCCATTCTCCCAAAAAATTCGTTGCTACAAATTTAAATGGATTAGAAAACTATCAAGTTACCATAAGTTTGCCAACAAAAACCAGAGGCGTTTTTTTAGTCGGCCCATCTGAAGTTTCAGTATCGGACCCTTTTGGAATCTTTAAGATGAAAAAAATCATTGGATCGTCAAAAAAACTACTTGTGTACCCTAAAATACATGATCTTTCAGGTTTTGATGTAAATATTTCAAAATTTGAAGGAGATTACAAAATCAACAAACAAGCACTTGCAATTACTCCTCAAGTTGGATCAATACGAAAATATTCACCTGGTGACAGTATAAATAGGATCCATTGGAAAACCACAGCCAAAATCGGCACATTGATGTCAAAAGAATTTGAGATTGGAAAAGCAAATAATCTGTGGCTTATACTAGATTTTGAGCAGCAAGCACAGTCTGGATTCGAGACAGAGAGTACAGATGAATATATTGTATCTATTGGAGCTTCAATAACAAATCAATTTATTAAATCAAAAATTCCTGTGGGTTTGATTGCCTATGGGGACAAAAAAATCTCCATATCTCCTGAAGTAACAAAGAATCACATGAATTTGATTATGCTTAGATTAATTGAAACAAAAGCTGAAGGAATAACTCCAATTTCAACTATTTTAGAAATTGAACCACACATAGTCAATACTAATAATTCCATAGTAATAATCACAACAAATATTCACTCAGATTTATCGAAAAAAATTGATTTCTTAATCAAAAAACGTCTCTCAGTAACATTGATAGTAGTTGATAAGGGTTCTTTCGCTAATAAGCAATCTGACCCAAGTCAAAAAAACTTTATTACAAAATCAAAAATGTTCACTATCACAAAAGGATCAAACATCAGTGAAACATTAAAACCACCATACAAATTTTCTACTCAAAACTAAGTAAAATTATGATAAATCATTCCACAGAAGAACATATTAAAAAAAATGATTTCACAAACAATGTGTTGAAATTATTTGCAAAATCCAGACCTCGCCAAGGTTGGCCTACATTCCTAATTTTGTTGGGTTTAATGCTAACTACAGGATATTCTTTACGTGAAGGAACCTGGGTTCCTACTCCCGGACTTATGATAATAATTTTTTGCTCAACTACTTTAGGAATGCTTCTGTCAAGAATGTCCTCTCACTGGCTAATATCACATACAATAGGAATTATAATTGGAACCATTTTATGTATACATTTCGCTGGAACGATAACAGAAGAAGTTTTATTAATTGAAAAAACATATGAAATTTCATACAGAATTGACGAATGGTATTCTAAAATTAGCCAGGGAGGTATGAGTCAAGATACACTTCCTCTATCTTTAGCAATTTTGGGGTTGGGATGGATCATGGGATTTTTTGGATCTTGGTGTACATTTAAGATTTCAAATGCATGGGTGATTTTATTAATAGCAGGAATAGTTATTCTTACAAATTTGAGTTTTCTACCTGAAAAATTCAATAACAGATTTTTTATTTTCATGCTATTTGGTCTAATACTTTTAAGTCAAACTCAATTGTTTAACAAAAAAAAACAATGGATTTCTTCTGGATATTATTTCAACAAAGCTTCAGGAAATATTGGGTTAGGGTTAATATGTGTCACTGCTTTTCTAATCGTTTTAGCCAGCTCTTCATTACCACTAAGAGCTTTAACTAACAAAAATATTGTTAAAGTATGGAATTTGGGTAGAGCTCCTCTAACTTCTCTTGAACAAGATTTCTCTCGAATTTTTTCAGTCATAGATTCTAAAATCGGTGGTGGTGGTAGATTTTTTGGTGACACTCTACCGTTCCAAGGTAAAATTGCCTTTCAGAATAAAAGAATAGCAACAGTCAAATCGAAAAATCAGAGTTACTGGGTTTCGAAAATTTACAACATATACTCCAATGAAGGATGGATGATTGGTGAAACATCTGAAATATCACTGCCAGCATTTAAAAAATTAACCAGCAAAACTATTGAAAACAATCAAAGATACCAAAACAATGAAATTAAAACCATTTTCACTACAAAAAACATGTTATACACCGGATCAATTCATCAAATCAACCTAGACGGTTCATACCAAATTCTTACCCCCATGAAGTTCGAAATTGATTTATACGACTCATTAGAAAATAATTTATTTCCAAAAGATATCAAAAAATTTGCAACAAACATCAAAAACCAAATCGCTGGAAAAACAGAATCCCAAATTCAAGCAATTATCTTAAATTCTATTCCTGAAACCGTCTCTTTATTTTCTACATATACTTCTGTAAACTCAAATGGAAATTCAAAATTAACCTCAATTACACTCCAAAGAAACCAGCAAGAACTTCTAGAAGTTATTGGTTTAAGATCAACCAAATCAATCCAACCCAATCAAAAATATATCGTTTCATCTTTTGTGTATTCACCAACTAATGATGAACTTTACAATACTTCAGAAGTTTTTAACTCTTCCATAACTGACCATTATCTTCAATTACCTCCTGAGCTACCAAATCGAATTAAAGAATTATCCCAATCTATCACGAGTAAATACGACACCCAATTAGATAAAGTTTTTGCTATTAGAGACCATTTAAGAAACGGACCGTACACATATTCTCAAAATATATCCAGACCTCCTTTGGGAAAAGACGGAATCGATTATTTTTTATTTGAAAGTCAGGAAGGATACAGCGATTATTTCGGTTCTGCTATGGTAGTTATGCTAAGAACTATAAATATACCTGCAAGAATGGTAGCTGGTTATTCTAATGGAACAATATCTGAACAACCAATGACTTGGGAAATTAAAGACTCAGATAGCCATGGATGGGCTCAAGTATATTTCAGTCAATTCGGATGGTTAAATTTTGAATCTACTCCTAGTTATCCAGCAATACGTCAAAAAACTAATGTCGATAATTCTAAAAACCCAAATCAATTAGCGCTACTCCAAGAACAAGGAGTATCCAGTCCTCAAACAAATATAGAATGCAAAAATTCTGAAACAATCATGGACGAATCTATTGGCCTAGGGGTAGAAAATTGCGACGATGAAATTTTCTTAGAAAAATTGAAAAACGTTTATTTAAGTAAATTATCTAAGAATATTACTATAACATTTTTCACTCTTTTGATAATCACTTCAATGTTCTGGTATATATGGAATGAAAAATATTCAAAAAAATCACAAATCCAAATTACGTATTCAAAAGTTAAAAAACTGGGACGTCTAGCGGGAATTCAAAAAAATGAATCTCAAACCCCACATGAATATTCAAATGTAATAAGTGCGAAAATTCCTAACCTTTCAACAGAAATTAATTTAATTACTACGATTTATGGAAGATTTATTTACGGAAATAATTTTGAAGATGTTTCAATTGAATATGAAAAACAATATTTGAATGTATTATGGAATAAATTTAGAAAAACAATATTGCTATATATCATCAAAAAACAATTCACAAAACAATAATTGAAATTAATGTTTTATTATACTTTCAACACTCAAATGGGATGGATCACAGCTATTAGCTCTAATTCAGGAATCATGAAAATTTCCTTGCCAGAAAAATCATCCAAAATATCGATTTCACAATTTAAAAATGAAATCGATTTATATGAATTTGATTCTAGTAAATTCAAAGAAATAACTGAAAAACTTCAATCATACTTCGAAGGGTATCTAATAGATTTCGCAGATATTGCAATTGATTTTTCAAAAATGTCAAATTTTCAAAAAATCACTTTGAGGCAATGTAGAACAATCAAAATAGGTGAAACTAAAAGTTATAAATGGTTGGCTGAAAAAATCAATCAACCAAAAGCTTATCGAGCCATAGGAAATGTTTTGTCTAAAAACCCTATTCCAATAATCATCCCTTGCCACAGAATAATTTACAGCAATGGGAATTACGGTGGATATATGGGTAAAATAAAGAAAGTAAGCTTCAAAAAAAAATTACTCGAAATTGAATCAAAATATGATAAGAGTTGAATATTCACTCACACAAAAAGGCAAACTGTCATCCCTGACATGAAATCTACTGAAAAGCGGTCAGACCGAGATCAAATTATGAGTTCTTAATATCTACTTTGCCTTTTCCGTCCATCAAAAGATTCAATTTTTCAACAAGCTGATCAGATAAATCAACAGTTATTTGTGGCCAATCTAGATGTATTACAGTTCCATCAAATAATACTCGTAAACCTACTTGAACATTACCTCTATGCTCTAACAAAACTTGTGCAACGTTGTCTATAAACTCAAAGGCGTTATCTTGCACCCCATCATCTTGAATTTCTAATATCAGTTTATTAAACCCATTGTTAATATTGGTTTCAACAACTTGATTCATTCCGTCAGTCAAATTCTCTACTCCATTATTAAAATTATCCACACCATTTGAAGAATTATCTACATCAATTACATTCAATTCATCTTTTTCCACGCCATTTGAAAAATTATCTACATCAACTACATCCAATCCATCTTTTCCCACACCATTTGAAGAATTATCAGTTGGGAAAGATGAATTATTTTCAATGGTTTTAACAACCAAATTTGACTCATTATCAATTTTATCTTCTGCAGAATATTTTGAAGCTGCAACACAACTTAAACTAACTCTATCTCCTGTCGAACGTACAGAACAATTCATTTTGATAAGAGTACCAATTTCCCATAACCCTTGAGTTTTCTCTAAAATTTCATTCCACACAAAAACATCTATTGATCCTTCGAAAAGAGCTAAAGAAACTAGCAAATATGGTCTAGAATCCTTAGTAAATCTATTGGAAATATTTTGAATTTGCCCCACTAAATTAATTTTTTTACCCGATTTGCTAGATGTTATTTCACTTTCGGACATTACGGTGTCAACTAAAGTACTCCTATCTAATTCATATAAAACATATGAATTAGATAAATCCAAACCTAATAATTCAAACTCCCATTCACTCCTTTGTTTATCTGGAGTAACTAAATCTGGAATTTTAATCTCTGCCAAAGATGCATTAACAGTATCACCAAAAGACTCAAACATGGATGACTGTTGAGAATTCTTCATTTTACCTTCACTATTAGCCAGAACTAAAATTCTATCAATTATTTCAAATAACCCAGCCCTACTGCCAAATGAATCAAACGCTCCAGACTTAATTAAACTTTCTAAAGTTTTTCGATTAACCGACCCTAAATCAGCTTCGGTACAAAGTTGTTCAATTGATTCAAAAGTTCCAATTCTTTTCCTTGCCTCAAGTATAGGCAAAACCGCTGCGGAACCAATATTCTTTATTGAACTCAATCCAAACCTTATCTTTGAAGCCCCTTGGTCATCAAATGAAACAGAAAAACCAATATCACTAAAATTAATATCTGGGCCTAAAACTAAAATATTTAATCTCTTACATTCATTTATCGATGAAACCAACTTATCAGTATTATCTATATACGCATTCAATAAACAGGCCATATATTCTCCAGTATAATTTGCCTTTAAATAAGCCGTCCAATAAGAAATTAAAGCATAACTTACACTATGAGATTTATTAAATGCATACCCAGCGAAAGGCTCAATTAAATCAAATATTTGCTCGGCGAGCTCGAGTGAATGACCTTTGGATATCGACCCATCAACAAATTTTTTCCTTTCTTGAGCCATGATTTCCGGAACTTTTTTACCCATAGCTTTTCTCACGATATCTGCTTCACCTAATGAATATCCTGCAAAAGATTGGACGAGAAGCAGAACCTGATCTTGGTAAACAATTACCCCATAAGTTTCTTCTAAAATATCTTTAATTGCTGGGTGAGCATATTCTGGAATGATTCTACCGTGTCTACCTTCAATAAATGTACTTATATGATCCATTGGACCAGGCCGAAATAAAGCAATCATAGCAGCTATATCACCTAAGGAATCAGGCTTCAATTCAGTAATATACCTTGTCATTCCTGAACCTTCTAATTGAAATACACCTACGGTTTTTCCTTCAGATAACATTTCGAAAGTTTTATCATCTTGAATTCTTGGAGGCATTTCTCTTAAATTTAATTCAACACCTTTGGTTTTAAAAACTAAATCTCTTACATTCGCCATAACAGATAAATTTGACAAGCCTAAAAAATCTAATTTCAACAGCCCCAATGCTGCAACCGAATCCATTTCATATTGGGTAGTTGGAATCCCAGATTCAACATTCTTAGTCGCTCTTTGCAATGGCAAAATTGTACCAATAGGCTTCTGAGAAATTACCACCCCTGCAGCATGAGTACTAGAATGTCTAATTGAACCTTCCAAGTCTTGAGCAATTTGTATTAATTCTGAAATATCACTATCATTATCTACAGCTCCTCTTAATTCTTCAGACTCCAATAAAGCTTCCCTTAATGTCACCTTCAGTCTAGTCGGTATCATCCTAGCAATTCTATCAACATCTGAATAAGGCATCGCTAAGGCACGACCAACATCTCGAACCGCAGCTCTAGCTCCAAGAGTACCAAATGTAATTATTTGAGCAACATGTTCATGTCCATATTTTGAAACTACATAATCAAGAACCTCTGAGCGTCGATCATCTTGGAAATCCATATCAATATCAGGCATTTCTTTACGCTCAACATTCAAAAATCTTTCAAAAACCAACCTGTAATCTAGAGGATTAATATCAGTTACTCCCAAAAGATATAGAACTAAACTAGCGGCTGCACTACCCCTAACAGCAAAAGCTATATTATTTGCCCTAACAAATTCAGCAATATCCCAAACAACCAAAAAATAATCAGCATAATTTGTTTCTCTGATTACACTTAATTCATATTCAAGCCTTTCAGTCTCTTTGTCACCATAATTTTGAATAATATTTCCTAATCTTTCAACACAAAGTTTCTTCAAAAAACTAAAGGAATCCATATCGTCTGGAGGTACAAATTCTGGCAAATGTAACCCAGAAAAATCAATTTCTAAATCACACATTTCGGCAATAGCTTGAGTATTAGAAATAGCATCAGGAAAATCTACAAAAAGTTCTTCCATTTCACTTGGACTTTTCACATAATAAGATTTATCTTCCATTTTCAATCTTTTATCATCTTGAATATTTGTATTTGTATGAATACAAATCATAATGTCCTGCAGTTTGAAATCACTTTGTTCTACATAATGCAAATCGTTCGTTGCGACAAGAGGTAAATCAAATTTATTGTGCAATTCAAGTAATCCATTATTTATCAAATCCAAATCTTCAACACCTTCATGTTGCATTACTTCCAAAAAATAATCTCCAAAAACATTCCTATACCATAATGCAGCCTCAGCAGCCTTATCCAAATTTCCTTGTTTAATCAAGGTTGGAATTTCTCCACTTGGACATCCAGACAATACTATTAATCCCTCACTATGCTTTTCCATTAACTCTCTATCAATCCTGGGTCTATAATAAAATCCTTCTAAATGAGACAAAGTAACCAATTTAACCAAATTTTTATAACCTACTGAATTTTTTGCCAATACAGTCAAATGAAATGGGGTTTTTTCTGAGGGATTTTTATTCAACCTTGACCCTGGAGCCACGTACATTTCACAACCAATAATTGGTTTGATTCCAGCTTTTTTAGCCAACCTATAAAAATTAATTGCACCATATAAAACACCATGATCCGTGATAGCAATTGAATCCATACCAAGCTCTTTGGTCTTATTAATTAAGTCTTCCAATCTACTTAATCCATCAAGTAAGCTATATTCAGTGTGCACGTGAAGGTGAGAAAACAAATATTACCTCAATAATTAACTTTAATTCAAATAAAGTTTAGTCCCATAACATAATATCTGACAACTTAATACTCAATATAACAATATTCAATCAAGATGAATTTTGTCTCAAAAACAAATATACTTAAATTATCTAAATAAATAAAACCGATTTTACAAAACAGTATTACTTTGAAACAAAAATCTGTACCCTATTATCTAATTGGTCAAACTAATATAAAACTTGATACTTGAATCAAAGGTCCCCATTTGCACTTACGAAAAATTATAAAACTCTTTTCAAGTTTATTGATTTTAATTCGACCTAAGCAATGGTCGAAAAATTTAATTATATATTTCGCGTTGCCATTTTCTGTTAGCGAACTATGGGCAGTGGGAGACCTAGATCAATTGAAATTTCTTTTGATCAAAATTTCAGCTGGTTTTATCATTTTCTGCTCGATATCTGGATCAGTTTATATATTCAACGATATATTAGACCGAAAAGGAGATTCAAACCACTTAATTAAAAAACTTCGTCCTATTGCCTCAGGTTCACTCCCTATTTCATTTGCAATTGTTTTCGCAATTTTACTATTAATTTCTTCTACCACCACCGCATTTTTAATTTCAATTACATTTGGAATTATCACATTATCTTATTGGGTCTTAATGATGATTTATTCATTGTATTTAAAAAAAATAATATTTGTAGACATTTTAGTAATTAGCATGGGATTTATACTTAGAGCAGTCGCAGGAGCTGCAATTTTACAAATACCCATATCTCCTTGGTTATACGTCTGTACAGGTCTGGGAGCATTATTTATTGGATTCTCAAAACGCAGAAGTGAAATAAGTAATTCGAATAATAACTATGAAAACCAAAGGGGAGCTTTAAGAATATACACCAAGCCTCTATTAGATCAATTAATCAGTATATTTGCCTCTTCTACACTAATGTCTTATGTTTTATACTCCTTTTTATCATCAAATTTACCCCAAAACCATTCTATGATGTTAACTATACCTTTCGTAGTTTATGGGATTCTTAGATATGTCAATCTTGTATATAATAAAAATCTTGGAGAATTCCCTGAAGAAATAATTCTTTCCGATAAGCCTTTGGTCATAACAATCACTTTGTGGATAATCTTGTCACTATCAATATTAGTGATTTTCAGAACTTAAAATATTTATTTTATTGCAAAAAATTTCATAATCAATGTTGGATAAAAAAATTCTTAGATTTATAATCAATCCATGAAAATCAATGAACTTGGAGAAAATAATTTAATTGAAATCATAGGAAAATTAATCTCCCAAAACAAACCTGACTTAAAGTCCAATTCTTTGGTAAGTCAGTTAATGAGTATAGGAGACGATGCAGCAATTTGGTCTGATATTTCTGCAAATTACTGTATTACTACAGACTCTATGATTGAAAATGTTCATTTTGACAAGCAATTTACAAGTTGGCATGATCTTGGATGGAAAGCTATAGCAGTAAATCAAAGTGATATAGCAGCAATGGGATTCAACCCTCTTTATTCCGTAGTTTCAATAGGAATGCCGGAAAATACAGAGATAGAATCAGTCAAACATTTATATAAAGGAATGATTAAAGCTACAAAACAAAACGGTGGTGAAATAGTTGGCGGAGATACAGTTCGTAGTTCTTTAATATTAATTAACGTTTCAATGATAGGAATCAGAAGCAAAGGAAGTGGTCAAAAACTAAATTGCCTAAGTAGAAACAATGCAACCCCAAAAGACTCAATTGCAATTACTGGTTATCTCGGAAATTCAGCAGCAGGATTTGACATACTTAAAAACCCTCATGATTTAGAAGAAAAAATTATAAAATATTTATCAAAATCACATTTACGACCTAAGCCAAAAGTCCAAACAGGAGTCGAACTTTGTGATTATGGAATCAACTCAGCTATAGATGTTAGCGACGGCCTAATACAAGATATTACTAGAATGTGCAAATCAAGTAACGTAGGCGCAAAAATAGAAGTAAGCAAAATTCCTATACATAAATATTTAAAAAAAGCATTCCCAAATAATTGGCTCAATTACGCTATGAATGGCGGAGAGGACTATGAACTTCTTTTCACTGGTCCTTCTGACTTAATTAAAAAAATTTCCGAAAAATCAAAAACTAAAATAACAGTCATTGGGGAAATTACAAAATCAAAAAAAATTGAAATAATAAACAAAACCAACCTAAAAGTACTCGAAAAAAAATGGGAACACTTCAATTAAATAATATCGCTGGTTGAATCAATGGAAACTATAGAAATAAATTTAATTAACAATAAAAAATTCAGAGCTTCAGAAATAATTGCAGATTTAAAATCAATTTCAGAAACTCTATATTTTCCTATGAAAATGGTTGGTTTATGGGATTATCATTTAAACATTCATCTTTGTCCACAACTAGAACGTAGAGAAAAATGTAACCACGAGCTAGATAAAACTGATCCTTTATACATCCACTATGAAAAAACAATTCAAAGAGAAAAAAAAGCTGTTTTATGTGTATATTTTACACATGCGAAAATGAAAATATACCTTAAATAAAAATTTGTAGGAATCAAAATGCCCAAACTTAGAGCAATATGTTTTGATATGGATGGAATAATTGTAAATTCAGAACCATATCATTTTAAATCAACACAATTAGCATTAAAAAAAGAAGGCGTCAAGTATTCGCAAGAACAAGGAAGATTATTTGTTGGTAAAAGTGTTAAAGAAACAATAACAACAATATGTAAAGAAAATAAAATTGAAAATATTAATCGAGTGATTGAACGTCGAGAGTCATTATTTTTTGAAATGGTACAAAAAGAATTACAACTTCGAGACGGCATAATCGAAATATTGAAAATTATTCAATCAAAAAATATTAAAGCTGCTATCGTAACTTCTGGAGTACAAAATTATTTGAAAAAAGTAATTGAAAAATTTGAAATTGGTAAATACTTTGAAGCTTATATCACTCTAGAAGATGTTGATAATCCAAAACCTGATCCTTCTCCATATTTAAAAGCTGCAAAAGTATTGAATGAACCTCCAAATTTATGTTGTGCATTCGAAGATTCCACCATTGGAATTGAATCAGCTTTCCAAGCAGGAATGTATTCTATAGCTATTCCAGGATCTGAAACAAAGCAAGATGATTTCTATCGAGCAAATGAAAAATATGACGAGTTATACAAAATTCCACTGACATTTTTTGAAAAATCTTTTGATTAATCTATTTCGATAGGTACGCCAACAGAATTTCCCCACTCAGTCCAAGATCCATCATAATTTTTAACTTCACTAAAATTTAATAAATATTTCAACACAAACCAAACGTAAGAAGCTCTAACACCCAACCGACAATAAGTGACAATCTCCTTAGAGGTCAAAATATTCCCCTGCTCCACTATTTCAGAAATTTGACCAATAGGTTTGAAAGTGCCATCTAGATTCAATAATTGAGACCATTCTAAATGTTTAGAACCTGGAATCCTACCACATCTTCTAATACTATCTCCTACAACTGAAGTAGAAATACCGTCAGATTTTCCTAAAAATTCATCTAAAGTACGAGCGTCAATAATAGATAAATCTTCAATATTATCCAAAATAACATCCTTAGTTGCTCTAATACTTAAATCTGGTTTCTGAACTTCATATTTAGATTTAGTATTTATTTTTTGGCTTTCTAAAAAATTCTTTTGAGCATACAATAGCCATAAATTACCATGACACATTCTTATATGAAGATTTCCTGAATCTAATGTTGGTTGCTCGAGGCAAAATTAAATTTATTGATACAGAATTTGAAAAAGAAGGCAACTTTTTAAATACATTAATTGTACAAGAACATGAACTTGAATTCTTTACATTCTTTCCAAGACAATTTGTCACATATATCCCGCCTAAAAATAAAAAACATAAAAATATTCAAAAAACATATAAAGCTATTATTAAAGAAGTTTATAAAAATTATTGTGAAATACATTATTATGATAAAAAGGGTAATTTAAATAAAGAAGAAGTTTCAATGA
>Ga0114996_10005437_pt1 | contig 14956 bp, 14 predicted proteins | sample ArcticOcean_MG_C_4_FD_87039 | JGI IMG/M metagenome (GOLD analysis project Ga0114996, IMG submission 87039) | Marine microbial communities from western Arctic Ocean - ArcticOcean_MG_CB4_134 | ecosystem: Environmental > Aquatic > Marine > Oceanic | place: Arctic Ocean: Canada Basin | collected...
GGTAGATGGAATCGCGCGGTTGGAAAAGGCGACCCAAGGACCAGCGGGCAGTCAGTGGAATGCTGATAAAGAGGGCGCTGCGGACGCCGATGCCGAGCAGGACAAGTAAATAGAGGCTCAGCGCGACCAGTTCGATGTAATTGTCGTCGGGCATAGTGTAGCGAAGATAAAAAAAAACTCCAATAGGCCAATGGATGGCCGTTGGAGCTGGGGACGAATAAGCGCGGATTGTGGGCTAGCGGGTTGGATTGTTGGCGAAAGAACGGTAATTATACGTTTTGCTGCGCTTGCCAAAAACGCGGCTCAATTCGCGTACCCAACCGTAAATGTGGTTGTTGTTTTTTTGGTTGGACCGGATGCTCGAGGGGAACGCCGCCGCTATTGGTCCAACATAGCACGACGTTTTCCGCTCTGTGATATATAGTCGCGGCGATTTTTGTGTTGTCGTAGAAGGTGACTTCAATCTGGCCTTTGGGTGTTTTGTTGTCGTTCATAGTATCAGTGGATTTTGGGTGGCGGTGGATATCAGACTACTTTCCAATAACCTTCTCTGCCTCTTTCGATATGGCGTTTGGCACCTCTGCGCAGCTGTGGCACCAACTCGTCGGTGTCGGGATCGCGCATGGCGATGACAAATTTGTCGGCATCGTCTGGATCGGCGATGATCTTCTGGGGCACCATACGGGTGCGTCCGGCGACGGAGATATGGTCAAATCCTGTGGATGGATCATGAGCGTATCCAGGTGAATTAGGCGGCTTTCTTGATTTCTCCATCAATAAATTGTACGCCTTCGATTACTTTTTCCAGTAACTTGCAGCCGTGTAACCGCTGCCATTTTTTCTCGGCTTCGGTGGCCAGTTTATAGACCATCATCAAGGTGGCTTTACGCGATCCACACCCTTTGGTTTGCCGGGTCCGATGGCGCACGGTGCCAAAGGTAGACTCAATGGGATTGGTCGTGCGCAGATGGCGCCAATGTGCGGCCGGAAAATCGTAGAAGGTAAACAGGTCGTCTTTATCTTTGCTCTGCCTTTCTTTTTGCTCAGTTTGAACGCGCTGCACCACTACTTCCCCGTCGTGCCCGAGTATGTCTATACTGGCAGCATCCAATTGTTTAACCGCACCCTCAATCTCTCCATATGGCTCAATCTGGCCTGGGTTGGTTTTTTCTACCTGGTCAATCTGGAGATTACCTTCAGCATCTGGTTCTTCTACGTCTTGAGCAAAGTCGAGGAGGGCATATTTAATATCTTGGGCATCGCCAGTGTCGAAAAATTAAGTGCCTACGAGTACTCGCAGCCGGCCGACTTGACTCACCAGGCTACTGGTGCTGTGATCGTCCTGGTGCTCTACGGTTTGTGGACGGCGCGCGTTCATTTGCGCCAGGTGGTGCACAAGATTTGGGAGCCCAATACAGGAGTGGACGACAGCGAAGAAGTGATGAGCTATCGGGCAGCGCTGTACGGCTTTGGGCTTAGTTTAATTTTTGTGGGTGTCTGGTTGTGGCGTTCGGGAGTGCCCCTGCTGGTGCTGCCGGTGCTGCTCTTTGTCAGTATTTTGTTTTTTATCTTGGTGGCGCGCGTGGTAGCCGCCGGCGGCGTGGCCACAGCCCGTAGCCCCATTGTGCCGGCCTATTTTGTCATTTCGGGGATGGGGACCTCCATTTTGGGGGCCAAGGGGCTGGTGGCGCTCAACTTCACCTTTATCTGGCAGGGCGAATCGCGCACCTCGCCGATGGTAGCCTGTGCCAATGGCCTCAAATTGGCGGAGTCGATTGGCGGTCCTAAGGGGCGTTTGTTCTGGGGCATTTTATTGGCTCTGGTGTGCAGTCTATTAGCCTCGGCGGGCACGACTTTGTATCTGGCTTACACCCATGGAGCCGTCAATCTGTCCTTGCTCAATTGGGCTGGAGCGCACGGCTGGCCCTATATAGGTCCGACCATGGAGGCTATGCCGGAGGCCAATGTCCGAGGTTGGATATTCACAGGCATTGGCGCCGGCTTAGAGGTCTTCCTGATGTGGGCGCAGCACCGTTGGTTCTGGTGGCCGCTGCATCCCATTGGTTTTGCCATCGCCATAGGGTGGCTGACCAGTCAGATCTGGTTCTCAGCGATGGTGGCCTGGCTTTTGAAACTGGTTATTTCGCGTTTTGGCGGGGCCAGGTTGTTCCAGAACCTGAAACCGTTTTTTCTGGGTTTGATCCTCGGAGAGGTCGCAGCCGGTGGGGTATGGGGGGTGATCTATGTGTTTACCGAAGATGTGGGGCGCGTATTAACGCATATGTAATCGTCTATTATAAAATGGCGCAAGGATTATGGACAAAATTCGCTGGGGTATCTTGAGCACGGTGAAGGTAAGTGATGTTTGTTTGTTTAGGTTGCCGCGGCGGTTTCGGGTAGCAGTAGACTGTCGCGGGCTTGGTCTAGGGGGATTTCTTGGCGCTCTCGGTTTAAGAAAAGGCTGACGTGAGTGTAGCCGACGGTGTCCAAGGTATCGAGGGCATCGATGAAATTGGCGCCGACGCGCTGTGGGTTGTGGGCATCGGCGCCGATGACGACGGGGATATTGCGCCGGTACATTTCTTGGAGTATTGCTGCTGACGGGTTCATTTCGGCAATGTTCTTATTGAGCCCCGAGGTGTTTAATTCCATTGCCGTGCCCGCTGCGGCAATGCGGTCGAGACTGCTGTGGATGGTATCGAGTACTCGGTCGAGATCCCAATCATCCGGCGCTATGTTTTTGACCAGGTCTGGATGCGCCAGCGTATCGAAAAGTCCGCTTTCTGCCGCCAGCGCCAAGTGTTCGAAGTAGGTGCGCTGGAAGGTTTCGTAATTGCCATCAAAATAGCGTTCTTGATACTGTCCGAGTTGCGGGTGTACGGAACCGAGCACATGATTGAACTCTGCCATATTGTGAAATTTTTCTAACCACTGCTCCATGCCGGGGACGTAGTCGCTTTCGATGCCGAGCCGGACATCGACTCGTCCGGCCCAGGTTTGGCGCGCCCGTTCGATCATGGCGACGTAGTCGTCGAATTCTGCTACGCTCATGCGGACTTGCGGCGACCAGCCATTGTCGGTGGGGTTGTGGCAGGTGACGACGATGCCTTGCAGACCGCGCTGTTGGGCGACGGCTGCATACTCTTCTGGTTCGCCCACGGCGTGTTTGCACAGTGGGGTGTGCATGTGCATTTCGTAGAGAACGGGGTCGGCGCTCATTTTATCTAGTCTCCAAAGTGATTTTTATGATTTCTGTAGCTCGGCCATCTCACCCACTACAGCCCAGTAGATAGCGGTTTGGACAATGCCGGAGCTGGGTAAGATGGCGACGTCGTACTCGGGTATTTGCACCAGTGAATCGCCAAAGGGCCATTGGGGATGGATGACGTAATCCGGCGCTGGGTCGTTGGTGTTTTCGGTTCCGGTGATAATTTCTACGATGTCGGCGCCGGCGCGGTGCGCGGTTTGGTAGGCGCTGGTGGGGCGGTTGTAATAGCCCAGAAAGAAGAAGAGATCGCCCGGCTGCAGTTTGACTTCTAACTCGGTATCCGCCGGAGATTCGGCCGCGATGTGTTCGAGGCGCTGCATAAAACCGGGATCGCCCGGCGCACCGGCCTGGAAAATGGGGAAGTGCGAGATGAGGAAAGCGTGGACGGTGCCGCCGTTGTGGAGGACGGCCGTAGCGGCCTGGGCAACTTGTGCAATGGCTGCGGTCTGGGTCTCTAGCAGAGCGCGGTAACATGTGCTTAGAGCTTCTATGTAGGCGGTAGCCAATTGCCCCGGAGCAATGGGAGGCACATTGTGATTTTGCTCAAAACGGTGGCCGCTGCGTTGCTGATTGCGCTGTCGTGCTCCGGGCACTAGGACGCTCTGGTACATTGCCGGCATGACGCCCTGACGGCTGAGGGCGGCTACCAATTCGCCGGTAAAGGCCCACAAGAGCACGAGGTTGTGCAACGACACGAGCGGATAGGCCTGAGCGTCGAATTCGGCGAGTACATCCGGCGGCAACGGCGGTGTACTTTCGATGTAGGCATGAAAGAAGCTTGCGTATTGGCGGTCTGCGGCAGCAAGCGGGGGACCTATGCCGACGAGGTGGGCGCCGTTTTGGTGTAAACGGCGCACTAGGTCGCGGTCTGTATTTGGATCGGTGGTGCCGAAGATTGCGGTATCTGGTGTTGTTAGTTCGAGCTCAGTTTGCCACTCCTTGAGCAACATCAGGCCGCCGGAGCGGATATAACCTTCGGAGATGAAGTCTGGCCGCGCGCTGGCGATGAAGAGTTCGCCAGCGCCGAGCAGACGCTCGGCGACGACTTCGGCGGCCTGGGTAATCTGTGGCAAAGAATCCTTTTTTTCCTCGGCGCCAGCTAGGAGCGCGGTGAGGAATCGTCTACTAAAAGGAATTCGGGGTGCCGCCACGATCTATAATTGGCTCCTGCAATGTTGCGATGGACGACAACTCAGTACGCCACCGAGAGTGTCCCGGTCAACTCTTCTTCGCCTTTGTCGGCATCCAGGGCAATGCGATATAAATAGATTCCTGGTGCCACGATGCTTCCATGATCGTCCAAGCCGTCCCAGGTCGGTGCGTCTGGTCCATCGCCGAACAGACCGCGCACGACGCCCTCTTGGTTGAGCTGTCGTACCTGTTTCCCCGTCAGGTCGTAAATGGTCACCGTCAGCGCTCGCGGAGTCGATAATTCGTGCAGTTGAAACTGGAAGCGCACTTGGTCGTTGATGCCGTCGCCGTTGGGGGTGAACGGGTTGGGCCCCACATCCACCGCTGCGATTAACTCGGCCCCCAGGCCGATCGTGCGCACCCCCAGCGCGTTGCCGGGAAAATCGGACGTCGCATCCCCAGCGTCGATCAATTGCTTGACCTCGTTGGCCTCGCTGTCGAAGACCCAGCCCTGGAATGTGGTACCATAGCGCACCACATGCGCATCGAATTCTACCTCGATCAGTTTGAAGGTATCTTCTTGCCCGCTCAGCCTGGGAAAGGCGACGATGATGCGATCGTCGAAGATTTCAGGTGTCTGTTGATCGATGTATTCGCGTCCATCTACGCGCACCGAGCGCACCGAGTCGGCGCGCGTCAAGGTAAAGATCTCCAGCCGATCAAAGCCCTGGTCTTCATTGGTATCTAAGGTGGGGCGCACGCTATAGGTAAACGAGGTGCTCTCCGTACGCTCTACGTCCAATGGCCAGATCTCGCCCACTACCTGCGCCGCCGCCGGTGGCGCGAATTGGATCTCCAATTCCTCTAAACTGGCGCTATGGTCTATTGTCGACAGCACCACTATTTGCAACTGCATATAGCGCGCTGGCCCCGGCGACAGGATGGCCGTGCCGTCCTGCCAATCCGATGCCACTAGCGAGGTGTCGCGCAGCCCGGCTTGCCATGGATAGGGCGATGACCAGAAGCTCCAGTTTTCCTCATCCAGTGTGATAAAACGCGTTCTGATATTGCCGCGATCGTACTCCTGGCGGCTAATCTGTCTGTTCTCACCTAGCAGGTTGCTGGGCAACCAGTAGAGATCGGGATCGAGGTCGCTGCCGGAGCGCGTGCGGATTAGGACTTTGGCGTCTGGATCGTGCTTGCCCTTCCAGCGTATTTTGCCCCAGGCCATTTCGCTGCCAAGGTCGAGCACCGCGGTAGTGTAGACGGTGCGCGGCACATACCCTTTGCCAAAGACCTGAAATTCGGCGATCTCCCAATTTTTGTTGGGGTTGAGCGGGCGGATCGCAATCCACTGGAAGTTTTGCAGCGGAAAACGGGAATCCACCACCAGATCCTGGTTTTCCCGGTCGCGGTGGAGAGTGGTGAGGCCCGGATCGTTGGAGGAATTGACGATGCGCGGATTGATACTGCGAAACCAGGGCTTTTCGGCCGTTCTCCAGTCTTTACTAGCGGCGTAATTTGCCGAGCTATTGGCGCCGCTTAGTTCGAACCACGCCAAGAAGTTATCGGAAAAATCCTCTTCTACGAGATCTTCCTTTTTGATTTTTGGCGCGTCCATTTCTTCCAGGATCTGGTCGATATTGGGATGATCTTGGCCCAGACGGGGAAAAAAACGGACCCGGTTGATCGGATAGTTGGCCCCCAGATCGACGATGAGGTTCTGCACGATAAAACTGGTTATGATCTCTGGATCGTCCGAATTGTTGGCCTTAAAGAAGGCGGCGGTTGTGAGATCGACGTCAAACATAAGCTGGATCCGGTCGATCACGCCATTGGTGTGGTTGGTCCCGCCCACGCCTATATTGTCAGTAAGCCCTGTGGGCACCTGATTGCGTATCCCGTCCTGCGCTACATTTAAAGTATCGGAGAGCCAGAAGGGGCGCAGCCAATTGACACCTAGGCTGTCGATAGAGATCGCCAGGGTATCGTTCCAAGTGGGGTTGGTGGTCGGCGTAGTGACCTGGATGCGGTCTTCGATCTGGCCGTCCTGGCCGATAACCAGATATTCTCCGGGCTCAAAAGACAGCCCTGCGGGCCATGGATTTCCATCCTGGCCCCCCAGGCGGTAAACGTTGTAAGCGGTCCCTTCTGTTATTGCAAATGCCACTACCGCACTTATTATCACAGAAGCTCGTCTTAATCTATTCATCGTCCTGTCTCCGTTTTCCAAAGAAGTTAGGAATCAGCTGTCTAATAATATAAAATATTGAGCCAGTTGCCAAAATGAAAGTTCTTCAACTAAGTTGTACCTCTATTCATAAATAATACTTCGTCTTAAGAGTAAAGACAATACTCGTTACTCGGCGTTTTGTGTTAGATGTTATAACATATTATATATTATTAACTTATGGATGATGACTGGCTCCACACCCTCCTAGCCGTAGCGGCGCTGTTCTGGCTGGCCCTCTTGGTGGGCCGCCAGATCTTCCAATGGCATTTGCCCCGGGTTACCGGCTATTTGATGGTTGGTCTGGCAGCCGGTCCCTCATTCTCCGAATTGCTCGGCTATCCCACCTTGCTCGAAAAAGAAGAGCTACTCGGCATTCTCAATCAGAACGATGTCTTGGCCAGTTTTCGCCAGTTCGATTAAGAAGCCATTTCAACCTGCGGCATTGCGGATCTGCTGCTGGTACATGCGGCGGATGATCTCGTTTTGTGATTTGGCCGGCGGATCGATGAACTCTAGATTAGCGCGATAACCGCCCTTGCTATCGGGCGCTTGTTTGACCACAAGGCAGCGCATATTAGCCAGAGGGAATGTGTGGTCGCAATCGGGGTCGATTTTCAATGTTGTATCTTCAGGTAATTCCTCGCGACTTAAGACGGCGAGCCCACCGCCGCTTATATCCACCACCCGCACTAGTATGGGGACGGGTAATTCTCCATCTTCTTCAGCAAGCGATTCCTCGATGCTTTCGCCGTTGCGATAGAGCGCCAGATCGAAGCTGGTTTGGAGGCGGAAGAAGTCGCGCTTTTGGACGCGCTCTAGATGTTCCGCGTGTTTGATGGTGATACTTGTGACTGCGGCTACGGTTTCGAGAATCTCGGTGCGGAAACGGTACTCGGTGTCCTCGGCGTGCCAGAACCGCACTTTGATCTTGTCGCCTGCCTGCAGAGCGCAGAGATGGCTTTCGTCCTCTCTGATCAGGGGAACGGCGGTTATGGCGTGATCGTCGCGGTGGACTACAACGCATTGGGAAAACCCCTTTGGTCCTCCTTTGACCGGCCACACCATCAGGGTCTGCCCGGGTTCGAGTTCGCGGGTGCTTTGCATGGGCTGCCCCAGAGGCGTGTTGTCGAAGTGTAAGGCCTGGCGAATCAGAGATATCTCTTCGATTGTTTTCTTTGCCGCTGCATTTTTTTGCTGATTTAGGCGTGCGGTATGGCGGCTGACGTGGCGGTCGAAACTTTTGAGGGAACTAAGCAGGAGCAGAGGTTGTTTCATGTGGTCCAGGCGTGCGATGTGCAGCAGTAGCTGGCTCTGCTTTTCACTCAATCCGCGCTCTGCGGCATTTTCCATAAAGGTTGCTAAGGTTTGCCGTCTGCTGCGTATTTTGCCGAATAGGTAGGAGAACAGTGGAATGAGTACTAGCGCCGCCAGCAGGAGCAGAACGATCGTGTCCAGCCACGGCGGCGATTCGCTGCGCAGACGGATGATGGGGAGGATCTCTCGGTAACCCTGGTCCATGGGTGCTCCTTTCTGCTCAAGTACTAGACCCAGAGTTCAAGCGGCGCATGGTCTACAAGCGTTCGCAGAATATCGCTCCTGGTAATAATGCCCACGAGATTTTCTTTCGGGTCTACAATAGGCATAGCACCTATGTGCTCTTCAAACAATACTCGGGCAATTTCGCGGATCTCTGTATCGGGGTGCGCGGCGAGTACATGCGTTTTCATAACATCCTGAACCGTCCTTGATGCCAGAGATTGATTGGCTGAATTTTGCCCAATACCCGCTCGCAGCAAATCTCTATCAGAGATGATCGCAATAAGTTTTTTTTTGTGGGAGATGATGGGTACATGGCGAAATCTGTGCTCGCAGATCAATTTCCAAGCTTCGTCTAAAGTGGTTTCCCCGGCAAGTGTGATCACAGGAGAACTCATGATCTGGGATGCCAGGATGGCAGGTTGGTGCTGGCTCGGCATGTGCTTGGCGCGCCGATAGATCTTCTGTGCCGCACGCCGCACTGATGGCGTTTTGGGGGACTGAGTAGAGGTGTACGGCGATTCCCTTTTGCCCGGTACTTTGCGCGTCCTTGCTGGCGCCTGAACTTCTTTTATCTGTTGCAGCCTGGGTGAGGGGGGGGCCGACCAGGGAACAGATTTGCCAAGTTCATATACGACAAAAGCCATGTTTCACTCCGTTTATTCAGAGGCGAGTTGTTTGAGCTTATTGAGTTGCTTTTCGTTGCCCAGAGCAATCAGGATGTCGTCGGCCTGGAGGGTATCAATATTTCAGATGGGGTAGTAGCAAACTCGCAGGAATAGACGAATTATTGCAGATGTGCTCTAAGTCGGATGCTTTAGCTTGAATATAACCATATGGCACAAAACTTGCCCCGTCTTAGAAAAAAGAAAACCAAGGCAGTAGCGGCTGACAAGTCTTGCGCTTCTAGTGCCAATCAGATGGGATTCCTATATCGGTCAGGAATTAGCCAGCGGAGGAGGCGTTCTATAGAGGGTATAAGAGTCTCATATGAGACAGGAAGGTCTCGTTATTGGCACTCTTGGTTTCTGGTTGTTGCTTGCAACAGTTTACTGTATTCTTCAACTTTATCGGCGGCAATTTGCAACGGACAAAAACAAAGACTGACACAGAAATCATAGATAAATAAAAAAGGATCTGCGATATGAGCAATTTGACTTTGACTGCCGGTGTGGCGCGCATCGATATCACGCCGCCGCTGGGCTTTCGCATGCAGGGCATTGTGCGCCGCAGCGAAGGTGCCACTGAAGTGGAGTCGCCGCTGCTGGCGACGGTTTTGGTGCTGGCCGATGAAGAGACCAAAGTGGTCATCGTCGACTGCGATCTTCTGGGTTTTGATATCCCTTTGTCCGACGAGATTCGCCAAATGATCGCTGCACGTCTGGGGACCCAGAGCCATTGTGTAGCGTTGGGTTGTACCCACACTCATAACGGGCCCTGCACCATACGCCACGTCTTGGGCGGTCCGCACGACGTGGGGTGCTCTGAGTCGGCGCGCCTTGCTCAGGAGGTTTATATCGCCAATCTGGTCATTCAATTGAGTGGTGCCGCTGCCCTGGCTGATGGTCGATGCCAGCCCGCTCGCATTGGGGCCGGTCGAGGCATGGCGGCGGCGGCCATCAACCGCGAAGAACGCAACGATGATGGTCGCATTCTGGTCGGTCGCAACCCAGAGGGCGTCACCGACCACAGCGTCGACGTGCTGCGCGTTGACGACTTGGAGGGCAACGCCATTGCCGTGCTCACCAGCTATGCCGCTCATCCGGTGGTGATGGGCATGCACACCTATGCGTTTAGTCCGGACTATCCCGGCACGGTGCGCCGCATCGTCGAAGAGGTGACCGGGGCGACCTGCCTGTTCTTGACCGGGGCGGCCGGCAATCAGGCAACGTTGTCGTTTTTGCAAAGCGATTGGGACGAGAAGGAGCGCATGGGCGGGCTCGTCGGTTGTGAGGCAGCCAAAGTATTTTTTGAGATTGAGACGCGGCCCCATAAAGTGGTGCGCCAATTGGACGCTTCGCTCTCGGGGTTGGCGCTCTACCACAAAGAATTTGGCGATGGGCTGACCCACCACTGTTTAAAGGTGGCCAGCGGCAGGGTGAGCGTGCCACTGCAACCGCTGCCGTCGGCGTCAGAGGCGGCGGCTCAGCTTGCAGAAGCGCAGGCGGCGCTGCAAAAGCTGGAGCAGGAAGGGGGACCGACGTTGCCGGCGCAGCTAGTCGTGCGTTGGGCGGCGGCGGTGGTCGAGAAGGTGGAAGCCGGTATAGAGCGGGAAGCGCTGTCTTTTGAGATGGTGGGGTTCAGGTTGGATGACTTTGTCCTGGTGGGCATGCCTGGGGAGCCGTTTGTGGAGATTGCACTGGCGGTTAAGGAGCGCTCAAAAGCGGGCCACACGATGTTTGCCGGTTATTGCAATGGTTCGTTGGCGTATTGGCCGACGGCCGAAACGGTGGCACAAGGAGGCATGTCGGTGTCTTCGGCGCTCAAGACGTACTGTATATCGGCGGCGCCGGTGGCAGAAACAGTGGATATTATTGTTGGAGGATTTGATGAGGTGCTGGAGGAATTGGGGGTTTAGTACATGAAATCTACAGTTAGGTTTACCATTGAAATACCATTCTCAAACCTCGAATCGACTATAAAGTCGCATGGTTGGGTCAACCTGCCTCCCTTTATCTGGGATGAGAACAATAAAAAGCTGCGGCGCCACGAAATTATCAACAATAAGCAGGTTAAATTTATCCTTGCCCAAGGGAATAAGAAAATAACTTGCTGTTGTTATTCGTCCGCTGCACTGTCCTTATCTGAGAAGAAACAATTGCGACAAAGATTTCTGTACATGATGGGTCATGAAATTGAACTGAGTGGTTTCATAAGCCTGGCAAAGACATTGGATTCGCAGATTTACAACTTTGCTAGTAGGGGAGGGGCAAGGTTATTAAGGGGTACTTCATTATTTGAAGATGTCGTAAAAACGCTGTTCACTACCAACGCCTCCTGGCAGTTTACTCAACTCATGTGCCATCGTTTGTTAGAACAATACCTGCGTCAAAATCATTCAGCTCAGGACGATCTAGTCTTTCCACCGGTTGAAGCAATCCGCACGCTGTCTGTATCCGTGCTCGAAAAACGCTGTAAGCTAGGATACCGCGCCCAGTATTTTAAAAATGTTGTTCGTACTTTTGAAGATAATGATTCATTTTCAGGATGGCGTACTGCTGAAATACTGGAATGTTTAAAAGAGGTGAAGGGATTAGGCGAATACAGTATTAATCACATCGGCATACTTTTGGGAAAATACGATCAGATTCCGGTTGACTCCGAAGTCCGCAGTTATTTTCGCCAGGTGGGTCGGCCAGATGATAAGGCGTCTATCTATTCATATTATGAAAATTGGCATCCATATGAGTTCCTTGCCTACAAACTTGAACGGCGTATCAGCAGAGAGAACTGGATCGGTGAATAAAGATGTTGAGACATCGCATGTCCTCTATTCGCCCAGCGCGGCCAAACCGACTTCGATCAAGGCTTTCGTATAAGCTGGGTTGTGGACACCTACACTCCCGTCCTCACATTGGCACTACCCCCCCGATAGAGTATCTTGATTATGACACTGGCTGGGTGGCATAAATCCACATGTCAGCCTCATAGATAGGGAGTGGGGAGGTCGGCAACGACCTATCTCTAAAATGAGGACATCCTCCAAGGAGAGTAAGAAATGATCCGAAATTTTCAGTTTCTCACCCTTGCCGCCCTGGCCTTAGCCGGGGGATTGGCCGGTGCTCAGAAAGGTTATCCACCCGGTACTTTCCAGTTGCCCCCAACGCCCGATTTGCGCCTTGAACCCGTTGCCCTGAAAGTGTCCGAACCGTTCAAAGACCAGGTGCCGGCGGACCGCATGTTTAATCTGCCCTCGGGTTTTACTGCTTCGGTCTTTGCCGCAAGCGGTTTGGAACGCCCCCGTCTGATGGCTTTTAGCCCCGATGGCGTATTGCACGTGGCCGACATGCGCGGCGGCCGCACCAAAGATTCCAAGCAGGGTCGCATTGTCGCTCTTCCAGATCGCGACGCCGACGGCGTCGCCGATGAAGCCATCGTCGCGGCCGACCAACTCAGCTATGTCAACAGTCTGGCCTTCTACAAGGGCGATCTCTACGTTGCCGAAACCCACCAGGTCGTCCGCTTCCGGGACCTGGATGGCGATTATGTGTACGAAGAGAGCGATATCTTTATTGCGGATCTCCCCGACATTCCCGGCAACGGTTTTCACGGCACCCGCACCATCGTCTTCGACGAAGTCAATGAGAAGATTTACCTGTCGGTGGGTTCGCCCTGCGATCTGTGCCGCCAGGACGAGCCCGTGGCTGGGACCTCCGAAGAGCCCCTCTATCAGAGCGCTGAATGGGGGACCGTCCTGCAATTTAATATCGACGGCACGGGGCGGCGCGTTTTTGCCCGCGGCATCCGCAATATTATAGGCATGGACCTGCATCCGGTGAGCCGCCAGCTGTGGGGCACCCACAACCACTACGATCTGGGCAGGCCCGAGTTACCGCCCGAGTGGATCGACATTATCCGCGCCGACGGCTTTTATGGCTATCCCTTCGTTTATGGTTACCAGGCATGGGTTGATTTCTCCGTTTCCCCATACCAGAAGATTCTGCCTATCATCGCCCAGGACAGCCTGCTGGTCCAGACCCAGCGGCGGCCGGTGGCCCTGGTCCCAGCGCATCTGGCGCCGATAGCCATTCCAGCGGCGTCAATACTACGGCCATTTTCCGCATAGGACGCAATCCCCTCGTCGCATCTTGGGAGCATGCCCTGCCGACCGAGGTCCTCAGCGGTGCGGATCTCGATATCGCCGCCGTTGTCCACCTGCACCGCTTCTTGCCCGAAGGGGAGCTGCCTACTGTCACTGCCGACCTGAGCGCCTTGGGCGGTCGGCCAATATAGCGCTGGTGGCGCAGGGGGATACGACCTATGTGCTGGAAGTGCCCTTTGCCGTGGCTCTTCCCAATGGGGCCGGGCAGGTGGTGGTGCGCATCGAACAGGGGGCCCACCAAATCTAGCAGGGCAGCGGGTGACTACGCTTTTGCAGGGTGTGCGAGCGGCCGGAATTTACGCGGTGCGTTGGGATGGGCGGGACGAGGCTGGTCACTCCCTGGCCAGTGGCGCTTACCTCTATCGCCTGCAGGTCGGCGAAAAGGTGGAGACGCGTAAACTGCTGCTGCTGAGATAAGGCTACGGCACGATTTGCAGCAGGATCGGGCCAACGGTCCGATCCTGCCTCTTCCTCTTGATCCCGTCTTCTGTATTTCCTACTGTTTAGCTCTGTTGTCGACTATAACGGAGAGTAAGGGAAATGCGATCTGAAGACGAATTGGGTGTACTGATTGAGGCGGGATTGAGCGATTGGCAGATCCTGCAACAGGACGAGAACGGCCGCGCGACACTATACAATTGCACCTGGCCCGGGAGTTAGAAAAAGATGCCGTGGTGGTCGGGGCGCCGACGGCCTGTCCACCCGTCAATGTGCCCTACGATATCTCGGGGTATTTGCCAATGTTGGGTTTTACGCAGGCGATTACAAGCCGTTCCCGATCATAATTCATCTAGCCCGGAGAGAATCTATGCAAGAGAGCAGTGTCAGTGCGCCGATACGCATCGCCGACGTCATCGGCGGACACGTACACCCTTCGTTTTGCATTACGCAAAGCGGGGTTTTACTCGCTGTCTACAATAAGGAAGGGGGCGGCGGCAAGGAATTGTTACTGTGCCGCTCCAGCGATGGCGGTGTGACATGGAGTGCTCCGACGCCCGTCCCTGGCATCTGCAATTGTTCAATTTATCCGGGGTCGTTGACGGTGCTGCGCGACGGTCGTATTCTGCTTAATTGGGCGTGTTACCGGGATCCGGAGGGCACGCCGTGGCGCGAGCCGCAGTTTTCGATTAGTGCCGACGAGGGCAGCACGTGGTCGACGCCGCACAGCTATCCCATCGCTGACCGCTCGAATAATACCTGCATACGCCACGCCTTAGTCGAGTGGTCAAATTCCCAATGGGTGTGTCCTTTCTACGACCGCACGGTGCTCTACGATGTGGAGGCAGACGTTATGGCGTCTTTCGGCGACGAGCGCAACCACGGCATGGTGCCCATTGTGCAAACATCTGCAGGCACATTGATCAGCGGTGCGCCGCAAGCTGAGGCACCGGTGCCGGTCGGCGTGCCGGGCAATCGGGTCGACGGCTTGCGTTCTACCGACGGCGGCAAGACTTGGCAGGCACTGGGCATATTTCCACATTTTGGTGTCGCCGGCTACGATCTCACCGTGCTGGCCAATGGTTGGATCGCGCTGACCTATATCGTCTATGGCGTTGGGGTGGATGGTGAGTACAGTTACGAGTTGGCTGTTTCGCGCGACGACGGCGCCTCTTGGGATTTCGACCATGCGGTGGAGGTCTACAATCCGGCGCGGCGGATTGGCGGCCGCGGCTGGCCGCGCACGGTGCAGATCGACGCCACGACGCTGGGCACCTTGTTCTACGACCTGGATCCGCAGCAGAGCGGCGGACCAGGGCTTTATGTAGTGCGGACCAAACTGGCGGGACTCGGCGACCAGTGGCAGCAGTAAGAGCAGTGTTATAGTAGAACACGGTTTGGTTGCCTCACTTATACAGGGACAACGGAGGACAGCACCATGACCGAAGAAGAACTGTACCTCTTTGATACATTGGGTTTTCTCAGGGTGGAAAATGTGCTCGACCAGGATACGCTTGCCCTGGCTTAC
>Ga0114996_10005438_pt1 | contig 14956 bp, 14 predicted proteins | sample ArcticOcean_MG_C_4_FD_87039 | JGI IMG/M metagenome (GOLD analysis project Ga0114996, IMG submission 87039) | Marine microbial communities from western Arctic Ocean - ArcticOcean_MG_CB4_134 | ecosystem: Environmental > Aquatic > Marine > Oceanic | place: Arctic Ocean: Canada Basin | collected...
AGAATGATAGCCCGCCCCGAGCGGGTCCAATTCAGGATTGAACAAGGTCAAGAGCCGGGATTTCTGATAGTCCTGCAGGAAGAGCCAGATTGCCGGAGCCAGCAGGAGGCCACTACTGAAAAGTTTTATCAAAGTCGTAGTTTGCATTTCAATGGCAACCATGAAAACCAGAAAAATGAAAAAAATCATCATGGTAGTGCCGAGGTCGGGCTGGATAACGATGAGCCCTCCCAGAACGCCAGTCATCAAGGCAGGGATGAGAAGATCCTTTAACGTATATTGCCCTGACATCATCTTTCCTGACTCGAAGTATTTGGCCAAAACAATGATCAACGACACCTTGGCAAACTCGGAAACCTGGATACTGATGGAGCCTATATGAAGCCAGCGCCGGGAACCCGATACGACCACTCCATAGAACAGCACATAAGTAAGAGCCAACAGGGTAAGAAAATAAATGAGGTAGGCATAGCGATTGAACCAGCGGTAATCCAGTGCCAGGGCGATGAGCATGGCAACCAGCCCGTAGCCGATCCAGTAAATTTGTTTGATATAAAGGCCGCGAAAAAAAGCTTCTGGCCGGGCATGATTGGCGCTGTATATGATCACCACACCGAGAATGGATATTCCCAGGCATATCAGAAAAAATAACCAGTTGAAGTTAGAAGCCAAGTGTCGATCAATCATACGAAGATTTTATCATAACGCCTTGAAAATTATGGGATGTTTTAATCCTGTCTTTTTAGGTTGCTCGGGCAAGGGAAGTGGGCCGCTGTCCATTCCGTCAGGTTGAGTTTGTCAGGAGTGGAAGGCGGGAATAACATCTCTTCCAACGGGGGATCAAAAGGTTTCAGGGAGGCTAACAAATGGAAACCTCAATCCTCTCTGGTGTTGAGGTTTTTTTAACGTGATTATGCCAGTGTGGTCGGTCAGGAGGGGTTGACCGCAACATTGTCGAATGAGGTGGTGTTGGTTGTTGTTGTCAATCCTATTTCCCCCTGGGTATAGCTCGCGTCAGTCGCGGTAATATCCCAATTTGCGGGTTCCGCTGTGCTTGTCTGCCAGATTTTTGCATTGAGTTCATCCCCGACGGCGCTGACCTTCAGGGAATAATATTCGTTGTTGTCAAAGGTGAATGTTGAACTGGCCAGGGTGGACGTTGCGCCTCTATCAAAAGTTTCCAGCTCCACAGAATACACGTCATCGTTTGGACTTCCCCCACAGTTGCTCGAGCAGTAGAGCTTTGCCAAGTAATATTGTGAAGAGTTTTGAAATCTAAAAACAAGGCCGACATACTCAGTCGAACCTAACGAACCGTTGCGCTTTATTTCCACTTGTGCTTCGTAGTCCTGCCATGCGGCGCAACCGTTTGAGGAAACACCACCTTCATTGGATGTGGTTTTATATTCTCCGGATGCGGCACTCCAGTTGGCAACGCCTGCTTCGGTCCAGCCATCGCTGTTTCTATCATCAAAGTCATCAGTAAAAATACCGGTTCCTGATTCAAAAGAAACCGGGATGGCGTTGAACACCGGGTAATCTTCTCCGTCTACATCAATTAGAGCGCTGGCAGAAACGGTTACCGTGACACTTGGGGATGACCAATCGTAAGTTAAGGTGGTGCTTGCGTCTCCCGACCCAATCGTTGAATTCGTGACCGGGTCAAGCGTGCCATCACTGGTGGTAAAGGTGACAGATATGCCTGAGTCGACTCCTTCCCCTTCCGAGTCCACCACGCTCGCCGTAACGGTGGTCGAGTCGTCAGGGCAACTGATGGGGCTGGGGCTGGCCACTAAAGAAATTTTCCCCCAGGGAGCGGTAACCAGGTTTCTTGGCGAAGTAACTGCTGTAAACGTTTCACGACGGAAACCGTCGTTGAAGGAAGTGGACCCACTTGAGGTGGCGGCGACACTGCCTGCCAAATAAGTGCCAATGTTCTGGTAGTTTTCATTCGGGTCTTCATCTTTCGACAGTGTAATGATTTCCATCTCTATTCTTCGGATATCGTTCAATTCGTCGTCTGGAATGACATAAGGTGGAACCGCGTTTTCGTTCCCATCCTCGGTTACGCCTGACGGCAAAGGGTCCCCATCTTTATCGAAATAACGGATAATCAGGTTGTCGATATTGCGTGCCACTTTATTTTTCACCACACCGTTATCCGCATTATTAGGGGTGATGAGGAAAAAACCAAAGGGCGGCCCCGTCAAGGCCAGGGAAATATCGTAATCCCTCGTTTCCGAACTGGATACTGTACCGTCACCGTCTTCATCGAAAAATGGGGAGATCGTGAAGGTCTCATTGTTAGTGCCATTCGGATCTGAGACTGCATAAGTGAAAACCTCGTCATTTTGAATCGCACCATCATTGTCATCATCAAAAACCATGGTGATGTAATGATCGGATGCCGCGAGAAACCTTTTGCCACGAGTGACGTTGAAACCCGCGTTCTGGACACTGCGACTGATAAAGTCAACCGCCGCCCTGCCATTGGCCTGCATTTGGCCCAACTGGCTCTGTCTCGAGAACGTATCCCCCTGCGACTGGATGATCCCCGCTACCAGGGCAAGAAGGGCCAAAGAGATTGCGGTGCCTACCAGTAACTCGGTCAGGGTGAACCCGCGATCATTCATTATCCATTCAGGTTTTTTAGGCATCTGATTCATTATAGTTTCCTCGTTTTATGACTATTCCAGAAAACCCACCCGTTCCACACTGAATATGGAAGGGATAAAAGGCGGCCAGAAATCCGGGTCCTGGAAACGCACATCCCAGCCCCAGTTTCGTGTTGGCCCTGAATAACAATCTCCACCTAAGCACCATTCACCTCTTGCCTGTTCACTGTCCCAAAGATTGATGAACGAGCCGTTAATAAATAATGTCTTGGTAGTATTGCCAAAGCGGCGTGTCCAATCTTCATGAAGCCGCGGATAGGTATGTACACCGCCGCTATAGGTCGAGCCGGTTGTGGGAACATGTCCGGCAAAAAGAGCCGCATTAACAGTGGTAGTGCTTGCACTGTAGTTTAGAAAAAGATTGAAAAAGCTAATCCCGCAAGGTTTAGTGGTGAGGGCGTTTGAGAGAATATTTACGGCATCGCCTATCAGCGCGACCCCCTTGGTATCAACGGTGTTGAAATCGCCATGGATATAAATCGGATTATCAGTAGCTAATGTGGTTTCATCCGACAATTGTGGACTGGAGGTGGAGTCGATAGAAATCACTCTGATTGCCTGAAAGTCATCACCATCGTTGGTGAAGGAGGAATCGGGTGAGCGGGAGGTGTAAATCAGCATGCCATCGCCTGCCAGTTCAAGTCCTTCATCTTCAAGATAGGCCTCATACCAAAGACCGAGGGCATAGAGGTCGATGTCAGTGGTATCCACATCTCGGTCATTTTCCCGGCAATCCCCAAAAGCGTCGTCCGTTTCCCGAATCATCGGCATGGGAAGATTCGGTACCGCGTTGCCGGCAGAAGACTCACCCGCTAGGACAAGATCGGTAACGTCTGTGAGAGAAGGACGCGAAACAAAGACATTAATTCCCGATCCCAACCCACCGGTACCAATGATTGTCATGCCATCGACGGTGGATTTACCGGGATCTTTGGCCCTCTGCTCATAAAACCCGCCACGTTCAAATAAATCTTTAGATGGAGTGGTATAAGGCTCTTCATTTACCAGTACAAAATTGTTGAACCGGGCTTCTTCTGATACTTCGTTGCTGGAAGTAATATTTACAGACAAAGTTTCAAATGGAGAGGGTGTTGTTCCAGTACTGGCAGTTTTTACCTCAACCGTATCTGCATAGTCGGTGCCGCTTCTTTTAGAATAGGTATAAATATTACCCACTGCGGTCATGGAATGCGGCGACAGATTGTCGTTTTCATCGTAATTGCGCATACTGATTGTATTGAAGCTGGATGATCCAATATAAATGTCGCCGTTGGAATGAATGCGGCCCCATGTGTTCATATCGGGTCCCGGAAACAGCTCCATGTCGGCGGAGTTTCCGCTTTGCCCGTAAAATATGAAGTACTGAACCAACGGTGTTTCCAAAATCCGAATCTTCTCTCTCACGATTTCCCTGGAAGAATCTTTGAGCGACGTCGCTTCGGCTTCAATGTCATAGGTGTAGGCATAATGATAAATAATGGTATTGCCCACAACCGTTTGATAAAGAAACGGTTCAAGCGGATTTGTGATTTTATACTTGACCGCATAGTTGCGGTAATTGGAAACGCTGATATAACTATCCCCATCTGCGTTTGGGTCGTCTGCTGATTCGGTGTAAGGGATCAAGTCTTCAAAATCAGTGATGATAGCATTTACAGCAAGGTCGAGTCCTACCTCGGCAGAATAAAAGGCGGTTTTCCCTTTTCTATGGGATTGTGTGGTTTCTAAATTCAAAGTGATGGTCTGCAACGCGGCAATGGCAACGGCCGCCATTGCGGATAGAATAAATAGATAAACCAACATGGTGCTTCCCTGTTCTTGCCGGGCCAGTTTTAAAGGATTACTGTTAAATAAATTCCTCATTTTATGAATTGCCTCCTGTGAATTACCGCAGCCATTTCTACATCTTTGGCTCCGCCTCGGCTGTCGGTCCATGCTGTTTTAACCACCACTTCCAACATATGGATCGTTGTGGGTTCATCAAAAGTTTCACTCGTGCCCGAAGGATAAATCTGTAAAGTCTGGGTTGTGGTGAAATCCCCATCCGTTACAGATTTAGAATGGGTCTGGTTGTCAATTTCACTAAAACCTTCATCCGTCAAATAATCAGTGACAAGGTAATTAAAGCCAAACGTGCCTCCTGTTGGCTCATTGGTGGAAAGACGTTTTATTTCTTCAATTTTGTTCGCGGTGTTCAACGTGGCCTCGGTGGTCATTTTGGAATTGTTCTGGTGGTAAATGACGGAGCCGGTAGTTTTCATCAGGCCGAAGATACCGACAGACAGGATTACCATGCTGACCAATACTTCCATCAAGGTGAACCCTTCCTGGTTTCGGCCTGCTGGCAAGAAATCTTTGTAGATTAACTTTTTCATCATTATTTCCAGGGAGGCGAAACAGATGCGTCATAAGACCAGTAATCCACAGCGCCGGTGGCCTTAAGCACAGAAATGGAACGCGCACGGTCACTGGTTGTGCCGATATCATTTGCATGTAACATAAATAGCGATCCGCTCGCACTGGCCTGGCCCCGGGAATCAAAAATGACCGTTTGAGATCCGCTAAACGAAACGGCGGCGGTAACGGTGTTGCCATCAATATCCGAAGTTCCGGTGTTGAAAGCGAACTGTACGTTTTCCTCCAGACTTACGGATTTCAAAGACTCGCCAGTGTCTTCAACGCCATCGCCATTTGTGTCGACATGAATCTTATAGGTTTGGCTAATCGTATTGAAAGTGACCCGGACATCGTTATTATTTTTGACCGCGACGGTGCGGGCCAGCATCAGGTCAAAATATACTTTTTGCACCTGACCGTTGATCTGGTACTTTTCTTTCCATTTTGAAAAGTTCGGAACCGCCATCGCCAAGACTACCCCCATGATTGCTACAACCGTTATTATTTCGACTAAAGTGAAACCTTCGTGAGATTCAAGGAAACGTTTCCACCCTTTAAATCCTTTTACTGGTAACATTTCGATTTCCATTATTCGCTCTCGAAAATGATTAAAGCAAAATAGGGACCAAATTTTCTTGTAAATCAGACAAGATAAAAACAGGTCTTTATATTCAAGTATTTGTGGGAGTGAAAAATTTTTAATTTCCACAAATAGGGGAATTCAATAGTAGGCGCAGTGAATTGATTTTATCTTATTTTATACGTTTTTTACATTTTTCGTACATATTTTAAGGTAAAAAACAAAAATTAAAAAATATTAACCGCCCATTCGTGGGGGAAGGTGGGGAAAATCAACTATTTTCGATCAGGTGGATAAGGAGTTGGTTTAAGCCTCTCTGGGGAGAATCGTTTAAAACCAAATACGAAATTTTTTGGGTGTGGCGCTTGTTTTGCGTATGCTATTAAAAAATGAGAAGGATTGAATGATTGGGAGAACGATGATGAATAATCCGAATCAAGATAAGGATCATGAGGAAGAGGAGTCCTCCGGCAAGAAGAAAGAAAACGAGAGTCCTGACAATCGTAGTGAAAATAAACCTTCCCGCTTGGCGGAGCGTAAAGGTCAGCGTCCGGCATTTCCCTTCAAGAGAAAACCGGTTGAGTAGGCGTTCCCCTTATTTCCATTTATAGTGAGTGACTTATGTCCTGTCCCGGATTTGCGACTTTGGAAGGAACTGCCCGTTACAGGGACAGGTCCCTTTGCGCGAAAGATCATTTTCGTGAAATCGGGGAGGTTTGGCTTTCATCCATCGGGATTGGCACCTATCTGGGAAAACCCGATGACCCGACCGATGAAGCCGTGGTGCGGGCCATTGTCCAGTCGGTTCAAAATGGCGTCAATGTCCTGGATACGGCCATCAACTACCGCAGGGAGCGAGGGGAGAAGAGCGTTGGCCAAGCTCTGGAGCGATTGATAGGGTCGGGGGAAATCCGTCGTGATGAAATATTTGTTTGCACGAAAGGTGGGTTTCTTCCTCAATCACTAGGTGTGCAATGGTATGCCAAACAGTTTGGCAAAAGGGGGGGAGGGATCGGGATGGATGATCTGGTGGCCGGTTGCCACTGCATGCATCCTGAATATTTGTCCAACCAGCTGGAGCGCAGTCTCAAAAACCTGGGTCTTAAAACAATTGACCTGTACTACATTCACAATCCGGAAACCCAGTTGGGCAAGGTGGACGATCATACCTTTTATGAGCGGTTGGCGCTGGCGTTTGAATTTTTGGAGTCGGCTGTGGAAGAGGGAAAGATTAAAAATTATGGCCTTGCAACCTGGAAAGCCTTTCGTCTGCCAGAAGAAAAGAGTATCTCACTAGCCCAGGTAAAGAATTTAGCCCGACAGTCTGCAGGGGGAGAAAACGACCACTTCCGGTTTATTCAGTTGCCTCTTAGCCTGCCTATGCCCGAAGCGATTCGCATGCCGACTCAGAGGGTTGGTGACAGGCTCCTTCCCGCCATAGAAGCCGCTGTTGAGTTGAACATTTTTCCCATCGCCAGCGGCTCGATCGGCCAGGGTCAGGCTCTATCCCTCGCGGAAAAACTGAAACCCAGACTGGGATCGGTATTGACCCACTCTGGTCAACGTGCCCTGCAGTTTACCCGCAGTGCACCGGGCCTGGCCACGGCATTAATCGGCATGAAACAACCGAACCATGTTCAGCAGAACCTGGAATTGTGCAAGAAACCCCTCCTTGAACCGGAGCGATTTCAGGCATTGTTTAAAAAATGATGAACCCGGAAAAACTGAATTAACCAATTATGAAAGATTGTCCTTGTGGTTCAAATTTCCCTTTCACCGATTGTTGCGGTCCGTTGATCCGGGGCACCGGTTTTCCAGATACGGCGGAGGATTTAATGCGGTCGCGTTATACTGCTTTCGCCCAGAAAAACTGGGAATATCTGGTACTCACCAGTCACCCGGAAGAAAAAAAAGAAATGGCCAAACTGGGTCCGGCCTTGGTCGAGGACGGAGTAGATTGGAAAAAACTGGAAATCGTAAGTACCCGGGCCGGATGTCGGGAAGACTCTGAAGGCCAGGTCGATTTTGTCGCATACTACATTAAGGATGGTATCGAGCAAACCATGCGGGAATCCTCCCGCTTTTATAAAATCAATGGTCGTTGGGTCTATAGCCGTAAAGACTCCACTCTGCCTCCCACCTCGGTTTCACCCCAGGCAAAACCCAAGACCTTTGTTCGCGATAAAGTCAAAGTTGGCAGAAACGATCCCTGCCCTTGTGGAAGTGGAAAAAAATATAAAAAATGTTGTGGCCACTAGGCGTGGGGCCAGTGGTCCTCAGCAAGAGAGATTTGGAAAAAAATTTATCCTTAGAAATACTTTTAGATGCACCTGTCCCCCGGAATGGAAGGCATTTAATAGGACTTTAAAAATCAAAGGGTTCTCAAACTGCGTACTTTCTAATCGAGAACCCCCAAAGCCTTTATGGGTCTGTGCTAGAGGATAATTCTCCGGGGTTTTCCACAGGTTTTGCACAGTTGGTGTGGAAAAGGTGATTTTCCGGGGAGCGCCACCTTGAAACCCTTGCCAGGAAAGAGGATGAGAGCTGGTAGAGAAGAAAACCCCTGCCCTATTGGGTGAGTTCGATAATGTTTTGCTATACCCTTAATTCATAGGCTGAACCAGGGTGATAAAAGGCTTGGTTTTAGCTCGTCCTTATATATTAAGGGCATCGCAGGTGTCAAAATTCCGAAACCCAATTTGCCCCTATAGCTAGGCTTCCTGAGGGTAAAGTTATGTTGACTGAGATGTAATGTTTTTTGACAGCCTAACAAAGGGGGGAAAAGCATGACAAGATTTTGATACCCTTTTTCCGCCCCTGTTTTAGCTGTTCTCCCAGAAACACTCTCCAATTTAAAAATTGTGGAAAAACTTAAAAGACTTCCTCTAATGTCAATAGTTTTTCAACAAGGAGCGGGCAGGTTTTATAAATTGCTGAAAATTAAATAGGTAGCGTGCTTTTTTGTTGTAAGTAATTTTTTCTCTCATCAAGCCAAAATATCGGATTTCTGAAGTGAAGAAAGTTTTCCACAATTAATTCACAATTGGGGTCCCTAAGAGAACTTGATTTTTTAAGCTTTAGTTTGGATCGTGAGCAAATTTTATTATTTCGCGAACGCGTCAAAATCTATTGGAGGTCGTACCCATGGGATTGTAGAAAAACTATCATATCCGGAGCAAGTGGGGCGCAAAATGATAAGTTTGAACCCGTGATCGGATGCTTCAGTTCCAGCTTGTGGGCGTGCAAAGCTTGTCTTTCCATTTTGAGTTGGGTAGATTTCCCGCCATAGAGCTTGTCTCCGATTACGGGGTGGTGGATCGAAGCCAAATGTACCCGAATTTGATGGGTTCTTCCTGTTTTGGGCCAGAGTCGAAGGTAAGACCAACCCTCAGAACGGTGTACGACCTCGTATTCTGTTTGGGCTTCCCGTCCATTTAGGGCTCTTGTATCCATTTTTTTGCGATGAACTTTGTGGCGGCCGATGGAGGTATGGATCGAACCCTTATCTTTTTTTACGTGGCCTTTCACTATTGCCAGGTATTCTTTGCGGATTTCGCGTTTTTTGAATTGCCTGGCCAGGTTTTTGTGGGCAGATTCGGTTTTGGCCGCTATCACCAGTCCTGAGGTGTCCTTATCCAACCGGTGGACAATGCCGGGACGCTCGACTCCGCCGATTCCTGAAAGGTCATTGCAATGATGCAGTAATGCGTTGACCAGGGTTCCCGCAGAATGCCCCGGTGCCGGGTGAACCACCATGCCCACTGGTTTGTTCAGCACGATGAAATATTCGTCTTCAAAAATAATATCTAGTGGAATGTCTTCCGGGGCGGTGTCGAGAGCTACCGGGGCGGGTACCTGAACCGTGATCCGGTCTCCTGCCCGGACTTTATAACCAGTGCGCTGTTTCACACCGTTGACTGTTACCTGTCCCTCAATAATCAGTTTTTTCAAACGGGATCGGCTGATCTCAGTCTGTTGAACAGATAGAAAAACATCAAGCCGCTCCCGGCTCGAATCTGCATCGACTTTAAATTCGTATTCCACTAGGCGTGGGGCCAATGTGCCATCGCTTTATTTTGTGAGCAAAGGGTTCTCTCGGCTCAATCAAGCCGAGCTAACCGGTTATCCACCCTTTACCGTTATTGCTAGTTGCCATCGGCCGTTGGCCGATTATTTTTCAAGGAGGCGGGGCATCAGTTCGACCAGGTTGCACGGTTTGTGGGTGCTGTCCAACTGGTGGATGAGGATCTGGTCCCATCCATCTTTACAGGCCCCGGTGGAACCCGGTAAAGCGAAAAGGAAAGTGCCGTTGGCAACCCCTGCCGTGCAGCGCGATTGCAGGCTGGATGTGCGGATGCTTTCATAACTCAACATGCGAAACAGTTCGCCAAATCCGGGAATCGCTTTTTCATACAATTCCTCAAAAGCCTCCGGAGTTATGTCACGTCCTGTTACACCCGTTCCTCCCGTTGCGATCACCACATCGACATCGGGACTGGCGATCCATTTTTTCAATTGTTCCTGAAGCAGATCTATTTCGTCTTTAATAATTTTCTTCTCAACCAGATGATGCCCAGCCGCCTGAACCCTGTCAACCAGTACCTGTCCAGATTTATCGTCTGCTTCCGTCCTTGTATCGGAAACGGTTAAAATGGCAATATTCACACATTTTTTTTCGCTCATGATGTTTTCCAGAACTCCTGTTAACAAAATAAAAATTATGCGCGAAATCCTTTGGGATTTTGCAAAAAACCAAACTGATTTTGAGTGGATTTTAAAAGGAATTTGAAGTTTAATGGCTCCTTTCAACCAGTATAACATAAGGCGAAATGAAAATGCCGACAGCCATTGTGACAGGAGGGGCGATCCGCATTGGACGGGCGATGGCCCTGCATCTGGCCGGTAAAGGATATGATATTGCCCTGCTTTATCATAGTTCGGGAGTGGCCAGCGAGGAAACCATTGAGAATATCCGGGCGCAAGGAGTCCAATGCCGGGACTACGCAGGCGATTTAAGAAAACTGGATGAAGCCGAATCGGTCATCGGCAAAGTCCTGCAGGATTTCAAAAATGTGGAACTGTTGATCAATTCCGCCGCCAACTTTATTCAGGAAAATATAGAGCAAACGCAGTTGGAAACTCTGGTCGATACTCTCAACCTCAACCTCATGGCTCCCTATTTGCTGATGCGCGAATACAAACGCAAGGTCAACAAAGGTTTGATCGTCAATATTCTTGATGAACGGGTGGAAAAAATTGTTTCCACCTTCGCGGTTTATTCTGTCAGCAAAGTGGCACTGAAACATTTAACAGAATTGGCGGCGGTGGAGTGGGGGGAATCTGTCCGGGTTAATGGCATTGCGCCAGGGCTCATCCTCCCTCCCCAGGGTGCCCCACCCGATTATATGGAAAAGGAAAATGTGCCGACCCACGCTCACGGAACCCTGGACGACCTGCTCAAAGCCCTGGACTACCTCATAGAAAATAAACTCGTTAACGGAGAAACTCTGTTTGTCACCCGCTAGGCCCCGGCGAACCGCCGGAGGGCGTGATATTTTTCATCAGCCCTCATGCCTCGTAGGGGTAAATTGGCAATGGCTTTTTGCTGCTTGCAACGATACTCTTGGCCTGACTAGCCTTTGCTAATTTCCACTGGGCGTGGCCTGGCAGTTGCTCCTACGGCTAGTAGTTGGTATGCTTTATTCCCTATTTTATTTTTGTAAGGAGAAACAAATGAACAAGACGCTTTTCACCATTCCATTGGTCCTGATGGGAATGTTATTGGTATTGTTTGGCACTGCTATTGCCCACGAGGGCGAGGAGCACGATAAGGGAATGTATGAAGAAGGTAGCGGTGGTTCAGCGATGGAAATGGATCGCGGATCCCGCGCGATGGCTCATGAATATAAAGGAGAGCATGGCGATGGAATGGAACATTCCAAAGAATATTATGAAAAGAAGTACGGCAAATATGAGCATGAAAAACAAGGGATGAAGGAAGAAGGAAGCAGTATGAAAAAAGAAGTCATGAAAATGAAAGAAAGGGAACATCAACGCAAAGAAGAAGGTAGCCGCATGTAGCCACTCGGCGTGGGGCCAGCACTGCATTGCCGGTGGAGCGGACTGAATACTCAAGCGCAAAACTTTAATGTCTTCCCCCTGCGTTATATTTTTCATTAGCTTTTACCCGTACCGGGCATGAAATTTATGGTAGCGGATACCACGCATGCCCCGAAGCGGGTACATCGGTGGCTAAAGGATTTTAGCGTATTCAATCGGGTCTTCCAATCCGGCTTCTTGAAACCCTTTCAGGCGCAGTTGGCAACTGTCGCACACGCCACAAGACTCCCCTTTCTCTCCCGGATTGTAACAACTATGGGTCATGGCAAAATCCACTCCCAGTTCCAAACCTTTTTGAATAATCTCCACCTTGCTCAGTTTGATCAATGGGGTGTGGATTTTCATCCGGTTTTTTCCTTCCACTCCGGCTTTGGTGGCGAGGTTGGCGAGAGTTTCAAACGCGGTGATGAACTCGGGTCGGCAATCGGGGTAACCGCTATAATCAACGGCATTGACCCCGATAAAAATATCGCTGGCTTCTTTCACTTCCGCGTAAGCCAGGCAGAATGAAAGGAAGATGGTGTTACGGGCGGGAACATAGGTGACGGGGATTTCTGCGGTCATTTCTTCCTGATCGCGGCCGGTTGGAACGTCTATGGAATCGGTTAACGCTGAACCGCCGAACTGGCGAAGATCAATTTTGACAATTTGATGATCGACCACAGCAAAATGCCTGGCGATGTCCCGGGCTCGGTCGAGTTCCACCCGGTGGCGCTGGCCGTAGTCGAAGGTGAGGGCGAAGAGGTCAAACCCCTGCCTTTTTGCTATCGCTAGGGTGGTGGTGGAGTCGAGTCCCCCGCTCAATAAAACCACTGCTTTCATAGGGATTTACCTGATTATCGGCAGTTAAATGGAGTTCTATTTGCTGCGATCTTATCGCCTTGCGCATTCCGGGTTGTTATTATATACTATTCCGCTTAAAATAAACCTGATAGTCCCCTTAAAATTAAAGGGTTTAGCCCCACTTTAGATGTTTGATAATTTATCCGATCGTCTTGAAGCGATCTACAAAAAATTAAAGGGACGCGGTGTTCTCAAGGAAGCCGATGTCGATGCGGCTCTAAGTGAAATTCGAGTTGCGTTAATCGAAGCGGATGTCAGCCTGCCGGTAATCAAAGATTTTATTGCAGAAGTCCGGGTAAAGGCTGTGGGTCAGGAGGTATTGACAAGCCTGACTCCGGGGCATCAAATGGTCAAGATTGTCAACGATGACCTGACCCATTTGCTGGGCGACGAGTTTGTCGATATTCAGTTTGCTGCAAAGCCGCCAACGATTATTTTGATGGCGGGTCTGCAAGGGTCGGGGAAAACCACCACTGTAGGCAAACTGGCCAAGCGGTTTAAGGAAAAAGGAAAAAACTGTCTTCTCGTTCCGGCCGACGTTTACCGTCCGGCGGCGATTGAACAGTTGCATGTATTGGGGCGGGAGATCGGGGTGGAGGTGTTTGACGCCGGGGAAGAAAAAGACCCGATAGCCATCTGCAAAAAAGCACTGGATGAAGCCGTCAACAAAATGAGCCAGGTGGTGCTGATCGATACTGCCGGCCGCCAGCAGGTCGATGATGTCCTGATGGATGAGTTAAAGCGGATCAAGCAGACGGTTCAGCCGCACGAAGTGTTGTTTGTGGCGGATGCGATGATGGGCCAGCAGTCTGCCGATATTGCTAAAACGTTTGATGATGCCATCGGTATTGATGGCGTGATCCTGACCAAAATGGATGGGGATGCGCGCGGTGGCGCAGCGTTTTCTATCAAGAGGGTAACTGGCAAACCCATTCGTTTTATAGGAATGGGGGAGAAGCTCGATGCGCTTGAGCCGTTTCACCCTGACCGGATTGTTTCCCGTATTCTGGGCATGGGCGATGTCATGTCCCTGGTCGAAAAGGCAGAGCAGACCTTCGAGTTGGAGGAGCAGGAAAAATTACAGAAAAAAATCAAGGCCAATGCCTTCACTCTGGAAGATTTCCGCGACCAGTTGAAACAAGTACAGAAAATGGGGTCCATGGAGCAGTTGTTGGGAATGATTCCCGGTGCCGGAAAACTAAAGGGATTAAAAATCGATGACCGTGCTTTTGTCCAGGTGGAAGCGATCATCAACTCCATGACTGCGGCGGAGCGCGGACGGCACAACATGATTAATGCCAGCAGAAAGCGTAGAATCGCCCAGGGAAGTGGTACCAAGGTGAACGATGTCAACAAGTTGTTGAAGCAGTTCTCGCAAATGCAAAAGATGATGAAAAAGATTTCCCGTGGTGGTGGCCTCAACTTTGGCAGTCTCATGGGAGGGCGCGGAATGCCGGGAGGCCGGCTCTTTTAAATAACGTTTATTATTTTGGCGGCTGTTGTATCTATTCTTTAGCTTTTACCCCTTTGGGGGCACGAAGGCCGAAGAAGAATATAACGCATGCCCCGAAGGGGTATTCAATGTCGCGTATCTACCGGGCCTGAGCCCGTAACATAGGAGAAAGTAAATTGGCAGTTGTAATTCGATTAACTCGGCGAGGAGCAAAAAAGAAACCCTTTTACCGGATTGTGGCGGCAGATTCCAGAATGCCAAGAGATGGCAGATTTCTTGAAATTCTGGGAACCTACGATCCCTTGAACGATGATGTGGGTTGTAAGATTGATGCGGAAAAAGCCGTGGCTTGGATCAAAAAAGGCGCCAAGCCCAGCAAAACCGTAGGAGCCCTCTTCAAAAAAGCTGGGGTCGGGGTTTAGATCCGTAAAGTTTCATTTCGCAAAATCACAATTCGTAAAAAGCGTGAAGCTTGAGTTCAAGTTGCTCCTCTCCAGTTCGGGATTCAGTTCCTGTAAACTCGGAGGGAGTTGTGAAAAATCTTGTTATGACAATGGTGAAAGCGCTAGTGGATAAGCCGGAAGAAGTTAGTTTGCGGGAAGTGGAAGGTGAAAAAACAACGGTGCTGGAATTGAGAGTCGCGAAAGAAGATCTAGGTAAGGTGATTGGCAAGCAGGGGAAAACTGCCAAGGCCATGCGTACTATCCTGAATGCGATGGCAACCAAATTGAAAAAACGGGCTGTACTGGAAATTATCGAGTGATATGGATTGGATTCCAGTTGGCAAACTTGCCCGCACTCACGGCCTGAAAGGGGAGTTGAAGTTTTATCCCCATGACCCGGAAGGGTTCGGATTTACGGACGGACAGACCGTGCAGTTGGCCGGGA
>Ga0114996_10005440_pt1 | contig 14948 bp, 9 predicted proteins | sample ArcticOcean_MG_C_4_FD_87039 | JGI IMG/M metagenome (GOLD analysis project Ga0114996, IMG submission 87039) | Marine microbial communities from western Arctic Ocean - ArcticOcean_MG_CB4_134 | ecosystem: Environmental > Aquatic > Marine > Oceanic | place: Arctic Ocean: Canada Basin | collected...
CCACGAGCGCATTTTCGCCTCAAAACCGGAGCCGAGGATCAAGCGGCGCTCGGCTTAGCGAGCATAGCCGCCAGTCTCCCCGCCCTGCGCCCAGCGGTTCTAGAAGCAGCCTGGGCCGCCGGCCTCGACACGGCAACCGTCGCCGATCTCGCCCAGCGGTGCGATCAAAAGAGCTTCGCCGAATATGTGGCGTTTCTAGTGAGGCGCGAGGACTGGCCCGCCATCATCCCGGCAGCCGAAGCCCTATCCGCGGGATGCGACCCATTCGTGACGGCGCAGGCCCTGTGGCCTACTTTCGATCGCCTCTTCGAAGCCGATCAGGGAGCGGTTCTCAAACAATTGTGGGGAGTCATCGGGGGCCTAATGGGACAATCTCAGCTCCCGCCAACAGTACCGTCGAATGTCTTAGCGACGTCCGCAACAGCCAGCGCCGCACTGACGAGGCCGCACGCTAGCGGCTTTGGTTGGATCGCCCGGCCCGCCGACGGCGTGACCGTTTCTAGTTCCGCAGCCAGCACCATCAATCCGCTGCTATCGCTGGACTTCCAACAACCCCAGAACATCCACTACCGTCACGTGACCTCCGACTTCGGCGTGAAGCCGGGGAAAGCCTACTCCCTCCAAGCGGAAGTCAGAACCGAACAGCTCCGGGGAAGCGAAGGTGTCCAGATCATGGTGAGTTCGCCGAAGCAATTTATCACCTCGTCGCCGCCAATCGCGAAAACCACGCCCTGGCGAACCGTGATGCTGGAGTTCGTCACCGAGCCCGGCGAAGAAATCATCCGAGTAGTCATCGTACGCAATCGAGGTCAGCGGCTCGACAACCTGATTACCGGGAAGTTTTTCTTGAGAAACATCAAACTGCGGCAACAGCCGCTACAGAGAAAATTCCTGAACCATCCGGAGGAACGCGCCACCCGCATTCAGTCGGCTGCCGCCGAATCAAGTTCCTAAGGGACATCAACCGGCTTTTGCCGAAACCTTCTCGCGAAACCTTCTCGCGAAACCTTGCGCCACAATGGACCCGTCACTTGCGTTCCGGGCTCTGAATGGAACCCAACGCTCGGGAGCCATCGTCACTCCCATAAAATGAAGGAAGAGACTATGGCAAAGAATCTGGATCGTCGCGCCCTCTTGAAGCTCCCCTTGCTGGCCGCGGGAGCACCCGCCGTTGTGGAGCCGGGTATCGCTGCTCAGCCACTTCGTCCCCGCGTGGACGTCCCAGCTCTGTTGCGGTTCGGTGTCATCGGCGACAGCGGATCGGGCCAGCCCGGCCAACACCGTGTCGCCGCCCAGATGAATCGGCTTCATCGATCTCGTCCCCAGGCCCCCTGGGATTTCGTCCTGACACTGGGTGACAACATTTACGAGGACGGCGAGCCCAGGTACTTCGAGAGCAGGTTCATCGACGTTTATCGCGAGTTGCTCGACGACGGCGTGCCTTTCCATTCGACTTTGGGAAATCATGATGTCCGTCACAATGGCGGCGCCGAACAGGTTCGAGAAGAGGCTTTCGGCTACATCGGAGCGCAAGACGAATACGAATTCTCGGCCGGGCCAAAGCTAGAAGACGGCAAGCAGTTGGTTCGATTCATCTGCCTGAACTCCACGCGCTGGGTCGAGGCAATAGAAAAGCACGAGGACAAGGCCGTCGAGCGCTTGCTCGGCAGCCTGCGAGAGCGCCTGAGCGGGTCCGGCGGCTATCGCTGGAATATTGTCTATCTCCACCATGCGATCCATTCCTATATTGAATTCAGTTGGTTCGGCCTCTTTCCGCGGGGCCACGGCCCGAATCCCCACCTGCAGCGAGTGCTCGAACCCGAAATCATCGAACACGTGGACGTCGTCCTGGCCGGACACGAACATTTTTACCAGAAAATTCGCCCAATAAACGGAGTTCATCACATCATCTCTGGATCGGCCGGCAAACAGCGCAGCGGCGTCAGAGGTGATCATCCTGACGTCGAAGGCGCCTCTCCCGATTACCACTTCATGGATCTTGGACTCACCGAGGATACGCTGAATTTCCAAGCAATCAACGATTCAGGACTGCTCATCCACTCAGGTGAGATCCGCAACCGCCAGGCCCGTCCAATCGAACGAATTGCCAATTTGGCCGATCATTCAGCCGCCATTTCGGGCTAGCCAGCGCGATCGAACGCAGGCTCAATCGGCCGAACATATCCTTTCATCGTCTCCTCACAGGCATCTTCGGCTGATTTCTGCCGATAACTGTGTTGAGGGAACCAGGGATGGGCTATCAGCCGATTGAAAACTACGGAATCGTCGGCAACATGCATACTGTCGCGCTTGTTGGCATCAACGGCTCGGTGGATTGGCTCTGCCTGCCCCATTTTGACTCCCCGAGCGTTTTCGCCGGGATTCTCGATGACAAGAAAGGCGGCGCGTTCAAGATCAGCCCAACCAAGCAGGACGTCACTCAGCGACAGTTCTATTGGCCGGATACGAACGTCCTCGTGACCCGGTTTCTGTCCTCGGAAGGCGTCGCCGAAATTACCGACTTCATGCCGGTGGGGGGGCGCGCGGGAGACGAGCGGCGGCGCTCTTTGATCCGGTCCGTACACGTCGACCGGGGCTCGATGACATTTCGGCTGGAATGCCGGCCGGCCTTCAACTACGCGCGCGATGAGCATGAAGTGGTGCTACTCGATCAAGGTGTCTTTTTTCGGTCGAAAGCCCTAGAACTTTGCCTGACAAGCAGAGTTCCTCTCAAGCAAAGCGGTCAGGGAGTAGCCGCCGAATTCACGCTGCATGAAGGCCAAACCGCGACGTTTGAGTTACAGGGACTGCCCGCCGGCGAGTTGTGCGCCAACCCGCTTTCGCCGGAAGAAGAGACTCAGCTCTTCAAGCAGACAGTGGATTATTGGCGGCGCTGGATCTCCAAGTGTACTTATAAGGGGCGCTGGCGCGAGATGGTTCATCGCTCGGCGCTGGCCCTCAAGCTGCTGACATTTGAGCCAACCGGCGCCATCGTGGCAGCGCCGACCTGTAGTCTGCCGGAAGCAATCGGAGGAGAGCGCAACTGGGACTACCGCTACACCTGGATTCGAGACGCCGCGTTCACTTTGTACGGTTTCCTGCGAATCGGTTTCACCGACGAAGCCGCGAAATTCATGGACTGGCTCGAGCAACGATCCCACGATCTCAACCCCGACGGTTCCCTGCAAATCATGTACGGGATCGACGGCCGCCGGGAGCTGACCGAAGAAACGCTGGACCACCTCGAAGGTTACAAAGGGTCATCTCCGGTGAGGATCGGCAACGGCGCCTACAACCAGTTGCAGCTTGATATTTACGGCGAGCTGCTCGACTCGGTGTACCTCTACAACAAATACGGCAGTCCGATTTCCTCCGACCTATGGGGCCACTTGCGCCGCCTGGTGAACTGGGTCTGCGACCACTGGCAGCAGCCCGACGAGGGCGTTTGGGAAGTGCGGGGCGGCCAGCAGCATTTCCTCTATTCGAAGTTGATGTGCTGGGTAGCGATCGACCGCGGGCTCAGGCTGGCCGACAAACGTTCCTTCCCCGCCGACCGCGAACGCTGGATCAATACGCGCGACCAGATCTATGAAGAAATTCTGGAAAAAGGCTGGAGCGAGAAACGCCAAGCCTTCGTTCAGCACTACGGCAGCGACACGCTCGACGCCTCGAATCTGATCATGCCGCTGGTCTTCTTTATGTCACCGACCGACCCTCGGATGTTGAAGACCCTCGATGCCATTAACCGCGCGCCGTCGAAGGGTGGACTGGTCTCCAACAGCCTCGTCTACCGATACAACACGTCGGAAACCGCCGACGGTCTCGCCGGCGATGAAGGGACTTTCAATCTATGCACATTTTGGCTCGTCGAAGCCCTGACACGGGCGGGGAGAACCGATCCCGCCAGGCTCGACGAAGCGCGCCTCGTCTTTGAAAAAATGCTGGGATACGCCAACCATCTCGGCCTCTATGCCGAAGAAACGGGCCACAGCGGAGAAGCGCTTGGAAATTCCCCGCAGGCCTTTACCCACTTGGCACTCATCAGCGCGGCGTTCAATCTTGACCGGGCGCTGGGCAGCAAGGGCTAGCCGCCACGACAATCGTCCCGCGCATCACCCAAATCGACGACCCTAGTAGGCCTCGGTCGCCGTCGGGTTCAAATAAGCGACGCGCTTGGTGTGGAAAGCGATATTCGCCAGGTGCGGAGCGCACACAGCCGAGTGCCCGACCTCGACCGGAGCGTTGGGCTGCTCGCGGCTCTTGACGCAGTTGAGGAAATTCTGCACATGAGGCGGGGTCGGCAACCTGTCTTCATGGGTCATAATCGGTTCGCGATTGTCTTTCCAGGGCGCTTGGTAAACGCGGTAGCCGCTGCCGTCGAGGACAAGCGTTCCCTTGGTTCCTTCCAGCCGGATCGTCCAGCCGTTTTGGTAGTCGTTGTTGTAGTTCAGTGTCCAGGTAGCGATCATGTTGCGGTACTCATACGCCGCTGAAAAAACATCCGGCGTCTCGGCCCCGCTCATCTCGAACACCTTGCCCAGGCAGGTCGCCGATTTGGGTGTGCCGGAATTGCTCAGCCACTGGATGACGTCCATCAGATGCGTACCCTGGTCGGTGATATTGCCGCCCGAGTAGTCCCAGAAATTGCGCCACGAACGGAAACGCATCGGCTCGAGAGGCCGGTAGGCGGCGCGGCCCAAGAATCGCTTCCAATCGAGTTCTCCTTCCAGCGCGGAGTTATTCAGCGGTGCGGAGCGGATCCAGTTCCATTGGGCTTTCGCGGCGTAGATGTCGCCGATCAGCCCGTCGTCGACCATCTTCTTGGTTTCGATGATCCAAGGGGTGCTGCGGCGCTGCATGCCGATCTGAACGATGCGGTCGGTGGCGCGCACTTCGCGAATCACGCGCACGCCTTCGCTGATCGAATGCGTCATGGGTTTTTCGCAATAGACGTCCTTCCCCGCCTTGACGGCATCGATCAACATGGGAGCGTGATGATGGTCGGGAGTGGCGATCAGGACGGCGTCAATGTCGTCGCGTGCGAGAACTTCCTTGTAGTCGAGGTAGCCCTTGGTGTCGGCCCCGCCGACTTCCAGCCCCTTCTCAAGATTGGGTTTGTAGACGTCGCAGGCCGAGAGCATTTTCGCTCCGCCGAATTCGATAAATGCGCCGGCTACGCGGCGACCGCGCCCGCCGGCACCGATGAGCGCGAAGGTGACGCGCTCGTTGGCTCCTTTGGCGGCACTGGAAAGAATGAGTGGCGCGGCGGCAGCACCGGCCAAAAACTCACGGCGGCGGGGAGAATTATTGCTCATGACAGACCTCTCAAATCAGACTGGAATTGCGGGCATTGTAGCACGGCGGCCGGGAATCTGGAATATGTTTTGGAACCCCTCATGTGGCCGGCTGCCCACACGCCAGTGTTTCCGTGAATAAGCCCGTTTTGTTTTCTACAACGGACTGCGCGGCCATCGCCGGCAGTCGATATGCTTTAGTTATGAACGATCACGTTCGGCGGCTCACTTCGACCCAGGTGGTGCGGAACTTCTCCCATCTGTTGGACCTGATAGAAGACGGAATCGAAGTTGTGATCAAGCGTCACGGTCGGGCCGTCGCCGTGATCGGACCGGCGGAATCGGCGCCTCGCCGGATTCCCGAATGCCTCAGTGTGAAACTCCCGCGCGCATCGGTAAGCCCAGACCCTGATTTCGCACGCGACCTAAATGACATCGTTGCCGGCAATCCGACGTGAACGACTTGTGCCTCTCGTAGGCTTGCGACCACCGCAAACCGGCTTTCCACTCCCGACGATTTCAGCTACATGATCTTATCCCCTTTTGAAAGATTGTGTCGGGCGCACAGCAGTTGCACATTGTCCGCTGTCATGGACGTGCCGCCTTTAGAAAAGGGCAGGATGTGGTCGAAATGGAGATCGTCTTGAGCGCCACATCGGACGCATTTACCTCGGTCCCGTTTCCAAACCTCAACCTTTACGCGTGTTGGAATGAGCCGAGCACGATCAGGGGGCCGTTGGGCAAGTCAGTGAGAAATTCTCCTTCATCTTCGTCGGCGATTGCTAGCCTAAATTTGAATACTTGGCGTTGACCGTCGCTCTCCCGCCACGCATCTGTTAGGTGGAAAAACCCGTTGTAGGACCAAATTCCCTGCTGAATCTTCTCGTACACACGCACTCTTCGAGGGCTGCCACGCCGGCGGGCGAAATCGATTGCCGCCTGATAGAAGCGCCCGTTTTCAGTGGGTGCTCCACTCGGGTATTTTTCTGGTTGGTCAACGACCTTGGGGTCTTCAACACCTGAGGATCGCGCCACATCATGACCCTCATATATGAGGGTTGCCCCATCGTCCTCTAATCGATCGTTATACGGAGCGTTGCGGCGCCTTGACATAAGGAGAACGGAGTAACCCAGAGGCGACGAGTAGTGCATGCCGCGTTGGAGATTGCGGCCCTCTCGAGCACACATTTCTGTGTGAGTTATGATCTCGTTAGCCATTGTCGTGGCCAAAATCGTCATGGCCGAAAACTGGGGCCCAAACGCAAGCTGGTGACCCTACTGGTTGAGATGCAACAAGTCGGCGGTCAAGACCGCATACTCCTCGGCACTCAAGCTGATATCCGCTCTTCGGTGCCTGCCTTTTCCCCGCAGTAGACACGCCACTCGCTGTCCGTGGTCCCCTCGCTAGCACGGGCTGCCCCGATCGAAATGCCCGCGAAAACGATCCATCCCCCCAACCAGAAAAGCCGAACCACCGTGCAATTGTAGCGCTAAAGGGCATGCCGAAGGACGGCAGGCGGAAACCGAAATCGTCGCCAGAGATTTTTCACCACGGATATGTCGCTACGAGACCGTTTATTCGTCAGTAGTGCAATCACCAGCCACGTGCGTCGAGATTATTGGCGGCGACTGATTAACTTGACAAATGCCGACCCGGCTGCTGTTGTCTCTGCTAATATTCAAGGAGCCTCGGTGGCCGCCTTCTAGCCGCATCCGCTGCCGCGGGCATCGCATTGCAGCCTGTCTTTGTCGCCCGAAACACCGCGGCATCGTCGGCCTCGCTTCGCGGAGGCGATTGACGAAAGGAGCTTAGTAGCATGGTCAAACTCACTGTCAACGGAGTGGAGCGCGAGTTCGATGGCGATCCGCAAATCCCGCTCCTCTGGTATTTGCGCGATATCCTGAGCCTCACCGGCTCCAAGTTCGGCTGCGGCATGGGCCTGTGCGGTTGTTGCACCGTCCACCTCGACGGAACGCCAGCACGCTCCTGCGTCACGCCCCTGGAAGGCCTCGAAGGCAAGAGCGTCGTCACTATCGAAGCCCTCTCGGCGGACGGCTCGCATCCGCTCCAAGCCGCCTGGCGCGAGAACAATACGCCCCAGTGCGGTTACTGCCAGCCCGGCCAGATCATGCAGGCCGCGGGATTGCTGGCCGACAAGCCCAGCCCCAGCGACGAGGACATCGACAGCAGCATGCAGGGCAACATCTGCCGCTGCGGCACCTACCAACGCATCCGCGCCTCGATTCACCAAGCCGCCAAGGAGATGGCCTGATGACCCACCGCACCGACACTACCACCCGCATTGAAAACGTCAGCCGCCGAAACTTCCTCGGCACCATGCTCTCGGCCGGCGCAATGATCCTAGCCGTCCGCTGCGGCGTCACCGAAGAAGCGTTCGACCCGAAAGACATCCCGGCCGAAAGCGCGGCATTCAATCCCGATGTCTTCCTCGGCATCGAGCCCGACGGCGCGGTGTATATCGTCGCCCACCGCTCCGAGATGGGGACGGGATCGAAGACCTCCCTGCCCATGATTGTCGCGGACGAGCTGGGAGCTGACTGGAATAAAGTTGTTATCCAGCAAGCGATCGGCGATCCCAAGTACGGCGATCAGAATACCGACGGTTCGCGCTCGATCCGCTGGTTCTATTCGGTCATGCGTGAAACCGGCGCAACCGCGCGCATGATGCTGGAGCAGGCCGCCGCGAACCGCTGGGGAGTTCCGGCCGCTGAAGTCAAGACCGAACTCCACGAAGTCGTACACGACGGAAAGCGCCTGGGATTCGGCGAACTCGTCGCCGACGCGGCCAAGCTGGACGCGCCCGCCAAGGACGCCCTGCACTTCAAAGACCCCTCGGAATACAGCTACGTCGGCCACGAGATGCCCGTCGACGACCTGGACGACATCTGCACCGGCGCCGCCGTCTTCGGCCAAGACTTCCAGCTCGACGGCATGGTTTATTGCTCGATTGAGCACGCCCCCGCGCTCGGCGGTAAGGTCGTCAGCTACGACGACAAGGCCGCCCTCGAGCAGTGGGGCGTCGAACAGACGGTCGAGCTTCCGGCCTTCACTCCGCCGCATGTTTTCCAGGCCCTGGGCGGGGTCGCGGTCATCGCCAACAACACCTGGTCCGCCTTCGAGGGACGGAAGAAGCTCAAGATCGAGTGGGACCTCGGCGCGAACGCCGCCTACAACTCGGACTCCTACAAGCGCGATCTTCAGAAGACGGCGCGCAGAAAAGGCAAGGTCGTTCGCGACGTTGGGAACGTCGACCGGGAGTTCCGCAAGGGTGGAAAGGTTCTCGAGGCCGAATACTACGTGCCGCACTTGGCGCATGCCCCGATGGAGCCGCCGGCGGCCGTCGCCGACTACAAGGACGGCAAGGTCACGATTTGGTCCTGCACGCAGAACCCGCAGGCTGTTCAGGACGCGGTCTCGGCAAGCCTCGGCATCGAGAAGAGCGATGTGACGGCCCACGTCACGCTACTCGGCGGCGGCTTCGGACGAAAGTCCAAGCCCGACTATTGCTGCGAGGCCGCTCTGCTCTCGCGCGAGCTAGGCAAACCCGTCAAAGTCGCCTGGAGCCGCGAAGACGACATTCAGTTCGACTACTTCCACGCCGTTGCGGCCTTGTACCTCAAGGCTCGATTGGGCGGCGACGGCAAACCCACGGCCTGGCTCCAGCGCAGTGTTTTTCCGCCGATCGGCTCTACCTTCGCCGAGGGCACGACCTACGCCGGCGCTGGTGAGATGGGGATGGGTTTCTCCGACGTCCCGTTCGACATCCCGAACCACCGCGCTGAGAACGGCCCGGCTCCGGCACACGTCCGGATCGGCTGGATGCGCTCGGTCGCGAACATCTACCACGCCTTCGCCGTCCACTCTTTCCTGGACGAGCTGGCGCACGCAGCCGGCCGCGATCCGGCCGAGTACCTGCTCGATGTCCTTGGCGAAGACCGTCACATCGACCTCACCGCCCAAGGCGTCGACTACCCCAACATGGGCGGACCCATTGAGGAATACCCCCTCGACACGGGCCGCTTGCGGGCGGTCATCGAGCGCGCCCGGGACGAGTCCGGTTGGGGCAAGCGTGAGTTGCCCAAGGGGCATGCGTTAGGCATCGCGGCTCACCGCTCGTTCTTGACTTACGTTGCGAACGTGGTAGAAGTCGCGGTGGACGATGCGGGGACGATTACGATTCCGCGTGTCGACACGGTTGTGGACGCCGGACTCACGGTACACCCGGAGCGCTGCCGTGCTCAGTTCGAAGGCGCGGCGGTCTTCGGAGCGAGCCTGGCGCTGATGGGAGAGATCACCGCGACCGGCGGCAAAATCGATCAGTCCAACTTCCACGACTACCCGGTCGCCCGCATCCATCAGGCGCCCCAGCAGGTCAACGTCTACATGATCGAGAACGACCATCCGCCCGCCGGCATCGGGGAGCCCGGCGTGCCGCCCTTTGCGCCCGCTCTGACGAACGCGATCTTCGCCGCGACGGGCAAACGTATCCGCGAGCTGCCGCTCTCCAAGCACTCGCTGGCTTAAGTGCGGGCAGTCGCTTGTTCGGTTCCGATCAGCCCTTGTTTGGTTGAGATAAGCCAGAGTTGAGCCAGGGCGCGCCCGTGCTTACCTGGCCGATCACGCCCGCGGACGCCGCGGGGCTACAGCTCCACGCCCGTGTCTCGCCACTCGCCCGCCTTAGCCGAGTCAATGACCGCGTCGCAGACCCTCTGCGTCTGCAAAGCATTGCGGAAGTCCGGCTGCGTCGGTTTGCCCGTCTCGATTCCGATGACGAAATCAGCCAGCGCGTTTAAGAACGTGTGCTCGTAGCCGATGGTCGTTCCAGGAACCCAATAGTTGGACATGTAGGGGTGTTCGGGGTTGGAGACGTGGATCTTGCGCCAGCCGGTGAGGTGGTCTTCGGTCTTGCGCCCCGACTGCTGTTGCGTGTATTCGAAGAACTGCAAGTATTCGGGCTCTTCCAAATCGAAATACACACTGCCGTCGGCGCCGTTCAGCTCCAGCGTATTGTAGTTCTTGCGTCCGCGAGCGTAGCGGGTGGATTCGAACGTCCCCATCGAACCGTTGGCGAACTCGGCCAAGAACATGCAAGCATCGTCGATCCCCACCGGCTCAACATTGCCGCTCTCGACGTGCTGGCGCTGCTTGACGAACGTCTCGGTCTTGGCGACAACACGCGTGATAGCGCCGTTGATCCACATGGCCGAGTCAATCGAGTGCGCCAGCAGATCACCGGTGACGCCGGACCCCGCGACGTTGACATCCAGCCGCCACAGGCCCGCACCGCCTTGCGGCACGTCCTCCGCGATCGTCCAGTCTTGCAGGTAGGTAGCCCGGTAATGAAAAGGACGGCCGATACGTCCCTCGTCGTTGATCTGCTTGGCGAGGGCGATCGCGGGAACGCGGCGATAGTTAAACCAAACCATGTTCGCCACGCCGGCCTCTTCGACCGCCCGGGTCATCTCTTCCGCCTCGGCCACGTTCATCGCGAGCGGCTTTTCGCACACCACCATCTTGCCGGCCTTGGCCGCGGCAATGGCGATTTCGTGATGAACGTGATTCGGCGTGCCGATGTCGATCAAGTCGACATCGTCGGCTTCGACGACCTTGCGCCAGTCGGTCTCGGTGCGTTCATAGCCCCAATTTTCAGCGAAACTCTTGAGCTTGTCTTCCTTGCGGGCACAAGCCACTTTGAGAACCGGACGGTGCTCGACGTTGAAAAAGTCATTGAGGCGCTTGTAAGCGTTCGAGTGGGCGCGGCCCATGAAGCCGTACCCAAGCATGCCGACGCGAAGTTCTTTTGCCATGATTTTTCCTTCTTTCTTTGAGCTGAATGGACTGGCTCAAACCTTGAGACAGGGGCCGCGTACGACGGAGGCGTTGTTGTGCGCTCACGTACTCATTGCCGATCTGAGCCTTTGATCAACAATAGGGAGCGCGGACTTCCGTCCGAGCCTCTGTCCGGTCCGTCCTGACACGTTGGCTTCCTCCCGTTAACTAGCGTGAAGAACGGGGTTCGGCGGTGGACGCGCCATTTTTCGGTCTGAGCCTGGGCGGCCAACGCTCGATGACCACGATCCAGCATCCTACCCTTTAGCACCATCGCGGGTCAAGCGGTGGGTGGCCACTTCACGAGCCTCGACCGCGGCTGCCCGCCCGCTTGAGGTCCTTGCCCGGCGTCGCGGAAACTTTCAGCAGTCAGGAGCAGACGCGAACAGAGTCCACGCTCCGCGAGTTCCGCGCTTCCAGCATATGCAGCCTTCGTACCAGTACCGCTGTCAGCCCAGTACCGCTGTCAGCGGAAATCAGCGGATTATGACATTGTTCACTCATCCTATTATGTAACTCGTATTGTTCGCATTTTTGTGCAAATTTTATTTATATGATTCATAGAGCTCTCTCGATCGCCTGAGCCGGCCGCCGGGCCGGTCTTTTGCCTCGTCCGTCGAGCGAAGGGTTCGTCGTTTCTTCGCAGGAGTTGGGGGCCTTGCGCTTCACGCTCCTCCTCTGTTCGGCTCACTCCCGCGCATCCTTCGATGAGTGCCGGCGATGAGTGCCGGCCGAGAGCCGCCACACACGAGCCGCCTCTCACCATGCGGGCGACTGGTTCGTGGCATTCTATCGAAGTGCGGCCGCTGTCGACTCGCTAAAACGACTGGCGGTTCTCGTGCGGTCAGCCGGGGGGGTGCTGTCACGGAGTTGATTTCTGGAGTCGGCGTTTTCCCGCGAGTACTACCTGCTGTAATTATACCAGGCGGGTTTTAATGCTTTTTATTTGTTGATCTATTTTTCTGCTTTCATTGCTTTTAGGGTAACTGACCGACAAAGGGAGAAGAGGGAAACTGGAACGGTTATTGACCTAAACCCGCGCGAGCCTGGGTTCGGGCTCCGTCACCGAGCTGCTGCCGACTGCTCCCGAGCTGCTGCCAAGCGCCCCAGGCTCCCCCTTTCGGTTGCGGGTGGCGGCCTGTCCGCGCGAGGGCTCTTCGGATTCTGGTCGCGGCAATGGTCACATCACGGACAGAAATGGGCCCGAAAAGTGAGCCCGCGAAAGAAGGAACAAGGGACCAGGGAACGGGAAGGAGGTTCGATTGTCTCGAAGACGATTCACAAAGGAATGCAAGCTGGCGGCCGTCAGGCGGCTCGAAGCCGGCGAGTCGGGTTCGGGCTTGGCGCGCAAACTCGAGGTAAAATGCGAAAAGCTCTGCGACTGGCAGGCACAAGTGGAGCGCTACGGCGTCGAGGGAGCCTTTCCCGGTCCCGGACGCCGCCCCAGCGGCAGCACCCGGGTCGAGCCCGGAGGCGAAGCTCAGGCCCGCGTTGCCGAGTTGGAACGCAAAGTCGGGCGCCAGGCCGTGGAGATTGATTTTTTGTCCGCAGCCTTGCGGCGTGTCGTGGGTTGGGCCGTCGGTCCGAACATGAAAACCGAGTTGCCGCTGGCGGCGCGCACAGAGGCGTTGAGCAGCCGGGGTCCGGCGCCGTGTTGGATGCATCATTCTGACCAAGGCTGACCAAGGCTGACCAAGGTTCGCAGTACGCTTCGGAGGCTTATGTGGCCACACTGCGGCAAGCCGGCGCCAAGATCCGGCGCCAAGATATCGATGAGCCGCAAGGGCCGGCCGCAGGACAACGCTTTCGTGGAAAGTTTTTTCAAGACTTTGAAAACGGAGGAAGTCGAATGTAACGAATATGAAAGTTTGACCGAGGCGCAGACTCAGATCGGCGCCTACATGGAGCGGGAATACAATCGCACGCGCTTGCATTCTTCGCTGGGCTATCGGTCGCCGGAAGAGTATGAGCGGCTAGGGGAAAAGGCGGCGGATGCCGCCTGAGTTTTCTCAAGGGCCGCCTGAGTCTTCTCAAGGTATGAGCAGATCTATCGATCCGATGACGAAGGACAAGGCGGGATACGGCCCTCGAGCAGCACCCCGCACTCATCGGCTCGATGAGTCTGCAGCCGGGTATTCCTTGGCGGGGTGGTCTCCACCAGAGCCCACCTCCGCTTCCCCGGCTTCTTTGACCATGCTCCCTTTCGGCTGGATACGCTATGCTTTTTCAGTCAACTGCAACACGTCCCTAATTTCTTGGCCTCGCCTCAGGGGTCCACCCCAGTCCAGCGCTCCGAAAAGTAGTTGCCTGTCCCCACTTTTGTCCCCACTTTGGGGTCCACTCCAGTCCAGCGCTCCGAAAAGTAGTTGCCTGTCCCCACTTTGTCCACTTTGTCTGTCCCCACTTTGTCCACTTTGTCTGTCCCCACTTTGTCCACTTTTTCCATGGTCTCGAGTCACCGAAATTCGGGCGGCAGGTTGCCTAACTGACTCTCGAGACTCCATCCCGCAGGTTCTTGTGATGGCTCGGACCAGACGGCAGCGTTGGAGATCCACTTCAGGCGCCAGCGTTTCGCCCCGATGGGTGTCGCATCCCCGTATCCAAACTCCACACCGCAACAGGGGCAGTACTCGAACAGAGGTGTCCTGCCATCGATTCCCCAGGGCGGGTCTTCCAAAACTAGCCCACAGACTCGACAGACGTAGCGATAATCTATCATTGGCTCTGAAGATAGGCCCAATTCGTTGCTTGGCCATGGATTGCGGGATCCGGCTTATACATTGTCCTCGGCAACCCGTCCGCGCCCTTAACCGCGAATGTGTTCGAAAAGGGATTATAGAGCACCACGTCCCCGTTTGCTCTCACCTTACGGAATGTCCCCATCGGAGGATTGTTTACGAATGAGTGAGCCTTCCTGACATAGTCAGTCACCGTCGTAAGACCCGGGAAATCGCTGCCGTGATCTCTCCAGTGCTTCGCAGCGTTTTCGAACCGCGACAGCTTCTTCGTGGAGCTCCATACCTGGATAATCCTCTTCACTCGCCGAAAGATGTTCGCCCCGCCGACGACAGGAATCATAGCGAATAAGCCCGCATCGCGAGCCTCCGTTCCTATTTCGTTGGCTACGACTTTGATATCTCGATCGGCAGTGCTGCCGGCACTGTGAAGCGCCAACGCTACCAGGGGGCTTAGCTGCTGAAATGCGTAGACAGTTGTCTGCTGCGCCTCGGCATCGACAACCTCTTCACACGTCTCTCCCTTACCGTCATCGCCTGTCTTCCCATCATCAAGTGTTACGCATTTGCGACCAGTCGGATCGAAAAAACGGATTGGGTTGTTCCGGACATAACTGTAAAGGTTCCAACTTTGTGGCTCTAACTCGAACTGATCCACGAATGGCGCGTCAGCTCCAGTGAACCGTCCCATCGGCGCCGAGTAGTAGCGCGCCCCAAAGTAGTCCAGCCCGGACTCGTCGTCGCGTTCTTTGCCGGTGAACCTTTGGTGGATGCCTTGGGGCTGGTTGTAGGTCGTGGTGGGGCCGCCGTCGGTCACCAACTGACGGTTGCCGTGGCTGGCGTCGGCTGGGATCTTTTCGCCGAAGGGGAAGAAGTCGCGGCGCTCGACGACGGCGCCCGCTTGGTTGGTGATTAGGCGCGTCGAGCCTAGGTGATCGAGCGTGCGGTAGAACGTGCCGGGGTTGGTCGGGGCGTTCGTCGAGTAATCGGCGGCAAGCTTGCCGAATGCGTCGTACACGTAGGTCGTGGTCTCGCTCGAACCCTCGACGGCCGTTGTGCGTTGGACCC
>Ga0114996_10005443_pt1 | contig 14942 bp, 32 predicted proteins | sample ArcticOcean_MG_C_4_FD_87039 | JGI IMG/M metagenome (GOLD analysis project Ga0114996, IMG submission 87039) | Marine microbial communities from western Arctic Ocean - ArcticOcean_MG_CB4_134 | ecosystem: Environmental > Aquatic > Marine > Oceanic | place: Arctic Ocean: Canada Basin | collected...
GGAAAGGGCCAGACAAAATCAGATGATTGGCATGGCGCCGCAACTCGCCGCGACAGATTACGCGGACCCGGCTCGGCTGGGGGCAATCGGGCTGGCGCAGGGGGCGCAGTCGCAGGCGCAATTGGCGGACAAGGTGGCCCGGTTCAATTTCTACCAGCAGCGCCCGAGCAATATGCTCAATAACTATATAGGTCAGGTCCAGGGCCTGCCGATAACGGGCGGCAGCAGACAGGACGCCACGCCATATTTCACCAACCCGACCGGAAACGCGATGAGCGGGGCAATGAGCGGCGCAGCCCTGGCAAATATGATGAACGTATCGCCATGGCTTGGTGCCGCGGGCGGTGCCGGCTTGAGCTTGTTGAGCTAGGAGGTGGCAATGGCTAATCCATTATATCAGGGACTGCTCGGGCCGGTCGGCCAAAACTCTGGACTGTTCGGCATGGACCCACAGACATCCGGCCTTGTCGCGGCCGCGCGGGCGCTGGGGCAGCAATCTGGGCCGTCGCGTATGCCGCAGGGCACGGGCTCGATGATGGCTAATGCCTTGGCTGCTGGGGCGGGTGGATACCGCCAAGCGCAGCTTGCTGGCCTAAACCAACAGATGAACAAGATGAAGTTCGATGCTGCCAAGCGGGCACAGGCCGTAGCGGGGCAGCAAGCAATATATCTGCAAGAGCTTGCCACCGCCCAGGCTACTGGTGACCCGGAGCTCATTAGGGCCGCGACAGCGAGAGCATACCCTGGCAAGGCCGCGGACCTAGTGCTTGCCAAGCCAAATTACAAACAACGCAAAATTCCGGTAAAGGCCCCCGGCACAGGGTATATGTACCAGAGCCAGGAGAGCAACGACGGCGGGCGGACCTGGGTGAACCTTGGCCCAGCGGCCCCCGCGTCTGCCAGTACGAACGTCTCTGTCAGTATGGGCAAAACAGCCGGCGAAGGGTTGCTGAAGAATTGGCAGGGCATTGTTGATAACGGGATGCAAGCTCAAACCAACTTGGGCACCGTGAACCAAATGCAAGCGCTATTGGAAGGCGGCGTTAACACGGGGTTCGCTCAACCCATGATGTTGGACATTCAGCGGGCCTACCAGCGGATTGACCCTAACTACAAAATAGAATCTGTAGCCGGCGGTGAGGCGTTCGCGGGACTGTCCAATAAGATTATCTTGCCGCTAGTTAAGCAACTTGGCGTTAACCCGACAGACAAGGACTTGGATTTTATTGTGAAGGGATCGCCGGAATTGGCGAAAAGCCCAGCCGGCAACAGGCTGATGTTGAAGGCCCTGGAAGTTTCGCAAAATCGTCAAATAAGGATGAGCCAACTGGCGACGCAGTGGATGCAGAAAAATGCCCCTGCCATTGAAGGCGGCACCCTGTCCCCTCTTATGGCGCAAATTGAGTTCAGAAAGTACCTACAGAACGCCACGGTCAACGATCCAGAATTCAAGCAGGCAGCGGATGATATGAAAATGGCATACGCCGCCGTTGTAGGCGGCTCGCTGACTGAATCCAGTGCCCAAAACGCTGCCAAGGCGGGAGGGTATGTAAATTGACCACGCGCGCAGATTTAGCGACATTCCAAGACACTCTGAAAGCTGCCGAAAGTCGCGGCAACATCACTCCCAAAGGCGCAGAAGTTCTGGCTGCAATACGGCAAGGCGCATGGGCCGAGGAAGACCTTGGCGCATTTCTTCACGGCCTGGGGTTTAGTTTCTCCGATGAGGTGTTGGGCACGGCTCGTTCAGCGATTAGCGATGCGCCGGGAACAATAGCCCCTGCGCTGACTGAATTTCAGAAAGGTATGCGGGGCGATCAACAGTCCCCACTCACTGGCAGCGACGTAGGCATAGCGCAACAGCGTCAGGCTCTGGAAACATTCAGAGAAGAGAATCCGGCCAGGGCGATTACTGCGGAAATTGGGGGCACGTTGGTGCCTGCATTTATCCCCGGCATGGCCCCGACGAGCTTATTGCGAGCCGCGGGAGTCGGCGCCGCATCGGGCCTTGCGCACGGCCTTGGTGCGGGCGAGGGCGGCGCTCAAGACCGAAGCGTGAGCGGCGCTATTGGCGGCACGGTTGGCCTCGCCGCTGGCGGCCTTGGGAATGTCATACAGCGCCCGATAGCTGCGGCAGTGCGCGGCATTAGCAAGGCGGCGCGTGGTTCGACAGGCATGGGCAAACAAGCGGCCAGGGCTCTTCTTCGTGAGGCCATAGAGGCCGAAGGCATGAGTATGGAGGGTGCCCTACAGCACGTTTTGTCAAAAACGGGAAAGCCTTACACCTTGGCCGACATTGGGCCAAATACCCGTTCCTTTATTGATGCGGTCAACGTGCTGCCAGGTGTCGGAAAATCACGCGCGCAGAAGTTCCTCGCGGCTAGATCGAGCGGCATGGTTACCCGTCTGACAGACGACCTACAAAAAGCATTTGGCAAGCGCGGTAGGTTTCTAGGCGAATTTAAAGCCCTCGTAGAGGCGCGATCCAAGACCGGTGGGCGGCTTTACGACATGGCGTTGAAAAGCGGAAAGGTGGACCGCCAGGTCGGGCTGTCACCCAAGATGGTCGAAATATTGCAGCGCCCTTCCGTAGCTGACGCTTTTCGTCGGGCAAAGGACATCGCTGCGGAGAAGGGCGACGACCTGGGGGGTATTTCTGTTGTAGACGGGCGACTATTGAATCAGGCCGGCGAGGAGGTCGCGGAGCTTAGTGCTAAATTCTTGCACTATCTAAAGATGGGCCTGGACGACCAGATATTTACCGGGCGATCTCCAACTAGCGGTATTGGCAGCACGCAATTAAACGCCCTGAAGGGTACGCGGGCCATATTCCTAGACCTGTTTGATAGCGCCAGCCCAGCATACAAAAGGGCGCGTAATTATTGGGCGGGCGAAACGTCGGCAATGGATGCGATGAAGCTGGGGCGCACCATTACTCGCGCTGACCCTGACGAACTAGCCGACGATCTTGCGCGTATGAGCGCCAGCGAAACGGAAGCCTTCCGCCTTGGCGCCATGAACGCACTGATAGATAAAATTGAAGGTACGGTTGACACTGCCAACATCGCCAGGAATTTCGTCAAAACCAAAAAGCTGCGGCGACTGTTGCGCCTGACTTTCCCCAAGGGTGAGAAGGGCCAGTCCAAGTACGATAAGTTCGTTGACAAGCTGTCGGACGAGATGGACATGCACGTCACGAACATCACGACCACCTCGAACAGTGCTACAGCCGCACGGCAGGAAGCGGTAGGGCGTCTGCGCGAAGCTGCCGAAAGGTCAGTGCCGCAAGAGATAACCGGGCTCACCCAGTTAATGCACCGCGTGCTGAAAAGTGATTTTGCGGACGCTAGTGAAGTGCATTTGCGGTCGATGTCGGATGAGCTATCGCGCGCCTTACTGGAAACAGATCCCGCCAAACTTCGAGTAATCATGCGAGAGATCGGTGGGCGCCGTATTCAAGACGTATTGACAGACGTTGCGCCGGAACTCCTGTCGTTTATAGCCCGAAAGGTCGCGTCGCCAGTAGTCACGGGTGGCACGGCGGGGCGGATCGCAGCCGAGATAGGCCCAAAAACATTCCCCGGCACCCCGCAACTTGAGAACTTATTGCAGTAACCAATCCCCCGCACCGCGGGAACCACGGAGTTAAAAGATGCCCAAAAATAGTTGGAACGACTACAGCACTACGGCGGCGTCGAATACGGATGTGCATTCTGTTTCGATTGCCGAGGGCATGGCGCCCTCTGATGTCAATAATGCCATGCGCGAGCTTATGGTGGACGCCGCAAACTTCGACCAGGGCAACGTCACGCTGACAAGCGCGCTGGCTGTAGCCTCTGGCGGCACCGGGGCGGCAACGCACACGGCAAACAATGTTCTGGTCGGCGCTGGCACCAGTGCTGTTACCAGCGTTGCGCCGTCTACGTCCGGCAATGTTTTAACGTCGAACGGAACAGTTTGGGCGAGCACGGCGGCAGCGGCTTCCGCTGGCAAAAATATGCTGATCAACGGAGCCATGACGGTAAATCAACGTGGCTCAACAACGGCAACAGTCAATACGGAAAATTTAGATCGATTTGCATCTACTCTTTACAATGCCGCCGGGTCCGCAGTGGCTACTGTTACTAAAGACAGCGATTCTCCAACGGGCTTTGGTAGTTCGATGAAGTTTGATGTCACCACCATAGCTACGGGTGGCGGAGATTATAACCATGTCCGGCAACGCATTGAAGGGCAAAACCTACAGCATCTAAAGTATGGCACGGCGGATGCTTTAACTTGTACATTTTCATTTTGGTTCAAGACAACAATTACCGGAATATATTCAGCTATTGCCTACCATATGGACGCCACCCAGACTTACGTTCGTGAGTTCACCGTAGCTTCTGCTGACACTTGGGAGTTTTTCCAAGTTACTTTTCCCGGCTACACAGCCACGGCATTTGACAATGATGCTAATGCAAGTTTGGAAATTGGCATTACGCTTGCGTCTGATAGCGCCACAGCCTCATCGAATAACGTGTGGCAAGCCGGTGGAGATACAGGCGGGTCAACTAATCAGGTGAACGGCCTCAGTTCTACATCCAACAACATTTATACAACTGGCTGGCAGTTTGAAGTCGGCAGCGCTGCGACAGATTTTGAGCATGAAGATTACGGGACGACCCTGAAAAAATGCCGCCGGTACTTCCAAACTTACAATGCCGGGGCAGGGGCCTCTGCCACAACCGACTGGACGGATTTAGGGACTGTTTCGTGTCCCAACACAACGCAGGGGATTATATCGTGGCATTTTGATGTTGAAATGCGAACCGGCCCGACGCTCGCAGCGACCACTTCAGGCGCAGGCAGTTTTCTGATTTTAACGGGTACTGCAAATCGAATATGTACCGCTATTACCATCGACTCTTATACTCGAAATTGGTTTTGCCCGCTTATATTTACTGCTCCATCCCTCGTCGCGGGGCAGGGCGCACAGTTACGCACCTACGGCGGTAGTCCTAAACTTGATTTCTCAGCGGAGATATGAAAATGCAGTATGAAAAACATATGATTTTATCCGACAGCACCACTGGTGATATTTTTGACTCACCGAGAACAATCTTTTTCCGGCGGGAAGGCATTGACGAGTGCATTCCCGCTAACCCGGACAACACCGATTACACCAGGATGATGGAAGCCATCGAAGCTGGCGAGGCCGAACTGGTGGAGGTGGACGATACCTCAGTATTGTCTTATGCCGACAACCGCCGTAGGGCTTATGCGAGCGCCGGCGATCAACTCGACATGCAATATCACGATGCTGTGGATAGCACGACGACTTGGAAAGATCATGTGGCCGCTGTTAAGGCCGCGCACCCCAAGCCGTGACCCGCACCCTCCCCGCCCTCGCAGCCAGCGCCACGCTGGCTTTTTTAATGCCTGCTCAGGCGCAGCAACAACAATGCGCGCCGCGCCAAGTTGTCGCTGATGCTTTGGGCAAGCATGGTGAGAGGGTTATCCAGCGTGGCCTGGTCAACGACCACATGCTGGAAGTGTGGAGAGCCGACGATGGCGGATTCACAATTGTTGTGACCAGGCCGGATAAGATCGCCTGTGCTATCGCCTCGGGCAGATCAATGCACCCGGTACCGCCGGCAACATCTGAAGACAAGTCGTGACAATCCGCCCCGGCGACATCGATGCGGCCGCGGCCGGCGGTGGCGGTGCGGCAGCGGCATGGAATTTCGTGATCGGCGGGCAGCTAAATGTGCTGATCGGCGCGATTGTCGGCGCGCTGTCTATCGCCGTACTGATCCAGAGGTTCGTCATCAACAGGCGCGCCATCCGCAACGAGCGCGACGCAGATTGATCGATATCGGCCGAGCGGGCGAGTTCATTGCCGCGACCAGAATAGAGTTAGGCGGATGGCGGGCAGTACCGGCCACGGCTGATGCGGTTGACCTAATCGCTATGTCAGATAGCGGCCGCGTACTGCGCGTGCAGGTAAAATCCACGCGCAGGCCCTATGCCAAAAACGGGTTTTATTACTTCGGGACCGGTCGCGGACGGCATCGACGCGGCCTAACAAAAAGCGATTGCGATGTCGTGGCGATGGTGGCGCTAGACCTGGGGCGCTGCGTCTTTCGCCGTGTCGAGGAGCTCAATAGAGCCGTGACCACTAGGCTGTCTTCGGACGCTATGAGCGTTGAGGCCGAGGCCGCGTCTTTCGAAGAATCTTTTGGTGACGGTGAGAAAAAATGACGCCAGCGGCAGTGATGAAAATGATTGAGACGCTTGGCGTCCCACTCGCCGTAGCCATCGCCGGCGGGGTGGCCCTGTGGAAATTGATCGCCTTCGTTTTAAAGGATTTGAAAAAAGATATTGCTGACAAACAAGATGAGATACACCAACTGCTGCGCGGGCAGAACACGATCCTAGTAAAGCTGATCGACCGGGTGCGAACCCTGGAAATCAATCAGATGACGGCGTACACGTCATTGCTCACTGCGGCCAATGCAGACCTTCCAAATTTTAGGCGGACCAGGGCAGAGCGATTGGCCGAGCTTCGTGAACAAATGCTCGACGTGGCCCATAACGGAGAGGGCGAGTGACATGACGATAGCGAAAATAATAATTGTCGTGGCGCTGTTCGCCATCGCGGCTAGCCTCATAGTCATGCTGACGGCCGAAATGAGATGCGTCCCCCCCTGCGTTTAGATGGACGACAAGCTCACCGCGCAAGAGCGGGCGACGATGGCGTGGCGTTGGGCGGCACTTTCGGTCTATCTGCTGATCTGTTTTTACGATTTCGTTTTTGTACCGATTTGGTTTGGGTTAAATCGACCTGACATCTCCTCGCTTATGTTGATAGTCAACAGCACCCCAGACCCGGAAATTCGTTCCGCCCTCATGCGGAAATTGGTCGATCAGCATCAGCCATTCACTTTGATGGGAGGTGGACTGATCCATTTATCTTTCGGCGCGCTTTTAACGGGCAGTGCCTTGGCCAAGAAATAAACGAGGATTAGCCACATGATCTCAGCGTTGATTAGCTCCATCCTGCCCGTTGCATCGACGGTGATCGATCGCCTGGTCCCAGACAAAAACGCAGCCGGTAAAGCAAAGCGCGAGATGGAGAAGGCGCTGATCGATGCCGAGGCTGCTGGCATGCTGGGGCAGCTAGAGATCAACAAGGTCGAAGCGGCTCACCGTTCTATTTTTGTGTCCGGGTGGCGCCCGATGGTCGGCTGGTGCTGCGGCGCAGCCCTCGGATACCACTTTGTCCTGCAACCAATCATCGTCTTTGGACTGGCGCTCACGGAAACCGCTGTTCCTGCCCTGCCTGAATTTGACATGTCATCTCTGATGACGGTGCTGCTGGGGATGCTCGGACTTGGCGGGATGCGGTCATTCGAGAAATTCAAGGGCCTGACCAAATGAAGCTGTCGCCGCATTTCTCCCTGACCGAAATGACGAAAAGCCAGACCGCGCTGCGCCTCGGCCTAGACAACAATCCAGACCCGGACAAGGTGGCGCTACTGCGGACCCTATGCGAACAAGTTCTGGAGCCTGTTCGAATGCACTTCGATCTGCCCGTCATCATCAATTCCGGCTACAGAGCGGAGGCGGTCAACAAGGCAATCGGTAGCACGCCGACCTCGCAACACTGCAAGGCACAGGCGGCCGATATAGAAATTCCAGGCGTGGATAATCTTGAGCTATATCGATGGGCTAGTGGCTTGGACTACGATCAATTAATTTTAGAATACTACACTGGCGAGCCGCAGTCGGGCTGGGTGCACGTTTCATACGTCTCGCCCGACGAGAACCGGGGCGAAAGGCTGCGGATCGACAAGGGTGGGGTGCGTCGGGATTAGATCAGCGCGATGCTGCGCCGGCTATAAGGCTGATAGGCTATGTGGCCACGCTGCGACAACGTGTCAATGAAGTGTTTGACGTTGCCCAAAGATTTTATCCCGCCGGCCCTGGCGATCTCCTCATACGTCGGGCTGTACCCGTGCTCGTCAATCAGCGACCGGATCACGGCGAGAACCTCCATCTGGCGTTTTGTTATTCCTAATTTTGTTGCACCGCTCATAGCGTCACCATGGCGCCGGGGGCAGGGTTCTGGTCGAATAGACAATGGGGCCTTGCTGGCCTGACGATTTCCAGAAGCGCACATGGGCAGACCGCAGAATACTGTTCACCATTTTGTTCATGGATATGCCCTCCTCCTTAGCCATCTCCCTTAGCGCCGCGCGAAGCTCGGCCGGGAGTCTTAGCGCGAATTGCACCGCTTCATCTTCGACGTAAACGGGATACCGTGCACCGCTCATAGCGTCACCAGCCCCCCAATCAGCATCCCGGCGACTACGCCGAGGATGAACACCAGGGCGAGCCCATAGATTGCCGATACGCTCTCTGTCGGCGCCTCAAAGCGGTGAATGTCGCTGGTTTCTGCAAGGTGCGCCATCGTCAGGCGTGCGTGCAGTGGTCGATCTATGCGGCGGGTCATGTCGCGTCCCCCGCCTCGATGTCGGAGAGCCAGCTATCCCGGTGGGCAACGACATCTGCTGGGTGTACGCCGACTTTGGCCGGACCACGCCAAGCTCCCCTGTGCCAGAAAGGCACACTGCACCCAGGCTCGGCGCAAATGGTGGTGTCGCTGTTGTGGCTATTGGCCGGGGCGGCAGCGCGGAATCTTATGCGGCATCGGCGGCAGGTCACCTCGGTTACCACACAGCGTTCCGCGCCCTCTGCCAATTCTTTAGCCTTCGTCACGGCAAACGTCCGCGCCTTCGCGTATGCATTGCCGCCGATTGCCGGGGAAAACACCTCCTCTCGGCTGTATCCCCGGAGGTTTCCCACCACAATCGGGTAGGCCACGACATAGCTGCCAGATTGCTTTTTGATGGTGATGCGCTGCCGCATTTCACGATATTCTCTGCTGGTCATCGGTCAGTCCTCCGTATTCTAGATTTTTCCAACTTGGCAACGATTTCATCGTATGCCTTCTTAGAGGCCGCATCGTAATCCAGCCCCTCCGCTACATATTTCGAGATTAGTGCGATATGCTTTTTAACGCTGCGCTCTATGGCGACGGCGCCTCCAGCCCTTGGTCTTGATGCTCTCATCGCTCAGCCCTCCCTGTGCCACGTTATACTATTGCCGCTGGCCTTTTTCCGCCCGCCGCCGTCCAGGGCGATCCAATTCCCCCCCAAAACGCCGGTAAACTCGCGCTCGCCAACCCGTCGCGGGTGGCGGCGAGAACCTCCCCATATCGTGTATGTGCCGGAAACACGCTGCCCCGCCTCTGGCTGTGCCTTGGCGCTGGCTGCGGCCTTAGCGGCGCTCCTATCGTCCTCATCCATGTCGGCCCACGCCTCGACCAGATCGGCAGGATCAAAAAAATCCACCCTATTGAAATACGTCCCGCCGCTGTGATGCCACTCGCTTGTGTGCCAAACACCGGCCTTGGCCAGATGCTTGGCCAACTTCACGGTGCCGGTCCACCCTGCCGCCTTCAGGTCTGCGCCGGCGATCTGGCTGATCGGCGCGCAGCCGCGATTGTAGGCGGCGAGTGCGTTGTTGCTCATGCCCGCCGCGTAGTTATAGCCGGTCATCGTTCAGTCCTCCCCCACATCTCGCAGCATCAGAACGGCCTCTCGGACGGGCTTATCCGAGAAGCGTTTGCCAAACATGCCCAGTTTCTTCCAATGCTTGCGGCGTTTTTCCAAGCGAGTGGCCATCTTGCGTGGCCTCACGCTGACCGCCACGCTGTGGTCATCAAAATCGCGGGCCGCTATTTTTAGTCCGCGCAGCGTGCCGCAGTCTAGCACCCTAGACCACTTGGGTCCGCGCTTTAGCAGTACAACCAGGCGATGTCCGCCATCTACAAACCAGTGTTGTGATATCAGTTGACTGGTGGTAGTCATCGGTCAGCCCTCCCGACCTGTATATGCGCATGGGTCTGCGGCATGTTTTTTCGCCTTCAGGCGCAACTCGCGCACCTCTTCAGGAGAATACATTTGAGCCGCGATCGACCAGAAGTCAGCCGAGCCGGGATGCTCGCCACAGTCGGCCACTTCGCCATAGGGGCCTGTGAGGCCGCACGGTACCAAGTGCTCGCTGTACTCGTCTCGGCCCCAATTTGAGTGGCCGTGGGGCACATAATAGCTCACCTTGTTTGCGCATCTCATCGTTCAGCCCCCATCGGATGCCAGTGGCCTATGATCTCGTCATCGTCATCAACTTCCGGGCCGTGCGGCGCATCGTAATATGCGACGTTGCGCAATTCCCTGATTATATTCCCCTCATAGTCCTCCAGAAAATACGACCATGTTTTCTGCGTTGCCGTTTCGTCTTGTGCGGTTTTCATCTTCTTCTCCCTTTGTTGCACGATGCTTCGTGCGTTGTTCCTATTTGCATCTAATCACACACGGGGTACCATGGCAACACCTAAACGGTGTCATCGGAAAAAATACAATGATCCATAAGCACATCCATCTGTCGCGCGAAATTTGCGACAGGCTGGTTGCCCAGGCGCGCCTCGAGCGCTATTCACAAAGCGCCCTGATTGAAGTCATTTTGCGCGACGCGCTGCCGCGCCGTGCGGCGCATTGGGATGCTGGGGCTGAAGATCACATCAAGGGGTCAGAGAAGGTTGTCTGAAATATACGCATCAGGCGCCATGACGGCCCGCGCCGAATACGAAGCTGGCGGCATCGACATGCACCAAGCCGAACAGCGCCTGATGGACCTTGGCTGGTGCGACACCGCGATCTGGACATTTATGGAGTGGGAAACGGCTGATGGGTAAGCCAAGCCGAGACAAAGGCGCGCGGTTCGAACTTGAAATCAAGCACACAGCCGACGCCCACGGCCTCACCGCGTTGCGGGTGCCATTAAGCGGCGCCACTAATTTCGCCAAGGGCGACGTGGTGGTCAGCAACGCCACCGACCAGTGGACAATAGAGGCGAAAAAGCGCGCAAACGGCTTTAAGACGATTTACGGGTGGCTCGAAAAGGGCGACTGCGATTTGCTGGTGTTGGGTGCTGACCGTAAGCCGGCGCTAGCCGTACTGCCGTTGGCTGACTTTTTCGATTTATTGGCTGGCAGGCACACATGAACGTGCGCGTCGAAACCATAGGCGATGCCACGCTGTACCTGGGCGATTGCTTGGAGATCATGCCGGGGCTGGGGATGGTGGATGCCGTGGTGACTGATCCGCCTTATGGGATTGGATTTGCCTATTCATCGCACGACGACAATTTAGCGGATTGGGAAGCCATGATGAATAACGTGGTGCCGATGTGCCGGTCCATCGCGCGATTTGTCATCATGCCGTCCTGCGCCATTGACAGAATGGGTTGGTGGTATGAAAACCACAGCCCCGACTGGATTGTTGCTTGGTACAAAGGCAGCCCAGGCCATAGCGCCAAGGTTGGATTTAACGATTGGGAGCCTCATGTATCATGGGGCAGGCCAACCCGCCCAATGCACGACCATTTTTCCACACCATGTGGATTTGACGATAACGGGCATCCATGCCCAAAGCCCATACAATATTCAATGTGGTTGGCTAAACGATCTGCCGAACACGGGCAAACAATCATCGACCCTTTCATGGGAAGCGGCACCACGGGCGTTGCCTGCGCCAAGCTGGGGCGCAAGTTCATCGGCATCGAGATTGACGAAGGCTATTTCGACATAGCCTGCGAGCGCATCGAACAAGCCTACGCCCAGCCATCACTATTTATTGAGCCGCCGGCGCCGAAAGCGACGCAGGGGTTGTTCGATCTTATGGCGGTGAGCGCATGAAACACGCCGCACGCAACGCCAAAATCGTCGCGCATTTTCGCCGGGGTATGAGCAGTTCGGAGATTGCTGAAGCTACAGGGATATCGTGTGCCGCCGTGACGCACGCAATCCACGATAGCGTGCCCGAGTTCGAGCGCAAGGAAATGGTCCAAAAGCGGCGAATAACCAAGCCCCAAAAGCCGCGAGGGACCAAGCAACCGCCGCCCGAGGGCCGCGAGGAGTTGCTGGACTCGGTCGTGCTGGAGGGCCGGAACTTGGCCAATTATTCGTGAAAATCAAACTCACCAGGGGCGACCTTATGGGCCGCATTGTTGAGGCCAAGGAGGTTGTGTGGCAGGGGGTGCCGTCCTGGTCTTTTGCCGTGGAGGAGTTCGGAAAGTTTGTCGTGCCGGCAAACTGGGCAGTGGCATTGGAGGATAAAAATGACCACCCCTAGAGGCATTTTCTCATTGTGTCGCATCTGGATGAGACGATGAAGGCGGCAGAGCTATTGCTAACCGCGGCGGACATCGTCTCTGGCGATCGCGCTGCGAAACACGGCGATATGCGTGAGTGCCACGAAAATATCGCAGAAATTTGGAACGCTTTTCTGCGTACCCGCCGCGATCCTGCTGCGCCGTTGAGCGGGGCGCAAGTGGCAATCTGCATGGCATTGCTGAAGATCGCCAGGAGCCAGACGGGCGAGGAAAATCCTGACGATCTGCTGGATGCGGCCGGCTACATCGCCATAGCCGAGGAGCTCTCGGAATGACCACTTACCACGTCGGATTCCTGGCCCGAGATCGTGAGCACGACGAACTGCTCCACAGGACTTCCGCCGCCCTTTACCAGCGTGCGAAGCGTGGCGAGATCCATCTGTTGCAGCAGCGTAGTGGTTTTTGTGCCTGGCACTACTTTTATGTGGAGACGGCCGAATGAGCATCGAACACGCGCGGCCAACCAACGGCTACCAGAAGCACGGCTTCAGACACGCCTCGCCCAGCATGCTGAACCAATGGATAGACTCGCCGTCGGTCTTCGTGGCGCAGCGCATCTTTGGGCATCGAGGCACGTTTGGCTGCGCCGCCGAGCGCGGCAAAGCGGTGGAGACTGCCCTAGTGGCGGTGCTGGCACACGGCTTGAGCGTCGAGGATGCCCTGGAGCGCGGCCTGGCTGATTATAACAAGGTGACTGCTCTAGGCGGCGATCCGAAACGTGACGGCGAGCGCGCCAATATTGAACCCATGCTTGAGCAAGCGCTGGATTGCTTGAAGCATTACGGCGACGCCGAGGTGCCGCCCGGTGGGCAAGAGAAAATCAAACTTAACTGCGTCACCGAAGACTGGGTGCTGCCGGTCATTGGCTACCTCGATATGAGGTTCCCCAAGGTCAACAAGATCGTGGACCTAAAGACGACGCTGCGTATGCCTGGCGTTATGTCGCCGGCGCATCAGCGGCAGCGCGTCATTTACGCGGCCGCAACGGGCGACGATGTCGAGTTCTGTTATTCCACACCAAAAAAGGCGGAATTGAAAGCGGACGGCAACATTCCCGAGGTGCTGGCAGACATTAAAACACACCTGATCCGGCTAGAAAAATTCCTGCAACTGGACAAGGAAACGATCAGGGCCTGCGTGCCTGTGCAACCTGACAGCTTTTACTGGAATGGCATGGAGCACGCACGCAAGGAACTATTTGGACTGTGAGTTTACGCGGGCACTAATGCCCGCAACCCGACGCCGGGCGGGATTACGCGGCAGCAAAGGCAAAGGAAAAAGCAAATGCCTCTCGATTTAGGTGGTGGTGGAGATTTTAACGACGTTCGATGGATGGCGCAGGACCGCACATGGCGGGCAGACGGTGAAGATGTAGACCTCAAAATGGCCGTGTTCGACCTATTACATATAAAGACCGGGTGGATCTCGTTCGCCCAGGGGATGGCGCCGGAGGTCGTGTGGGACAATGGGGCGAAGCAGCCGCGCCCGCACACAGATGCTGAATGGAAGCGCGGCTTTGAAGTCGCGGTCTACGCCCCCAAGACATTCGGTGACGAAGCGCCGCGGACGTTTATGACGTCGGCGACCGGCGCCTGCATGGGGCTACAGGCGCTGTACGTCGAGTTCGAGGCGCAGCGCGACGGAAAGGACGGCCAGGTGCCCCTGTGTAAATTCAGCGGCGGCGAGTCCATCAAAGTCGGGAAGGGGTCAACGTCGATCCCGCAGTTATCAATCTCAAAATGGATTGAGCGCCCAGATGCGTTGAAAAACCGTGCGGCTGAAGCACCGGGCGTGGCTGCCGTTGAAGAGGAGGACGACGCCGAGTTCTGATTGATTTTTGGCTCCGGGCGCAATTCTTCCATCGTTGCGCCCGTCGAGGGGCCGGGGCTGTGCCCTCCTCCCGCGCAGCCCCGGAACCCTCTACCGAGGCGTTGAAACATGTACGAATTCAGAGACGAAAAAGCGGCCGAGAAATATCTTCTCGACATGCTGGAGCCATATTTCACCATGTTGCCGCAGTGCAACTTGAAACATGTCGAGACTGGGCAGAGGCTTCGAATTGATTTTATCGCCAAGCCGAAACGCGGCAGCGAATTCCCGTTTCCTTTGATCGGAATAGAGGTCAAACGCGGCAGATATTCCTACGCGAGCCAGGCATATAACAAGCCGCTGTTCCAGGCGCTCGACTACACCAGATGCACGCTGGATGATGCGCGCGTCAAGAAACACGCAGGCGAACGATTGCAGCAGGTTTATCTGTGGCCTGGATTATTCAGCATGGAAGGGGATTCCGTGTGGGGCGTCAACCGTCTGATCGGCCTCGGCCACGTCGGCATTATTCTACACGTAGTCAGGTGGGGCGAAGCGGCGAAAGGCGAGCCGCAATTTTGGATGTGCGACGAACGTCAATGGTCACCAGGGCGGCCTCGGAAAAACGCCCATAAGACGCGCCACACGCTAGGCTCAGGCGTTGCACGCATCGACGCGGCAACGCTATGAGATATCAAAAACACGGCCATGCCCTGGCGGAACAAGGCTACGACACCACGCCGCTGAACGGCAAGGTGCCAGTTCTAAAGGGGTGGCAGAACCGGCCCGAGGCAGCAAAAGACTTCGAAAAGTATGCGGCCTGTAATATCGGCATCGTGCTGGGCGGGGTGCAC
>Ga0114996_10005450_pt1 | contig 14938 bp, 11 predicted proteins | sample ArcticOcean_MG_C_4_FD_87039 | JGI IMG/M metagenome (GOLD analysis project Ga0114996, IMG submission 87039) | Marine microbial communities from western Arctic Ocean - ArcticOcean_MG_CB4_134 | ecosystem: Environmental > Aquatic > Marine > Oceanic | place: Arctic Ocean: Canada Basin | collected...
AGGCTACCGGGTTAGCAAATCTCCGCCCCGATTCCGAGCAGGTCGGAACGGTAAACCTGGCATCCCAGACATCAGGGTAAGCAGGAGAGACGGGAATATTAAAAATGGTATTTGATCCAAGTCGAGAAAAACTGACAGAGCAAGCACAGGCAGCACTACGCAAGTCACAGGAGCTTGTCGTGCAGATGCGCCAGAACCAGTGGGATGCTGAGCACGTGCTCATCGGACTTCTACGCGTAGAAGATTCGCTCGCTGTCAAAATTCTGGAAGAACTCAATATCGACATCGAAGGACTGGTATCTGCGTTAGAGATCAACCTGAACGAATCCCCAACAGTTGGCGGCAACATGGGGCAGGTTCAGATGTTCATGACCGAGCGGGTAGGAAAAATCCTGGAGACTGCAAAACAGGAAGCGACCAGGCTCCGCGATGAGTTCATTGGTGCAGAGCACCTGCTGGTGGCTGTCATCAAGAATTCCGATGGCGAGATTGCGAAGCTCTTTAACGATCGCGACATCACAGATGAGCGCGTCTACCAGGCGCTGCTTGCGGTGCGTGGGTCGGCACGAGTTACGGACTCGTACGCTGAGAGCAAGTATCAGGCTCTTTCGAAATACAGTGTCGACCTGACCGAGCTCGCACAGAACGGAGACCTCGACCCGGTGATCGGGCGTGATCTTGAGATTCGCCGAGTAATGCAAACGCTCACACGGCGGACGAAAAATAACCCGGTGCTAATTGGTGAGGCCGGAGTCGGCAAGACCGCGATTGCCGAAGGACTGGCTCAGAGGATTGTCGACGGGAAAGTTCCGGAGAGTCTTCAGGGTCGGCGGGTACTTTCACTTGAGATGGGATCACTGGTCGCAGGTGCCAGCATGAGAGGCGAATTCGAAGAGCGGCTCAAAGCTGTGATGGATGAAATTCGTCAGGCGGCAGGTGAGATTGTCCTGTTCATTGATGAGATTCACACCGTAGTTGGAGCGGGCGGTGGCGGTGGTGCGCTCGATGCATCGAACATGATGAAACCTGCGCTTTCGCGTGGAGAACTTCAGACCATTGGCGCTACAACACCGGCCGAATACCGTCGATACATCGAAGCAGATGCCGCACTAGAACGAAGATTTTCACCGGTGTGGGTCGACGAGCCGGATATCGATTCGGCAATAGAAATGCTCGATATCCTGCGACCAAGATACGAGCAACACCACGATTACAAGATCGAACATGCAGCACTCGAAGCTGCGGTGAAGCTATCGGCAAGGTACGTCTCAGATCGTTTGTTGCCCGACAAAGCTGTAGACCTGATCGACGAGGCGGCGGCAAAGAAAAGAATCGAAAGCCCGACCTGGCCGAAAGAGCTGACAGAGCTTCAGAAGCGTCGACAGCAACTCACTGACGACGAAGAAGCGGCATCAGTTGGCGGCGATTACGAGCTGGCGGCGAACTTGAAAGCACAGGTTATTCGACTCAATGAGGAGTACGAAGACAGCAAGCGAGAATGGGATAGTTCGCACGGCGCCAGCGATACTGTGACCGCGGAAGACATTGCCATTTTGATAGCTGAACACACCGGCATTCCTGTTACCAGCCTAGTTGAAGGTGAAGGTGAGCGCCTACTGCACCTAGAAGAACGGTTGCACTCACGAGTGATCGGACAGGATCACGCTGTCGAAGTGCTTGCTGATGCAGTGCGTCGCGGAAGAGCCGGTCTATCTGATCCCAAGCGTCCGATCGGAAGTTTCATCTTCCTCGGTCCCACCGGGGTAGGAAAGACAGAGCTTGCACGGGCGCTCGCTGAGTTCATGTTCGACGACGAGGACAACATGATTCGGGTCGACATGTCGGAGTTCCAGTCACCAGCCGATATCACCAAGTTGATCGGTGCTCCGCCTGCCTACATTGGCTACGACGATGGTGGTCATCTGACGGACGCTGTACGACGCCGTCCTTTCTCGGTAGTGCTGTTCGATGAAATTGAAAAAGCCCACCCTGATGTGTTCAACACGATGCTTCAGGTGCTTGATGATGGTCGATTGACGGACAGCCACGGCAGGACCGTCGACTTCCGAAACACCATCATCATCATGACCAGCAATCTGGGATCAGGTGATGTAAAACGCCAGGCGTTTGGTTTCAACAAGCAGAGCCGAGAAGACACTGAAAGTGCCCAGCTTCGTACAAAGGTCGAGGATGATTTGAAAAAGGCGTTCCGGCCAGAATTCCTAAACAGGATCGACGAATATATAGTCTTCGATTCACTGGACGAGGAAGACATCAGGCTGATTGTCGATAAGTTCGTTACTGAGGTGAGCGAGCGGGTTTTCGACTTGAAGGTTGTTCTGACGCTGACTGATGACGCTCGAAATTGGCTAGCCATAACCGGTTTCGACCGGATGTACGGTGCGAGGCCGCTGAAGAGAGCGATTCAACGTTATGTTGAAAGTCCACTTTCGAGACGCCTTCTCGCCGGAGAGTTCCCGGAAGGCTCGGTGGTGCTTGTCGACGTTGCCGAAGATAAAATCACGTTTCAACTTGAAGCTTCAATGAGCGAGTCGACGGAGCAAACCGATTCGTCCAATGACTCTGCTGAAGAGTCGAGAAAGAACCCGTTGCCCGAAACAGCGGTTGAATAGATAACCGGGCAACAAAGCGTCGCTCAGGAATAGACCTCCCCCTTCGCAAATAACTACGAAGATGGGAGGTCTATTCGCGTCTACTACCGTAAGATGCTGGAGTGCCAGATAAACCAACTCAGGATCCAGTCGACGCAAGTGCTGGTGTGCCGACCAGTAACTTCGCTGAATTCATAGCGAAACATAATCGCGCTTACCAGACGATAATCTGGACGATAGTTGTGGTTTCTGTCATAGGTGGCACGATCGCATGGCTGGGTGACTGGCTCGACGTGCAGGATGCGGGGTACTGGGGAGCGTTTCTTGTAAATCTGGTTGGGTCGGCGGCCGTGATAGTCCCGGTTCCCGGTCTGGCGGCAGTGTGTGCTGCTGCGGCACCCGATATTGGGTTGAACTTCGTATATTTGGCGGTGGCTGGCGCGGCTGGATCGACCATTGGTGAACTAACTGGATACTTGGCCGGCTATGGAAGCCAGGGAGTAGTACAGAAATCGCGGTACTATTCGAGTATTCGGGGTTGGGTCGTGAGACGTGGCGGGTTGGCATTGTTCATTCTTGCTGTTATTCCAAACCCACTGTTTGATATTGGTGGAATCGCTGCCGGATCACTCGGCTACCCAATATCGAAGTTCTTTTTGTGGGTAGGGCTGGGCAAATTAATTAAATTTCTGATCGTTGCTTACGCCTGCCGGCAGTCGATTTCGTGGTTCTCTGACCTCGTCTAGTTCAGCTAGATCAGTCGGTTCTGGCGCTTATTGGTCAAACCGAGAAAATCCTAACTTGTCCGATTCTCAACAGTCCGAAATATCGGAGTCTCCTGACTCCCCTAACTCCCCCAACTCAACGGGCGGTAGCGGTGGCGAGGAATCTGGTGATTCGGCTCGTAACCTAACCGGTCTGCAGCTCTGGCTATCTCAGAATCGTGAAAAAACGATGAGGGTTTCGATTGCCGTATTCGTTGTCGGATTTGTGATTGTTGGAGTGACACTCTGGCTGACCGACAGTTTGAATTTGGAGAACGTCGGATACGGTGGCGTCTGGATCGTTAGCTTCATCGCTGCGGGATCAATAATATTGCCAGGCCCCGGACCGGCCGCTGTCTGCATCGCGGCTGCCCCAAATCTTGGTTTAAATCCGCTGACGATTGGCATCGTTTCAGCATCGGCCGAGGCCCTTGGCGAGATGACGGGCTATCTAGCCGGAATCTCAGGTCGAACACTGTTGGAGCGGAACAAGTACTACCCGCGGGTTCGTTCGCTCGTTCAGCGACGTGGTGGAATCATCCTGTTCATCGGAGCTATTATCCCGAACCCACTATTTGACGTCATCGGAATCGTAGCCGGAAGCATTGGCTACCCGATCAAGCGATTCCTTGCGTTGGTATTCGTCGCCAAAGCGATCAAATCCACAGGCATCGCCTACGTTTGCTTCTGGGGCATCGGCTGGCTGGAGAATTGGACTGGATTTTTCGGATGACAAGCGAATCAGTTAAATTGGGAGTTGTGATAGTCGCCGCTGGGCAGAGCTCTCGAATGGGCGGAGTCGACAAGCAAGTAGCGTTACTCGGCGGAGAGGCGGTTATCTCACACTCGCTGAGGGTATTCGAAACGTTTGACGCTGTTGACTCGGCGGTGCTCGTGATGTCGGCCGAGAATATCGAAGACGGCAGGGCCGCTGTTGAGGCTGGCAAATTCTCCAAAGTTGTGGACGTGGTGGTCGGAGGAGACCGCAGGCAGGATTCGGTAAAAATCGGACTCGATGTGCTAGCGAATCACAAAAACGGTGCCCCGGAGTTCATAGCGGTTCACGATGGTGCGAGGCCGTTTATCGATCACGAAATGCTTGAGCGGGGAGTGTTGACTGCCCGGAAAATCGGAGCTGCGATAGCAGCCGTGCCTGTCAAAGACACCATCAAGATTGCTCCACATCGAGTCGTTACCGAAACCCCGGATAGGGATGGCATGTGGGCGATTCAGACACCCCAAATATTCCGTTACGACGTACTCAACACAGCCCACGAAATGACCACTGACGATGTGACCGACGATGCGTCCATGGTGGAGAATGTTGGCGGGCTGGTTGCTGTCTTCAACGGTTCTAATGACAACATTAAAATCACTACACCCGAAGATTTTGAACTGGCAACTTTAATTTTTGAGCGCCGAACGGGAAGCGCATTGAGTGGCAATTCAGATACCGCCGGATCACGCTTCGGAATCGGATTCGACGGCCACGCTCTTGTCGATGGCGGGCCATTGCGCCTCGGTGGTATCAACATCGAATTCGACCAGCGTCTCGACGGTCACTCTGACGGCGACGTACTTTTTCACGCGATAGCGAGTGCGATTCTCGGGGCCGCGGGACTGGGCGATCTGGGTGGACGATTCCCGTCTACGGATGAACGTTATGCCGGATTCGACTCGGCCCAATTTATCGCCGAGTCGGTACGGTTAGTGCTGGAAGCTGGATGGCTGGTCGATCATGTCGATGCTACGATCATTGCGCAGAGACCCCGTCTTGGATCCGAAGCTCCCAGAATGGAAGCGCAAATTGGCACCATCGATGGTCTCAACAATACCAATATCAACGTAAAAATAACGTCGACCGATCAAGTCGGCGCGATAGGCGCGGGTGAGGGCATTGCAGCCCAGGCCATCGCCACCTTAGTCCCCGCATCGAAGTAACCAGTCGAAACGAATGATTCAGCTTTACAACTCACTCACCCGCAAAAAAGAAAACTTCACCCCGATGGGTGACGAAGTCAAAATGTACGTTTGCGGAGTAACCGTATACGACGACTCGCATTTGGGGCACGCCCTGAGCAGCATCGTGTTCGATGTGCTCGATCGGTATCTCGAATACCGGGGACACAAGGTTCGAAAAGTCCAGAACTTCACGGACGTTGATGACAAAATCATCAACCGAGCGACTGAAGATAATGTGCCATGGGAAGAGATTACTGAGAAGTACATAGAGTCGTTCTACGAATCGATCGACGGATTGAATGTGCGGCGCGCAGCCGTGCACCCGCGTGCGACCGAGGACATGCCGGAAATCATCGGCTTAATTCAACGATTGGTCGACGGCGGATCTGCCTACGAACTGAACGGGTCCATCTACTACCGGGTTCGAAGCAAATCCGACTACGGCAAGTTGAGCGGACAGAACATAGACGAAATGCTTGAAGCGTCTCGTCATGATCTCGAAGACGGTAAGGAAGATCCTGCGGATTTCGCGCTCTGGAAAGCCGTAAAGCCGGAAGAACCCAAGTGGGACAGCCCATGGGGCCCCGGACGTCCGGGTTGGCACATCGAATGCTCGGCAATGGCGTTCAAGCATCTTGGTGAGCAGATCGACATTCACTGCGGCGGGTTGGATCTGATATTCCCGCATCACGAAAACGAAATCGCACAGAGCGAGTCAGCGTCGGGTACCTTGCCGTTTGCGAAGGTGTGGATGCACAACGGGATGCTACGCATTGCAGACGGGCAGGAGATGAGCAAGTCGTTGGGCAATGCGTTCAACGTGAAATCAGCTCTAAAGGAATTCAGCTCTGATGCCATCAGGCTGTGGATTTTGCAGAGCCATTACCGCTCAAACCCACTCCTCGATAAGAAGCTGATCGGTGATGCTGAGCGATCGATGCGGCGTATCCGGTCGGCGGTTGATATCAAGCCGATCGAATCCGAACAAGAGGTAGATTTCAAGCCCTACGAGCGCCGGTTCGTTGAGTCGATGGACGATGACATTAACACGCCAATGGCGCTCGCAGCCTTGTTCGACCTGTGTCGTAAGATGAACCGAGGACGAGACGCTGGCAAGGACGTTTCTGGAGCGGCTGAGCTGGTTCGTGAGCTAACTGGGGTACTGGGTTTCACGCTCGAAGCCCCACCGCAAAAAGCCAGCATGAACGATACGGAAGTTAAGGCGCTCGTTCAACTTCGCAAAGACGCTAGAGCAGAAAAACGCTGGGGAGATGCAGACGCCGTACGAGATCAGCTCGACGCTGCGGGAATCTCTATCTCCGATACTGGAGTAGAGACGGTCTGGACGCGGGGCTAAACCTAAACCATCGGGTTTAGAGTGACGGTTCCGGCCGATCCATCGACCGTTACCAGTTGGCCGTCTGCGATGATTTTCGTTGCCTCTTTGGACTGAATTACGCAGGGTATTCCGTACTCACGGCTGATCAGCGAGGCGTGCTGGAAGTTATCTCCACCATCGAGAATCAGCCCACCGATAAGCGGGAATATCGGAACCCAATCGGGGCCGGTGTTTTCTGTGACGAGAATGTCGCCTTTTTTCACGTCGGGCGGGCGAGAAGTTCTGGTGATTACAACCCGTGCCGTGCCTGTGAACGAACCGGCTGATGAAGGCTCACCATGAAGGATCTGGCCATCATCGCTCAAACCCCGAAGTGGTTTGTCCTCGTCGCTACCGTCCTTTTCGGTTCCTGGCGGTTTGGTGCCCAGATAATCAGGCCGAGTCAGTTTCGAATTCTCAACTTCTTCGTATTTGGCTTGAAGAATCAAGGAACGCAAACCGGAGCAATCGTCGGCTTCGACAGCGCTTTCGAGCTGAGCAAGTCTCAGGTAGAAAATATCGTCGGAAGTGTCGATAAAGCCCTCACTTGCTAGTGAGATCCCAGCCCGGTTGATCGACTCTCGATACTCTCCAAACGTCCGCTGTTCGATCAGGTAGTTATGGTTCTCCATCATCTGCACCCTGTTCGTTACGCGGAATAACTCGAACTCAAACGCCTTTCGAAGCTTTGTGTCCCGTCCGATTTCCTTCCGCACGGCTCGTATTGCAGCTTCGCGTATTCGCACGAGTTCGACGTGTGATCGCCCCAGAGAATCGAGATCCTGACGAATGAAAGAGCCGATTGAATCGAGCGGAATCTCAGGATTCATGTTCCACGTTGGATCGGTGGGCTTCCATGCCGACCCATACCCAATACCGTTTCTCCGACCCCAGACTTTCAGCAACGCACGGAACCGGGCTCGGAATGTTCGTACGGCTTGCCGTTTTCCGTTGCCTCTTGCGAAGATCGACTCATAATTCCGCGATGTAAACACCTCGGTAAGCCACTCATCATTTTTCACAAGCAGCGCTATCCCGATCAGCCTTTTTGTCAGCCGTGCGGTCATGTGATCGAGCGCCATCGTCAGGCTTGAAGCCTCGACCGCTGGTTTACCTGTGATTTTCGAGAACAAAGCCCCGAAATCATTCGTGCCTTTCGGGAATCCAGCCCAGCCGCGCCAGTGCAGATCATTCTGGTGATCGGCAGCTAATCCCATCGCTCTGCGGAGGTTGACTATATGATCTGGAATCGGGGCGTTGTCATCGGGCCTAGCCTGTTCGATTTTTTCCAGGTTAGAAATCAGAAGCGGTTCGATTTCTTCGTAATAGAAAGTCGTACGCTTTTCGAGATAACGCCTGCCCTGAAGATGGTGCTTAAAAAGTCTTGCCCTCGTCTCTTCTGGATCTCTTGGTGATTCAGCATCGAAAAGGTAACCGTTGACGAGCTTCCTGAGATCATTTCGCCCCATGTACTGACCGACGGTATCGACGGATCGTTTCTGCGCGATGCTAGCCATCATCATGTAATCGATTACGAGGGGCAGGCTCGGTAGTTTTCCCGCAGTCCAGTACAGTAATTCATCATCCGGATTGTCCCATTCGACTGGAAACTCAGTCTCCTGCTTTGCACCCGTAGTGATCGGTCGCGACTGCAAGATATGGACCGTCTCTCCCTCGACAGCGAATTCGATATCGCGATCGTTACCAGCCGAATTTTTGATAGTCATCGCCGCTTGTGCAACGGCCAGAATCTGCTTGTCGCTCAGTGCTGCGAGGCTTCGTTTTTCTGCGGTCACAGGCTCACGCCCAATTGAGCCTGTAGTTCCGGGAACGACCATCTGCTCCTTGTCGATGACATTACGACTGATGATCTCGAGCGAGTGTGAATCGAGTGTGAACGAGTCCGCTTGTGCAACACCCGAAACAACACCCTCACCGAGTCCGAGGGCCACGTTGACGATAATCTGATCGGTGCCATCGCGGGGGTCTCGAGTGAAAATCACCCCGCCTGCCTCTGAATCGACTAGTTCCATAATGAGCACCGCCATGGAACCCGATCCGTGCGGAATTCCCTGTTGCTGCCTGTACGAAATTGCTCGCCCGGCGTAGTACGAATTCCAGACATTCCGCACTCGGCTCATCACAGATTCACTGCCGATGGCGTTCAGGAATGTGTCGTACATACCCGCGAACGAAGCGTTTTGCAGATCTTCTGCGGTGGCAGACGATCGCACTGCGTAAGCAGTTTCGTTACGACCTAAACGTTCGGCAATTTCGTCTTCTAAACCGGAGGGCGTGGGTAACGATTCGAGTAGTTCACTAATAGCGTCCGAAGCGTTAAAAGCCGATGAAGCGTTTTCAACATCGACTGTAGTGAGAATTTCTGCAATCTCAGTTTCAACGGAACTGGTGAATTCATCAAACGCAGCAGCCCGGATCACAAATCCGGGAGGGACTACGGTTTCATTGCTAATAAGATCGCCAATTGACGCTGATTTGCTTCCTACGAGGGAAGGTACCAGTGAGTCCTCGGAATCAAATTCGACTATGTACGTCTGGGAACTGATGTTTGGCATGGCGGTAGATATTACACCCGTAGTCAAGGTGGTCGGGTATGAAAAAAGCATAAAAAAACAGGCGCTTTGCGCGCGCCTGAATGCTCTATGTCTTTATGAAAGAATGTGTTAGCTGAAACGTACGTTGGCGATTGCTACACCAACAAATACGAACGCCAGAACGATAGTCGCACGAAACAGGAGTTGCTCGACTCCACGTCGAGATCGGAACGTGCTGGTCGCCTCACCAAAAAGCGAGGAGCCGGAACCGCGAGCCTGTATAAGCAACACAGTAATCAGTGTGATTGCGGTGAACAAGAGTATGAGACTAAATAGGGTTTCCATAAAAATTCCTGTGCGCAATTACGATGCGCAAGTGGTCAACAGCTATCTATGCTAATGCCAGCGGACCGGTCTCGCCACGTCTGATCGTACGAGTAAGCGCAATTGCCTGCTTATTTTCTGCATACGTTTGACCCAGATAACCCGTTCGCCTTCTCTTAGGGCAGGTCGAACTCAGCATGACAGTGGGTTCGAGAATCTGACGTGGTTATCGAGCCGCCAGTTTTTCCTTAATTATCTCCGTTGCCTGAACCGGATCTGCCTGACCACGAGTGGCCTTCATCACCTGCCCCATAAGCGATTTCAGAGCGACTTCTTTTCCGCCAAGATAGTCGGCAACAGCCTTTTCGTTGTTGGCGATTACTTCGTCGACGATGGGTCTCAGGGAATCTGTGCCAGAAACAACCCCAAGCCCCAATTCTTCGATGATCGCCTCAGGTGCAGTTCCCTTTTTGTACATCACCTCGAAAACCTGCTTGGCCGAGTTGTTGTTCAGTTCGCGCTTGCGGAACTTCTCGACAAGCGTCGCCAAGGCTTCCGGCGTGACCTTGGTATCGGCCATGTTCACTATCTCATTTTCGTTCATCATCCGCGCCATCTCACCGGTGAGCCAGTTGGACGCTGCCTTGGCGAACGCATGCTTGGCATCGTTAGACGAGGCTTTTTTAGCTTCGCAAACGGCCTCAAAATAGTCGGCTGTGGATCGCAGAGCAGTCAACAGTTCTGCGTCGTAATTACTGAGTCCCCATTCGCTGATGAAGCGTGCCTTGCGATCGATCGGCATCTCTGGCATCTTTGCCTGGGTGCGTTCGATCCAGTCTTCGCTGATGATCAGCGGTGGGATGTCTGGCTCGGGGAAGTAGCGGTAGTCGTTGGCTTCCTCTTTACTGCGCTGGGAGTTAGTGATGCCCTTGCCGTCGTCCCAACCACGAGTCTCCTGGATAATCCTCTCGCCACTCTGATATGCTGAAATTTGGCGTTCGATCTCATATTCGACCGCCCGTACGACCGCACGAATGCGGTTCATGTTTTTGACTTCGACCTTGGTCGTAAGTTCAGTCGAGCCCTTCGGTCGAACGCTGACGTTGGCGTCGCAGCGGAACGAGCCTTCCTCCATATTTGCGGTACCGACGCCGAGATAGCGAATGATTTGCTGAAGATTGGTGATGTACGCCTCGACCTGCTCTGAAGTGTGCATGTCGGGCTCGGTCACCACCTCCATTAGAGGGGTGCCGGCGCGGTTGATATCGAGCAGAGAGTGAACAGTGCTGCCGTTGGGGCCCTCGACGTGGATGAGACGTGCGACGTCTTCTTCCATGTGAACCCGGTTAATGCGGACGCGTATGGGCTCGTCGAGAGGGAGGTCGACGTAGCCTTCGTAGCAGATCGGTTCGTCCATCTGGGTAATCTGGTAGCCCTTCATCAGGTCGGGATACGTGTAGTTCTTGCGGTCAAACTTGGTGATTCGTGCGATATTGCAGTTGATCGCCATGCCGATCATCATTGCGTATTCGACGGCGGTTTCGTTCACGACGGGGAGGGTGCCGGGGAGCGCCATACTGACTACGTCGACAACTGTGTTCGGTTCGGCAGTCTGGTACTCGGCGCTGGAGGTTCCGAACATTTTGCTGCGCGTTTTCAGCTGGACATGCGTTTCAAGACCAATTACTGCTTCGTACTCCACGAATTACCTTTCGCCGACTTGGTCGGGTTTTCTTTGAGGTCGGGGTGGTGGCGAGGCCACGTTTTCTTTAGAACCGAGTCATGCTCGTGCTTGATGTATGCCAGAGATCTGACAGGAATAGATGAATCGATTTAAGTCGAATTCGAATCAAACATGCGAATGACCGAAAACTGAATATAGCACCGACTTGTCTTAGTCTCTCACTTCGCAAGACCACCTGTGCGCTGAAACACCAAAACAAAAAACTGGGACCATACCTTACGTCGACCGGATCGACAGTTCACCGGATCACTACACCGTTTTACTCGAATAACGAGCACGTGCGAATGGTCGAGATGGTTCTTGCCGGAGAGGGGGACAACATGCACTCGTATCCCGATGAGACCGTCTATTTCATCACTAGTGGCAGCGCCAAAATCGTCGAGAGCAAGAATTAGTCTCACAGAGCAAAAAACTCTAACAATTGAACCTTCAACCCCGTACCAGATACGGTATCCGGCTGCGGGGTTATTTTTTAATCTGAGGTTCAGAGTCCAATTTCGTGCTTTATCGCACGTAAATTCTGCATGCTTCGCACATGAACCAGTATCGCTTCGCAGTTACGAAATTCGTTGACGCTGTTGTCACTTAGTTTTAAACTAATTCCGTACCGAATGGGTAAGGAATAGGAATTTCCACCATTTGAGTTCAAATTACGTGTTCTGTCGTCGATTATTTCGTACGAAAGAGCCCGACAGATACCACCGGACGGAGTGACTTATTGACTAACCAGAACACGATCTCACGTGAATCCGACCTTTCAGGTGGGGAATACAAGTGGGGATTTGTTACTGATGTTGAGACTGACCTTGCACCGAAGGGTCTCAGTGAAGACATCGTTCGCCTCATCTCTTCCAAAAAGGACGAGCCGGAATGGCTGCTTGAGTGGCGCCTCAAGGCTTATCGCCACTGGGTAAAGCTTGAAGAGGCTGAGGCCGAGCCGACCTGGGCGAAAATCGATTACCCCGGTATCGACTACCAGGACATCTACTACTACGCCGCTCCGAAGGGCATGAACGAAGCCCCCAAGAGCCTCGACGACGTCGACCCCGAGATGCTCGCAACATTCGAGAAGTTGGGCATTCCGTTGCAGGAACGTGCCGCACTTGCGGGTGTTGCGGTTGATGCCGTGTTCGACTCTGTTTCCGTTGCGACCACGATGGAGAAGCAGCTTGGCGAACTCGGGATTATTTTCTGTTCGTTCGGAAACGCCGTAAAGAACCACCCCGAACTGGTCAAAAAGTATATGGGTTCGATCGTTCCTTACACCGACAATTTCTTCGCAAGCTTGAACGCTGCCGTGTTTACCGATGGCTCGTTCGTCTACATCCCGCCCGGAGTCCGGTGCCCGATCGAGCTGATGACCTACTTCCGGATTAACACCGAGGGGTCGGGTCAGTTCGAGCGAACGCTGATCATCGCCGACAAGGGCTCTTACGTTTCGTATCTCGAAGGCTGCACTGCTCCGTTCCGAAAGACTAGCCAGCTTCACGCCGCTACGGTCGAGTTGGTGGCGCTGGACGATTCCGAGATTAAGTACTCGACTATCCAGAACTGGTTCCCCGGTACACCCGATGGCGAGGGTGGGGTCTACAACTTCGTGACCAAGCGAGGTCGTGCCGACAAGAACGCAAAAATCTCATGGACGCAGGTCGAAACCGGATCTGCAATCACATGGAAATACCCGAGCGTGATCCTCAAAGGTGATAACTCGGTTGGTGAGTTCTTCTCTGTGGCTCTGGCCAATAATCATCAGCAGGCCGATACCGGAACCAAGATGATTCACATCGGCAAGAACACCAAGTCGACCATCGTGTCGAAGGGTATTTCAGCCGGTAAGGGCAGCAACACGTATCGGGGCCAGGTGCTGATAATGCCCGGTGCCGAGAACGCCGTGAACCACACTCAGTGCGACTCGCTGCTGGTTGGCGATCAATGCGGCGCTCACACGGTGCCGTACATCGAGGTACGCAATCCCACGGCTCGGTTGGAGCATGAGGCTTCAACTTCGAAAGTTAGTGACGACCAGCTATTTTACCTGATGGCAAGGGGCCTTTCCGAAGAGGAAGCGCACCACATGATCATCACCGGGTGGAGCCGGGAAGTCTTCAAAGAACTTCCGTTCGAGTTCGCACTCGAAGCGGCACAACTGCTTAAAGTCTCGCTCGAAGGCGCAGTCGGCTGACCAGTGTGCCTCGGCACTTTTACTTTCGAACAAAAAACACGAACACAGATTCAATCCGGTAACAAATACACAAAAATGCTTGAGATAAAAAACCTGTACGCGTCCGTTTTGGACATTGACGATTCAGAGATCCTTAAGGGGATCGACCTGAAGGTGAACAAGGGCGAAGTGCACGCAATTATGGGGCCAAACGGCTCAGGTAAAAGCACGCTCGCTAACGTCCTTATGGGCCGTTTCGACTATGTCGTGACCGACGGTGATGTTCTGGTCGATGGTAAATCGATTCTCAAATTGCGACCCGACCAGCGTGCTCATCTCGGTATGTTCCTAGCGTTCCAGTACCCGGCAGAAATCCCCGGTGTTCGACCGTGGCAGTTCTTGAAGGCAGCGCTGGATTCGAAGGCCGAGGCTAACGGCGAAGACAAGATGACCGTTCGCAACTTCTCGAAGCTGTTCGACGAGAAGGTCGAAGCCGTTGGGATTGACCCGAACCTCGTAAAGCGATCGCTGAACGAGGGTTTCTCGGGTGGTGAGAAAAAACGCAACGAAATGCTTCAACTCGAAGTGCTTCAACCGACACTCGCCATCCTCGATGAGACAGACTCGGGGCTCGATGTCGACGCACTCAGGATCGTCGCCGAAGGAGTGAACTCGATGCGGTCGCCCGATCGATCGTTCATCGTGGTGACCCACTACCAGCGACTCCTGAACTACATCACTCCGGACGTAGTTCACATTCTGGTCAAGGGCAAAATCGTGAAAACAGGTGGTCCTGAACTTGCACTGGAAGTCGAGAAAAACGGCTATAAGCAGTACCTGTCTGAAGTCGGAGCGAACGCCTAACAATGACACTCTCAACGCTTCCAGCGGCAGTCGATAAATATTCTGTGGCATACGAGGCAGCCGCCGGGACTCGTGAGGGTTCACCCGACTGGCTGTCTTCGGCCCGAAGACGCGCCTGGCAAACTTTCTCCGAGCTCGGTATCCCCGTAAAACGTCGTGGCAACGAACTTTGGAAGTACACCGATCTGCGTCCTTTGGCGGAAGTCGCTTTTGAATACGGCGCGCTTGGACCGGTTACGCCTGACGAGATCAAAGCAACGGCTCCGTGGGATGATGCCTGGGATACCGTGGTTGTCGTTGACGGAAAATACAGTAAAGATCTATCGAACCTTCATGGAACATCCGGACTAACCGCCGGTAGTCTCGACGAAGCAATTTATTCAGGTGCTGGTAACGTCGAAAAGCAGCTAACGAGTCTTGCTGGGGGTGAACAGTACGCCTTCACGGCTCTCAATACCGCCTTTCTGGATGACGGCGCATATGTGGCGATCGCGGACAACACGGAGTTGTCCGAGCCAGTCCACGTAATATTTGTGACTTCGAAATTGACGGCGAGCAGGGCGATATATCCGCG
>Ga0114996_10005454_pt1 | contig 14925 bp, 14 predicted proteins | sample ArcticOcean_MG_C_4_FD_87039 | JGI IMG/M metagenome (GOLD analysis project Ga0114996, IMG submission 87039) | Marine microbial communities from western Arctic Ocean - ArcticOcean_MG_CB4_134 | ecosystem: Environmental > Aquatic > Marine > Oceanic | place: Arctic Ocean: Canada Basin | collected...
ATCCCTATAAAAATAATGCGAAAGCAACTTGGCGTTTTTGAAGATCCCTATGGATTACTGATAAACATTGCATGTGAGACGATCCTGATCGTCTGGTGAAGGGAAGTTTGTGCCGGATAGACCGGGAGCGTGGATCAGGTAGTGGCAGGAAGGAATATGTAGTTTTGAAGCGGTTTAGGAGACTGTACGGCCCAAGCTTCGTCGCTCGAGGTCTGGGGGATGCAGGGCTATCTGGGACGCTGGATCTGTCGAGAGGCTGGGCTATCAGAGGTGGAGGCGTTGATCAAGTTAATCGGAAGATGCAGGCTGTAGAAGGCTGGATTGGAGGTGAAGTGCGGGGGAGGGAGAGGTGATGATGCTCGATATGGAGAGTCAGTCGCCCAGATAGCCGAAAAACTCCTCTATCTGTGCCTTCTGCTCCCCCAGGTCCTGGGACATTCGATCCACACGCTCGGGGGCCAGTTTCAGGAGGGACTGCACTCGATCGTCGGGGTTGGCAACAGGCACGTGGTAGACGGCGCCGATGCCTGCCCGTTTGGTGAGGATGTTCGCCAGGTGGACGATGGTGGCGTCGCGGAGATACGGCTCTTCAACTTTCGAGAGGTCGTGGTGACCGGCGATCGGATTAAGGAGAAGGTCCGGAAACTTCCAGCGGAAAGCCAACCAGGCGCCGATTTCGGCATGATCTACGCCCATCACCTCTCGTTCGATTTCATAGGAAGGCCCTTCACCGGCCTCCACCTTTTTCATGACCTCGTGATAGGAGTCGCGGAAGTGCAGGTCGAGGAATACTTTGGCCAGATCGTGGAGGAGGCCTGCGACGAACAGAGTTCCTTCGTCGCGGATACCGAGATCGCGGGCCACGATTTTTGCAGCGGTTCCGCAGCCGATCGAATGGAGCCAGAAGCCATCCCATTCGAAGCTGGGTTCACTCGTCTTCGCAGCCAGGGCATGGAAAACGGAAACGCCCAGCGCCAAGCTTCGGATCATGTCGAAGCCGAGCACAACCACAGCCTGCGGAATGGTGGTAATTCGTTGCGAAAAGCCGTAGAAGGAGGAGTTAGCGAGGTTCAACACCTTCGCGGAAACGGTGGGGTCGTTTCGGATTATGTTCGCCAGTTCAATTGCACTGGAACCCGTGTCCTGCGTGACCTGAAGAATGCGCGTGGCAACGCCCGGTAGAGTGGGTAGGTTCTTGACGTTTCGGATCGTAAGCTTTATCTCATCCCTGTCCATCTGCCACCTTCCTTGCGGGATCACCACGATCCGGGTTCGGATTGCTAACGGGAACGGCCTCAATATAGAGAGAATGGGCGACAAGATCAACGATGGACTAACAGATTTTGGAACTGAAAGATCGTGGGCAAAATCCTTAGGTCATCGTCAAAGTTCCTTGGTCCTAACGTTGACAATCGGCTGCGATCTGCTTATAATTGGGCCAACCTGAAATGGAGTTGGCTGCTGATGATTCGCTTCAAAGTCTATGAGATGATGGCCCGGCGCGGCATGAAAACCCGCAAGCAGTTGGCGGAACACGCCAGTATCCATCAGACGCACATAGGCAAGATCGTAGACGGTCGCGTTAAACGTATCGATCTGGATACGCTCGATGGCCTCTGCCGGGCGCTTCAGTGTCAGCCCAGCGATCTGCTGGAATATGTCCCCGATACCCAGCAGGCCGAGTTATTTACGTAGTGCCCTGGTTGGTTCGTAGTGAGGTGGACGACCACCTCTTTCTTCATTTTGGATTCCGTGAACCCGGTTGTATAATGTAATCCCACAATAGCGTCCGTTCTCCCCGAATGCGACTCCAGGATGCTCCATGAGAGTTCTGGTGGTGGAGGACGATCCCGGCGTAAACTCCGTTCTGGTCGAAAGCCTTCAGGTGGCCGGCTGTGATACGGTGGATGCCGCTTTTTCGGGGGAAGAGGCCATTGGCCTTGCGTTAAAGGCGCCTTACGACTTGGTGATGCTGGACCTGCTGCTGCCGGGAGTGGGCGGCCTAGACATCCTGCCGCTTTTGAGGACCGCTGCCCCGGAGGCTGTTATCACCATCGCTTCCGGATACGCGAACCTTGTTACCGAAACCGACATGCTCTATGCAAACCTGGTCTTCACCAAGCCGTTCAGTCTGGAGAAGACCCGCAAGCTTGTAGAACTATCTCGTGACATATCAAGCAACCGGCTCGCCCTGAGAAGGCTCGGGGATCTGATGCCGCTGACCGAAGGGTAGTTTCGGCCTTTTTCCAGGAAGGATGTCCGGTATGGCTTCCAGCGGATTTACTCGGCGTGTACGCGAAGTCGATGAGCGAGTCAAGGTTCGCACACGACTGATCAATAAAGCTCGGCGAGGTGACAAGAAGGCCCAGGAAACACTGGCAGCTGCGCCTTACCGGATTCGCGTTTACACAGATGAAGAATTGAAGAAGTTCGAAGTTGAGGAACAGACCGCCTGAAGCGAGGCTTAGCTGATAGCAGGAACAGATCTTGTACGAAAAAGGGGCTATCTTCGGATAGTCTCTTTTTATTTTTTATAGAAAGACCAGGAGCAACGATGATGAACGTACTGGTTCTCATGTGTGATCACCACCGGTTCGACGCCCTGGGCTGCCTGAGCAATTCGCTGGCAAATACGCCGAACCTGGACCGGTTGGCCCAGCGCAGCGTACGCTTTGACAACTGCTTTACCCAATCGCCGGTTTGCGCGCCCGCTCGGCACAGCCTGGCCACCGGACGCTACGTCCACGCACACGGCGTGCTGACGAACAGCCACAAGCCGAATCCCGGGATGGTTACGGTCGCCCATGCCTTGCAGCCGCACAATTATCGACGATATCACTTGGGCCATATGCACTGGACCAATCGGGAGATGGACAACGGCTATGAGGCGGAGGTGATGCGGGACGTCTGGTGGGACAAGATGTCGGACAGGGTGAAGAAACGTTACGAATGGGAGGCTCAGCCGATGACCAGGCGGTCGACGGGCGGCCCCAGTCCCCGCAAGCGGGATGAATACTGGGGCTATCATGTGGCTGAAACGTCTATCCGGCAGATCGAGCAGTCGGTTGCGAAGGGTGAGCGTTTCCTGTCGTGGACCAGTTTTACAGAACCCCACCCTCCCTTTTATCCGCCGAAAGAGATTTACGAGGCCATCGATCAGTCGGCCATCGAACTCCCCGAGACACCGCCCTCCGACGCCCCGGCACCCCATTCCAGTATTCTCAAGAGGCGGGAGGAGTGGGCTCATCTTACCGACGTCGAAAAGAGGCAGTTGATCGCCGCATACTACGGGATGGTGCATCTCGTAGACGGATACTGTGGGATGGTGCTGGATGCCCTCGACCGGTTAGGGATCCGTGAGGAGACTCTGGTGATCTGGACGTCGGACCATGGCGACCAGATGGGGGAGCATGGCATGTTTCTGAAATTCAATATGCGCGAAGCGTCCGTGCACGTACCCTTGCTGATAGACGACCCGCAGGCAGATGCCGGGGTGTGCGGCGATCTGGTGGAACACATCGATCTGTTCCCGACGATCTGCGAACGCGTGGGCGTTGAGGTTCCAGGCAGCGTCCAGGGGAGATCCTTGATGCCGATGGTAAGTGGAGAGTCGCCGGCCGACTGGCGGGATGCCGTGTTCAGTCAGATCGGAGACGTGGAAATGATTCGGACGGCGGAGGAAAAGTTGAACGTGTACGGAGGGGAAGCGGGGGAGTACTACAATCTGGGGGATGATCCGAGGGAATTTGTGAATCGGATCAAGGACGGGGATGCGGTGGGGAGGATTGAGGAACTGAAGGGAAGGGTGAAGGAGTGGAGGACGGAGTTTCAGGCATGAAAGGCATTACAAAGTATAAAGTACAGAGTACAAACCGGGCTTTACAAGGAGATGCTGTATGTCGGATATCAAGCTGGCGCATTCGGTTCGATGGGACGCGAGTGACGACGACCTGTTGTTTATGCAGCAGATCGGACTCCAGTGGACCCAGGTTGTGTGGGGTGACGATCCCACCGACGGCGACGATGTAAAGAAGGTGGTCGAACGCTTTGCTTCTTATGACCTCGGTATCTGTACGGGTGCCCACGGTGCGAGCAGTTCGCACCGGGTGCAGCTGGGTCAGGACGGGCGAGACGAGGAAATCGACATCTACCGGACGTTCCTAAAAGCGCTCGGAGCAAACGGTATCCCGTTATGCGTTTACTCATTCCACCCGGCCAATACCTACACGACACATTTCGTAGAGCGGCGTGGGTATACGGCGCGTGCGTTCGACCTGCAACGATTTCGCGACGAGGTGGAGAAGGACAAGTTCGATCGTCAGTATCCTTTGGAGGAGATCTGGGAGCACTACACATATTTCATGGACGCGGTGCTCCCGGTCGCCGGGGAAGCCGGGGTAACGATGGCGCTGCATCCAGACGATCCGCCCGTGGAGATGATGAACGGCGTCGGCAAGATGATCACGCATTACAAGGGCTATGCTCGGGCGGAAGAGGTGTCGAAGGGGAGCGACCACTGGGGCCTGCTGTTCTGCGTGGGCACCTGGTCGGAAGGAGGGACGGAGATGGGGAAGGACGTGTTCGGGATGATCGACGATTTCGGGAGGCGCGGCAAGATTGCCGAAGTGCATTTTCGGAACGTGAACCAGCCTATGCCGAGCTTCGAGGAGACGTTCCCCGACGACGGATTTGTGGACATGAGCAAGGTCCTGCGCGCTCTGCACGACGTTTGCTTCAACGGTCCGCTGCTGCCGGACCACATTCCCAAACTGGTGGGCGACGACGACAGCCGGGCGGGGCTGGCCTACAGCGTGGCGTATATACGGGCGTTGCTGAAGGAGACCGGGAAGGCGATGTCAGATTGATGGATCGAGGAGTGCACATGAAGGAGGAGAGCGGAAGAGCGATGTCAGATTAATCGATCTCAGATTGCCGATCTTCGATCTTGGTGGCATTTGCCTGCGTTAGAGCTTGTTCTGCGCTTTCAGCGGGTCGGCCAATCGACAAATCGATTGATCTACAATCGATTATTCTGAGATCTCTTTAGATTCTGTTCTTTTTGATGTAGTCCCAGTTGATATTGTAGCCCAACCCGGGCTCCTGTGATACGTGGACGAATCCTTCGTCGTCCATGGGATCGGCCAGTTCGTTCAGCCACGGCTTCGGGGTTTCGTAGTCAATGAACGGATGGAGCAGCCCTCGTTCGTAGAACTCCCCGGCGATTCCCATCGCGCACAGGACGTGCAGGTTGCCCGGCCCGCCGCCATGAACTTCCATGCGCACGCCGTGCGACTCGCAGAGATGGGCGGTTTTTATCAGAGGTGAAATGCCACCCAGGTCGCCAACGCCGCCCCGGCTGATGTCGGCTGCTTTATTCACGATCCACTCCGCCCGCGTCTGCATTTTCCCCTCCGCCGTTTCCGGCCCGCAGATCAGCAGGTCGGCCTGCTCGCAGAGCCATATGTAGGACGACATGCTGTGCTCGTCCATCGGCTCTTCCATCCAGTAGTAATCCAGTTCCTCCAGCCCCCTGCAGAGATAGAGCGCCGCTTCCCGGTCGTAGTAATGATAGGGATCGAGCATCAGAACGATGTCGGGGCCAACGCGCTCACGCACCGCGGCGCAGGCCTCAATGTCGCGTTTGGGGCTTGGCGCACCCTCGTAAGGCGGCTGCCATGTATGGAGCTTGTAGGCCGGGTAGCCCCGTTCCACACAGGCCTGTGCAAAGTCGGCGTACGCCTCCGGCGTATCGAGGCCGCCTTCGAGGTCGTCGCCGCACATGGTGCTGGCGTAAGCCGGAACCTTGTCTCGAAAGGCGCCGATGAGCTTGTGCACGGGCTGTCCTACCGCCTTGCCGGCGAGGTCCCAGAGCGCCATGTCGATCTGGGCGAGCACCCGATCCGACATGGTCCCCAGGTTCATGCGCTGCCGGTGGAACAGGTCACGCCAGATCCGTTCCCGATAGAAAGGATCCTCACCGACGATGGCGGGTTTTATGACCGATTCGATAAGCTGGGGGTTGCCTCCGAATGCGATGCCTTCGACGCCTTCATCCGTGTGGATTCGGAGCAGGATCTGGCTCGAGTCGCGTTCGGGGCCCGGGTGAGCGTGGCCGTCAGTATCCTTGACCATATTGGTTGTGCAGCGGAAACGCTCGGTTGTTACGTCGGTAATTTTCATAGCAGGAGCCTTCTGAGTGAAAAGTGAACGGTCAAAAGCGAGAGGGCAGTCACGTTTCGCGTTTTGCGTCTTGCGTTTCGCGTCTGTACGCTTCTTCCAGACGGACGCGCTCCGGGAACTGCGGGCGGCTGACGGCTAACTGCTGGACGCGCTGATTCGTCAGCCAGTGGTCGAGAAGCATGTTCGACATGCGATGCTCTACCGCCGAACGGGAAAGGTTGCCAGAGAGGTTGTCGATTTCGTCGGGATCGTTAGCCATGTCGTAGAGTTCTGCTGATCCGTCCTCGTAGCGGGCGTACTTCCAGTCTTGCGTGCGGACCATTGCTCTTCCACCTACTTCGCTGAAGGCGGCCTCCCGAAGCGTGGATGTTGGGTCCTTCAGGAGACGGGTAAGGTCTTCGCCCTGGAGGCCCTCGGGGGGGCTCACGCCAACGGCCTTGTAGAAGAGGGGGACCAGGTCCAGGGAACTGACAAGGGAGGCACAGCGTTGGCCGGCTTTCGCCAGGGGGCCGCGGACGATGAGGGGGACGCCCACCATGCTTTCGTAAAAGAAGCCCTTGAACGGCAGTCCATGATCTCCCAGGGCATCACCATGGTCGCTGGTGAATACGATGAGGGTGTCCTCCAGCACACCTTTCCGCTCAAGGACGTTGATCATCTTTTCAATGCCTTCGTCGATGAGGGTGATGTTGGCGTAGTAGTTCTGCCGCCACCGCCGTATCTGTTCGGGTGTTGCTTTTGATGGATCGATCCGGAACATGCTGTTCTTAAGGGATCCAGCGCTCCGTTCCCGTTGGGCGGGCGGCTTGGTGGCGAGTTCGTCGGCTGAACCGATGGGGAGTGGTATGGGCGCGTCGGCATAGAGGCTGGCATATTCAGGTGGGGGGTCGTAGGGGTCGTGCGGGCCAGGAAAACTGACCCACGCCGCGAAAGGCACATGTGCGTTGCGATCGAGCCAATCAGCGGCCTGGTCACCGACGAAGGCGTCGATATGGGTGTCGCGCCCGTGGGGCCAGACGGGGGCACCGAGGCTCTCAAAGTAGCCTGGATGCGACGTGGGGTGAGGGCGATCGAGACCCCGGGTCTTAAGGAAGCTGACATGATCGTCGGGGAGGTAGGTGTGGCGTTTGTCCTCGGCGATGATCCGCTCGTCGAAGCCGCCCAAATCGTTCCAGGGGTTGAAGTGCATTTTGCCGATAGCGGCAGTCCGGACGCCCGACCGGCTGAAGGCGCCGGGCCAGGTGGGTACGCTGTCGGGCAGCCAGTGTGTGTTTCCGAAGACGCCCGTTGCCGAGGGATAACGGCCACAGAGGAGCGCCGCCCGGCAGGGTACACAGAGGGGGGCTGGCACCGTGCAGGCATCGAAGATGGTGCCTTCGGCGGCGAGACGTTCAATGGCGGGCGCCTGTACGAATTCGCGGCCATAGCAGGGCAGGCTGTCGCGGCGCTGCTGGTCTGATGTGATGAACAGTAGGTTTGGCATGGGCACTCACAATACGTCGGGATGCTCAGGGCGTCAAGTTTGCGGAACCGCATGTGGCACCCTATCTTCGAGGCTGATTGGTTCCGCCGCCGGGAGCTCGCCAGAAGAGGATTGAAATGGCCGTTCGTTCGATCGTTATGCCTAAATACGGGCTTCAGCAGGACGAGGGTACCGTCGTCCGCTGGCTCAAGCAGGAAGGCGAAAGAGTCACTCCGGAAGATCTCCTCCTGGAGTTGGAAACGGACAAGGCCCTCTTCGAGCACAAGGCGGGGGAAACCGGTGTTCTCCGGAAGCATCTCGTTGCGGAAGGGGAGACGGTCCCCGTGCTGTCTGTGATCGCGGTGGTGACGGACACGGAAGATGAAGCCATCGATCTGGAAGCGATACGGAGCGTGGAGGGGAAAGGTCCCTCAGGGCCAGGTCATTCGGAAGGAGGGGGGGAGACTCAGGGCGCAGGCGTTCGGGAGGAGCGAGAACGGCGACGAGACTCAGGCGGAGGGGATCACGTAAGAAGTTCCCCGGCGGCCCGAAAGCGAGCTCGGGAGCTGGGAGTGGACCTGGCCGCGGTTACGGGAACCGGCCCAGGCGGGAGAGTGACGACCCCGGATGTGGAACAGGCGGCAGTGCCGTCGGATGGGAGGAGCGAGCCGCTCTCGAAGATGCGACAGGCCATCGGGAAAGCGATGACCGCCAGCAAGACGACGATTCCGCATTTCTACGTCAGTATCGACGTGGATATGACGGATGCCGATGCCTGGCGAAGAGAAGCCGAGTTCGAGGGGGGACAACACCCGTCTCTCTCCGATCTGCTCGTAAAGGCAGCGGCGCTAACGCTGATGGATTTCCCCCAACTCAACTGCAGCCTCGTCGACGGTGGCGACGTCACCTTCCACAGCGGCGTTCACATCGGCCTGGCAGTTGCCACTGACGACGGTCTCCGGGTTCCTGTTATTTGCGACGCCGATACATTGTCGTAGAGCGAGGTGACGGCCCTTCGCAAGCAGCTTGTGGAAGAGGCCCGCGCCCGTCGACTAAGTGGAGGCGGCCATCCGGCGACGTTCACGATATCAAACCTTGGGATGTTCGGAGTGAAGTCGTTCAGCGCCATCATCAACCCACCCGAAGCGGCGGCTCTTGCTGTGGGTGCCCTTCTCCCGCAGGTTCGCGTCGTGGGAGATCCGCCGGAGATGGCAGTGAGGCAAGTGCTGGAGATTACTCTGTCGGCCGACCATCGCCTCACCGACGGGGCAACGGCGGCGGGATTCCTGCAGGCGATGACAGAGCGGCTGGAGAGCGTGGAAGGGATAAAGGAGTGGTAGGGGCAGGGAAGAGGCGGGGAAACCAGAATCGGATAACCAGGGGCGGGATAATCAAGACCGGATAGGCAGAAGCGATTAAGGCTGGGGGTTTTGGCGAGTCCGTTTCAACGGACTTGGTTAGAATAGCACCGGGTTTCAACCCGGTGTGCCGTGGTAGGCAGAAGCAGGATGAGCAGAGGCGGATAACCCGAACCGGGATAATCAGAGGCGAATAATCAGGGGCGCGAGAGCGGGCGCTTCATCGTCTTGCGTTTAGCGTTTCGCGTCTTACTTAGGCTTTCGAGGTCTCATGGACAACAACCACATGCTTGAGATGTACCGCGGGATGCTGCGGATCCGGCGTTTCGAGGAGCAGATCCGGAATGTCTACACGGCCGGCCTGATGCAAGGGCTCGCCCACCTGTACATCGGGGAAGAGGCGGTTGCCGTGGGCGTCTGCTCGGCACTGAAGGAGGATGATTGTATAACGAGTACGCATCGAGGCCACGGGCACTGCATTGCAAAGGGCGGTCGGCTGGACAGAATGATGGCTGAGGTGATGGGGCGGGTGACCGGATACTGCCGGGGCAAAGGGGGCTCGATGCATATCGCTGATCTGTCGCTGGGTATCCTGGGGGCAAACGGTATTGTCGGTGGTGGATTCGGCATTGCTGGAGGGTCCGCTCTATCGGCGAAGCTGCGGAGGTCTGGACAGGTAACGGTCTGCTTTTTCGGAGATGGCGGCTCCAATCAGGGTGTGTTTTTCGAGGTGATGAACATGAGCGCCGTCTGGGACCTGCCTGTGATTTTCGTCTGTGAGAACAACCACTATGGTGAGTACACGGCCGCAGACAATGTGGCTGCCGGCAAACTGGCCGATCGCTCCATTCCTTTCGGGATCCCTTCGGCGGTGGTCGACGGAAACGACGTCGTTGCCGTGTACGAGGCTGCGTCAGCTACGGTGGATAGAGCCCGGTCGAAGCAGGGGCCAAGCCTCATCGAGTGCGACACCTACCGCTATCAGGGGCACCACGTAGGCGACCCCGGGATCAGCTATCGGTCGCAGGAGGAGCGTGAGGCCTGGCAGGCGAAGGACCCGATCGCCCGTTTCGGGCAACGGCTTCTGGACGAAAGCCGAACCACAGAGGCCGCTCTGGAGGCGGTTGGGGCGGAGGTGGAGGAAGAGGTGCTGGCTGCTGTTGAGGCTGGCAAGGCTGCGCCGTTCCCGGATGTATCGGAGGTCGACCAGCATGTCTACGCCTGAGAAGGAGATGACCTACGGCGACGCCATGAAGGAAGCGATCGCCGAGGAGATGCGCAGGGATCCGACCGTGTTTCTGATGGGCGAGGAGGTCGGTGCTGCGGGAGGCGTCTTCAAGACGCTGGGCGGCCTGTTTGATGAGTTCGGGCCGGAACGGGTGATCGACACGCCGATTTCAGAAGCCGGATTCACCGGGCTGGGTGTGGGCGCTGCGTTAACGGGGATGCGTCCGATCATTGAGATCATGTTCGGCGACTTCATCGCCCTGGCGATGGACCAGATCGTCAACCAGGCGGCGAAACTACGGTACATGACCGGGGGCCAGGCGAAGGTTCCCTTGACGATTCGGGCCACCATGGGCGCGGGACGGTCATCGGCCGCCCAGCATTCGCAGAGTCTCCACGCGTGGACCGCCCATATCCCGGGGTTGAAGGTCGTGGTGCCGTCCACTCCGGCGGACGTGAAGGGGTTGATCAAGTCGGCGATTCGAGACGACAATCCTGTAGTGGTCTATGAGAACAAGATGATGTACGGGTTGAAAGGACCGGTGCCGGAAGGGGACTTCGTGACTCCGTTCGGGCAGGCGGACATCAAGCGGGAGGGGAGCGACATCAGTCTGATAGCCACGTCGAGGATGGTTCACGTTGCGCTGGCTGCGGCCCGAACGCTTCAGGCGGACGGGATTTCGGTGGAAGTGGTGGATCCCCGATCGCTCGTTCCGCTGGACGTGGAGACGCTGGTCGCATCGGTCAGCAAGACAGGCCGAGCGGTGGTGATTGATTAGGGTCACCGCAGCTACGGAATCACGGGAGAACTGGCGTCGACGATCGCCGAAGGAGCCTTCGACTATCTGGAAGCACCGGTTGTACGGCTTGGAGCCCTGGACGTTCCTGTGCCCTTCAGCCAGCCGCTCGAGGATGCGACGACGCCGAACGAAGACAGCGTCGTGGCCGCTGTCCGAAAGTTGTTCTGAACGGAGGGATTTGTGATGAATGTACTGTCTCCCAATTTCAAACTTCGACGAGATCTCGACCGCCTGACCGATCCGGGCCTGGACCTGCGCAGGGTGGCGGATATCGCGACTGCGGGTGATTACCTTTTCCTCTCGATGACGGGTCCGGGAGGGCGGCCGTTCGTCTGCCTCCGGACAGGCCGGCAGCGTTTCATTGCGGTGAAGGGATTCGATTCGGTGGATGGCATGTGGCCTGGAGACGACCGTCGCGTGCTGGCGCAATCGGACGGCTCGCTCTGGCTGGCGGATCCAACCTCGGAACCCGCGAAGGTCCTGGAATTGCCCGAAGGCGCGCGCTCGGTTGACGCCTGCTGGCACACTGACGGCGTCCGAGTCGCCGTCCTTGTCGATCGGAACGAAGCTCCTGAACCAGAAGCCCCAGTCCTCCATCCTCTGGTTCGGAAGCAATATATGTGCTGTCGGTATTCGCCGCCCGACGGCTGGAAGGACCTCTGCGAAACGGCTTCCATGACCAGCCAACTGAGCGGTGACCGGGAAATGAAACGGCTTGTCTGGCGGGAGCCTCTGAAGCCATTTCCCGAGGAGGCCCAGCGAGCCGAAGTGCGGGGCTTCGACGTTGAACTGGGGGAGGCAGTCGCCTTCACCGAAGGAGCGGGGCAGATGCGCGGGCTGCTGATGGCGCGGGACGGCTCAGGGTTCGTCTACCGGGCCAACCACTCGGAACGGCGGCCGATTACGACTCACCCCGACCTCTGGTGGCGGCCGTGGGGAAAGAACACGAGTGCCAGAAACCTGACAGGTGGCGGTCGTCACATCGAACAGTTCGGATGGGCGGAAGACGGAGTTCGTCTTTGGGTGACTTTTCTAGATGGCGTCACGCCGGTGACTGAGTTGATCGACCTGGAAGGGAATGTGAAGAAGCTCTCGGGCCGTCCGCCGGCGACGACATCGTCTATCGTGTGGACGGACGAGGGTGCAGCCTACCAAACAGAATCAGCATCAGACTTCCCGGCCGTCTGGACGGGATCCAGGCGGCTGCCGATCCCACAGTCGGAATCTTACAGCGATCTGCGTATCAAGACCGTTTCGTGGAAGTCATTCGATGATACGCCGCTCGAAGGGGTGGTGTACGAGCGGTCACAGACGCCGGCGGACGCCCCGCTTCTGGTACGCGCACACGGAGGACCGGCGGGGACGGTGGAAGCCGTACGAAGCGAGGCTGCTCGCAGCTACCGCCACCTGTTAAGAGCCGGCTACCGCGTCTTCAATCCGGCTTTCCGTGGATCGATGGGGTTCGGGGACGACTTCCTGTCCGCCAACGTTCGCTGCCAGGGCGAAGATGATCTGAAGGACATCCTGACCGGGATCGATCATCTGGTTCGGAAGAAGCTGGCGAAGCAGGATCGCGTGGGGATCTACGGAGGGTCATTCGGCGGGTATATGACGATCCGGGCTCTGGCGAGCACAGATCGATTTCGGGCAGGAGCCGCTCTGTATGGATTCGTAAGCAACCGCTGGATGACACTGGAGACGGGAGACTTCACGTACGAGGACGAGTACTTTGCGCCGATCAAGTGGTCGTCGAAAAAGACCACGACGAGCAGCGACATCTTCCCGCATCTCGGAGCCATCCAGTCGCCCCTGCTGCTGCTCCATGGTGACAGAGATCCGATCTGCACACTGTCACAGTCGATGGTGACCTATCGGGCTCTGGAGGCGAGGGGGATTCCGACCGGCGTGGTGGTGTACCCGGGAGAGGGCCACGGGTTCAGGAAGCCGGAGAACCGAAGGGACTGTGCAAGGCGGGTACTCGGGTGGTTTCTTGAGTATTTACCCGCCTAGACAGGCGATTGCAGACCAATCGATTTCAGATCTCAGATCAGCGATTGGGTTCGACGTGGAGCGGGTGATCTCAACTGCGACCGCATTGTCCTATCGCTCCTGTACCTTGTTCGGGAACTCCCGGTAGTCCGTAAGATCGTACGTTTCTGTTCGGACGGCCCAGTCGACGCCCAGTTCGGAGAAGAGTTTCCCTTCGGCAACGCTCTGGTGAATGAGGTCGTCCATTTCCTTTACGACGGTGAACCGATCGTCCTCATTTTCCACGGTCGAAACACGGTCGGTGGGAATCGGGAGGATATCGGGGCAGCTCTCGTGGGCGCCGTTGATCGCCAGGGTCTGCATCCGGGCAACGTCGGGCGGACAAAAGATCTCAGCCTCTCCTTCTGCAGCTGCTGACATGTTTCTGAACGACGGATGGGTGGGACCCTTTTCCTCTGTCTGAAGATCTCGCGTCCCGCCGGGGCCCGAAACTTCAGCCTTACCCAGGCCCCACCGGATCGATCCTTTTTCGCACCGGATCTCGGTTGTCGGATTGAACGTCGTTTCAGTGACGTGTGACATGGCGATGATGATCTCGACGGCGGTGTCTGTTTGGATGCGGAGCGAACAGGTGTCGAGCGTTTCAATCTCACGGGCGTGATAGAGTTCGGCTTGCACTGAGACGGGAGCCGCTGCTTGGTGCTGAGCAGCCCCGGCGAAGTAGAGGGCCCCGTTGACGTCGTGGGCCATGGCGTTGTTCATCGGGCTGTCAAGCACCCAGGCGTCTCCGGCTTTGAGACGACCCGCCCAGGCGTTTCGGCTGTAGTAGTGATCGCCTCGCGGCCAGCCTCCCTCCACATGGATCGATCGAATCGCGCCGAGTTCGCCGTTCACCAGCAACGCCTTGATCTTCTGGACGGTGGGAGAACTGACCGACTGGTAGCCGACGGCGGGGAGACGGCCTGACCGCTCTCGAGCGACTATGAGCCGATCCGCATCCTGGATGCATGCGGTAAGGGGTTTCTCGCAGTAGACGTGGAACCCGGCTTCCAGAAAGGCAATGGACAGGGGTACATGGTGATGGATGCCGACGGGGAGGGTGACCACGTCGGCGCCGCCGGCCTTCAGAAGGTCGCCGGTGTTCGCATGGACGATCACTCCCTTCTCCTTGAATCCTTCAAGTTGCTCCGGGTGATTCTCGGGGTCGATGACGACGGCGGCGGCCAGGCGCAGGACGCCTTCCGATTCCAGGTCTGTGAGCGCCCTCAGATGCGAGCGGCCGTAGCCGCCGATACCGACGATGGCAAAGGGAATGGGGGGCACGAGCGGTCTCCAGTACAGACAGAGGCGGTAGTTGGAAGAAGCGGGTACAGGCAGAACCGATTATACGGTAGAACCGATAAGGGCGCAAAACAGGATGGTCCCTACCTTTTGCAATGAGAGGGCTCGGGCGATGCGAACAGACTTGAGTGACGGGCAGATCGAGCAGTACCGTGAAGACGGGTTTCTTGTCGTCGAGGGCTTTCTCGATGGAGATGAGCTCGAGGTCTGGCGAAAAGCAGTCGGTGAGGCCGTCGAAGAGCGGCTGGAAACGTCGGTTGAATTCCTGACAAACCAGCGGAAACCGGACGATTTCTACGCCAAGATTTTCACCCAGTGCTTGCGTCTGGCAGACACGCACGTGGGCGTGAGGGAGCTGATCTACGACCCTCGGATTGCCGAGATGGGAGGCCGACTGGCCGGGGTCGACGGTTTGAGAGTCTGGCACGACCAGGCGCTTATAAAGCCGCCGTACGGGAACCCAACGGCCTGGCATCTGGACAATCCGTACTGGTCGTTCAGTTCGCGAGACGCCATTTCGTGCTGGCTCGCTCTGGATGACGCGACGCTTGGGAACGGCTGCATGTGG